>OHGS01000442.1_pt1 | contig 20824 bp, 12 predicted proteins | sample 1567831 | NCBI WGS metagenome assembly OHGS01 (sample SAMEA3879596, study PRJEB24766) | human gut metagenome | biome: human-associated habitat; feature: feces | place: USA | collected 1985/1987
AGATATGGCCGGACCACAGTCTTATCTACCCAGTGAAGCAGACCGGCTATGGGTAGCTGTCTACGATGGCTTTTCACGCATGGCCGTGCCGCTGTTCATGATTGTCTCAGCCTTTCTTCTTGCGCCGATGAAAGAAGGACAGACCACATGGCAATTCTACCGCCAACGCTTCATCCGCATCGTACCACCATTTTTCATCTTCATGATACTATACAGTACCCTGCCAATGTTATGGGGGCAGCTAAATGAAGAAACCTCCTTAAAAGATCTGTCACGGATATTCCTGAACTTCCCGACACTGGCCGGACACCTGTGGTTCATGTACCCTCTGATCAGCCTTTACTTATTCATACCCATAATATCGCCATGGCTGAAAAAAGCCACGGCAAAAGAAGAACGTTTCTTCATCGGATTGTTCTTATTATCAACATGTATACCCTATCTAAACCGTTGGTGCGGTGAAGTATGGGGACAATGTTTTTGGAACGAATACCACATGTTGTGGTACTTCTCAGGTTACTTGGGCTATCTTGTACTGGCACATTACATACATGTCCATCTCACTTGGAACCGTTCCAAACGTCTCACTGTAGGAATTATTTCAATGGTCGCCGGAGCAATATTAACCATCTACTCTTTCTATGTCCAAGCCATACCCGGAGAAATTCTCCCTACACCCGAAATAGAAATAGGATGGGCTTTCTGCACAATCAACTGTGTACTTCTCACAGCGGGTACATTCCTTCTTTTTACATGTATAAACAGTCAAAAAGCCCCACGGCTCATTACAGAAATATCGAAACTCAGCTATGGCATGTATCTTATGCACATATTCTGGCTCGGGTTATGGGCTACAGTGTTCAAACATACACTGGCACTTCCTACTGTCGCTGCTATACCATGTATCGCTGTCAGTACATTCATCTGCTGCTTCGTAACTGCAAAGATCATCTCATTCATCCCGGGCAGTAAATGGATAATAGGATAAATATCCGCTATCGGAACTGTTATAAAATGGAATATTGCAAATACCATAGGATACTGAATCAGATAACTAATAATCAGAGATATACGATCCTCTGAATCAGATCAGATTTTTAATATAGAAACAAATAACAGTGAGCCCCCTGTCCAGTATATTCCGGACAGGGGCTCAACTCTGAATATATAAAGATAAAAAGTATAAATGCCCCTATCGTTTAACAGCCCTCAATTCGTGCTTGATATAACGACGTATCACCCGGTATCTGGGATGCAAGGCATGGAGCGGACGAACAGAATTATGACTGATCCAAAACAGCATCAGGCAAAACAGACTGATCAGCGTAAGCCATCCGTACAGCTCTTTCATGGAAACCATCAGGGCCTGTTGTTGTAAGATCCCGGATAGTTGCCCTAAAGGGATGTGGCTTGCCTGTGGATGAACTGCATCCAGTTCACTGCCCAGCAACATCGTATTCTTCTTCATCACCACACTCAAGGCTCGCTCGAGAACGGCCGCACCGAGTACTCCACCAAAACTGGCACTGACAAACGCCTGGACAGACACCGCTTCAAAAAAGTTCTGAAACGGCACACGTGAAAGTGCTGTAATAAAACAAATGGCAATGATCACATATCCGAAACTACGCCAAAAAAGAGGAAGCATCAAAACCTCCTTGGACAAGCCGTAGTCGATAGTAAAATAAAACATCATCAAATAACCGGTGATAGCAAGAAATGCAATGACGGTCATCGTCCGATAACACCATTTACGGCGGGAAAAGGTATAAAACGTAAAAACACTGCCTACAACCGTTCCCAATAATAACATCCAATTGAGCGAAATCACATTCAAAGAATCATAACCAAGCACAGCTTCCATATAGATATGTTCAAACAAATGCGAAGGTGCCAATAAGATATCGACGACAATGTAAAGCAGAAATGTGAGATAAACCGCTTTAAACCGCCAGGTAGCCAACGCAATGAACGGGTGACGAATGAAAGAAGCCCGCCACAGGTTCAATAACAGGACTGTTATTCCTCCCACGGTTGCCACCCGAATGTAGACTGACTCATACCAATCGTAATATTCGCCATACACACAGACAAAGATTATGCATAAAATCACAATCCCCCACATCAAAGCGCCCAGCCAGTCAATGCCGAAGAGTGGTAACTTTGGCATCGAACGGTAATTGCGGAACAGAATCATAGTCGCTATCATCACAAGCAGCAATAAAGCAATAATCAACCAATGCATATATTCCCATTTAATCCAGAAAGCAGTATAAACGGTTATCAGTCCTGACAGTTGAAGACAGCCCTGCACCAACAGATAGATATAACAGAAGAAGACAGAAAGATCTCTCTGAGGGGTAAGCCAAAGCTGGATGGTAGAGTTACATTCAAAGGTAGCCCACATCCTGAAAATTCCACCAAAGAAACAAACCGTCACCAATAGCGGCACACTGCGGGTATACATACATATCAGATTACACAAAATAATGGCAATACCACATGTCAGGAAAGTGGTTTTCGAAGGAAAACGGAACTTCAGACGGAACATAATGGCAAACGTCAGCGACATCCCTACCAGAGAAGCATAACCCGCCATCATAATATCTTCCTGCATCAATGCCGTCGAGCCGACCATCTCACTGACTGCGGCCAGATAGACACCTCCGGAGAACTGGAAGATGATAACAAAGAGGATTACAATCCACGGCCTCAGCTTCTCCGGTACAAAATCACGCATTGCCGGAATGGCAAAAGGAGTTATTTCATGCATACTTTAATAGTTTACCACACATTCCACATTCATTCCGGCACGCAGACGCTTCATGTCTTCGGGTTTGTTTCCGTCCGAAAACTCGATACGTACGGGAATACGCTGCTCTACCTTCACAAAATTGCCTGCAGAATTATCCTGCGGAAGAAGAGAGAAACTTGCTCCCGTTGCCTGCGAAACAGATTTTACCACCCCTTTAAACACTACTCCGGGAATAGCATCTACTTCAATATCGACCGGATAACCTTCACCAATATGGGTTGTTTGGGTTTCCTTATAATTAGCAACCACCCATTTATCGTTTTCGTCTACCAGATTGACCAATGTTTGTCCGGGCTGTACCAATACACCTTCCTGGATCTCTTTTCGTCCGGTAGTTCCGTCGCAAGGAGCCGTAATCACTGTATACGAAAGGTTTAACCTGGCTATTTCCAGAGCTGCTTCTGCCAGTTTTATACCGGCTTCGGTCTGTTCCAAGCGTTCCGTCTGCTCCTGCTTGACGAGTGCTGTCGACTTTTTCTGACGAAGTAACAGTTCGTAACGTGCTTTCGATGCTTCAAAATTTGTTTTCACCGCATCGTATTGCTGACGGGTAACGGCATCCCGTTCCAACAAGTTCTGATAACGTTTATATTCGCGTCCGGCATTATCCATACGTATTTTAGCCTCCTGAATGCTGGCATCGGATACGGAAATATTGTTCTGGATGGTATGGATGGACGAAGTCATCACGGTCTTACCCGATAAGGCATTCTGATAATCAGCCTCTTCCTGTGCCAGTCTGAAACGAAACTCGGCATCTTCTATCAAAGCCAGTGTATCACCTTTATGCACCGTTTGATACTCCGTAAAATAGATTTTCCTGATGAAACCCTGTACCCGGCAGTTGACAGGTACGATGTGTTGACGCACCTGTGCATTGTCCGTAAACTCCACGTTTCCCCAATGGACAAAACGGGAGCAGACCCAACCGAGAGCCAGAAGCAACACGATAATAACAGAGATATTAAACGCCAGTTTTTTAGTTTTCTTATTCATAACGATTGATTTTAGATAGTTCCGGAGATATACTGGAAAATCCACTCAAACTCGCCCCCTTAGCAGAACCGCAAACTGTCGGAGTTCGTGGATTTTGTCAAACGCTATTTCCCATACGTGGAGAAGCTGATACCGACCATTAAATTCTTGCGTGAAACTCTGAACTTTGGCGATGCCGTCATTAGAAAATTATGCACGTTCAAAGATGTTTCCATTAAAGGCGAACTATATTCTCGTAAGTTTAACCAACACTTCAAAACTGACGGTGCGGTTTGCTCGCTCAAACAGAATGCAGAGGGAAGATTTGACCTCAATATAGACGGTGTTTCACACGTCAGCTGGTTCAGACGAAAGAAAGACGAGTTTATGAAAGCATTAGGAGTGCCAACAAGGAAACAAAATCGGGGTATTAAGCTGTGAATCAAAATAAAATCTGGACATGAATTCAACTATCACTGATTTTTTGTACTTTTGTGAATGGTTTGTATTAAAATATTTATAAACATGAGTGAGACAAAACTTTTATCATTATCTGAGATATTCAATAATAAGATATTTCGTATTCCTGATTTTCAGCGCGGATATTCTTGGGAGGAGCGTCAATTAGATGACTTTTGGGAAGATATTCAAAACCTTAGTCCTAATAAAGTACATTATATTGGCTTGTTAACTGTAGAGCCAATTAAAGAAAGTGACATATCAAATATTGAAAAATGGGAAGATGACTTATGGCTTCTCAAAAAAGGGATGTCTGCTTATTATGTAATCGATGGGCAACAGAGGTTAACAACCTTAATCATCTTATTGCATGAAATCTTACGCACATTCAATGATGATGAAGGCATTAATTATGGAGAAAAAGGTGAATGGATTGACAGATTTTTGTATCGATCTTATAACCAGTTGTATAAATCATTCGTATTTGGGTATGAAAAGGATAATCCAAGTGATGAATATTTTAAGACAAAAATATTGGAACAAGAATCATCAACTGCGGACAAATACCCTGAAACATTGTATACTGCAAATCTAATGTTTGCAAAAGAGTATTTTGCAAAGAAACTTGCAAAATTAAATAAGGAGAATAAGGAGGCTATTTTTGATAAAGCGGTTAATCGATTAAAATTCAATTATTATGAAATAGATGAATCCTTAGACGTATATGTGACATTTGAAACGATGAACAATAGGGGAAAGGATTTATCTCACTTGGAACTTCTTAAAAACCGCCTGATATATTTATCAACACTGCTGCATGAAGATGATGAAACTAAAGGACGTTTGAGACGAGATATTAACGAAACATGGAAAACAATATACGAATATTTAGGTAAAAATAAAGATAATCCATTAGACGATGATTTCTTCTTGTTCAATCATTGGATTATGTATTTTACATATGATAGAAGTCAGTCTGATGTATATGCGGATTTTTTACTAAAGAAAAAATTTACATCCAAGAACGTATTAAGTGGTAAAATATCTATCGGTGACATAAAAACGTATATAGATAGTTTATCTAAGTGTGTGAAACAATGGTTCTATATATTTAATATTCAGTATTCTTATTATTCTGATAGAATAAAAGAGCATATTCAAAAATTAGAAAGAGTAGGTTGGGGCGCATTCTCACCTATGATAATGGCAGTATTTACCAAAGAGAATAATGAAGATTTGATATGGAACTTTTTGGACGCTTGTGAAAGATTCAATTTCCTAGTTTTTGTAGTATCACATCGTTCTTCAAATACTCAAAATAGTAATATATACAGAAAGACAAGAGAGTATTATGTAGGACAATTAGATATTGAAACAATTACGGCGGATATTGATTTCTTGACAGATGGAGAAGATAATGGCAACTATTATGGATGGTTTGACTTGGAAAGATTTAAGAATCATATAAAAGAACTGTTTTCTAAAAATGACAGGGATGTTTTTTATTCATGGAGTGGACTAAGGTACTTTCTCTACGAATATGAATTATATCTACAAAACAATGCCAATATAAAAGTTACTTGGGAAGACTTTAATAAGAGAAAGAAAGAGGATACAATTGAACATATATATCCACAATCGCCTACTGATACTTATTGGAAGAGTCGCTTTGGACATCTTAAACCTACAGAAAAACGTCAATATTTAAATTCTTTAGGAAATTTATTATTGTTAAGTCGTTCTAAAAATTCCAAGTTGCAGAATTACGATTTTGATAGAAAGAAATGCTTGCTCAATAAAGATGGAAAAGAAATAGGATACTATAATGGTTCGTATAGTGAAATAGCGATTGCCAAACAAAAAGAATGGACTCCTACAGAAATCAAAGAACGAGGTCTATTAATGTTGCAATTTATGGAGGAACGCTGGAAATTTAGTTTTGACGATTGGAATATAGCAAAAGAAAAAATTTTATTTCCTTAATAGAGAACATTATTGGGGTGGATACTTGCTATTTCCAGCCCAACATCATACCTCTGCATCAAAAAGAGTTACTTGAACGCAATTCATGGCAGAACGCAGCAAATAGCACTGTTTGCAAATCATTACCTCAAAATAGGGTAATTCTCCCAAAGTCCTTATTATAAGGTTCTAAGAAAAGTTTCTCAAAGTTACAAAAAAACAAGATTCAGGTGGCAACGGAAGAGGTTATTTTTTTCATACAGCCTCTCCGAAAACCAAGAGAGGGAGCCAAGCACGCAGCCAAACTCCCTCTCTTTATTCAGATTAATGTCTTATTTCTTATAGACTTTCAGATTCGTAATCTTGCTATCAAACTTCCCGGCTTTCTCTAATGGGAAAACCAAAGTACGGACATAATTCATAGAATCCTTTCCGGCATTATAGTAAAGTTTCTGAGTATTCATTTCCTCTACCACCTGACCGTTGATAAGTAAACGGGTCGACTTATTGTCACCACTGATACCGATGGTTGCTTTCTCACCTTTGTGAATACGGTGACTAAATGTATTCAAATAACCGTCACGGGCAAAACCTAACATACCACGAATCGGATCGGAGAGATAGAATACGGCATCGGGCGAACGGAACAGTTCTGTACCCTTTGCTTCGTCGGCTCCGTCAATATCGAATGTCACCAGATAGTCGTATCCGATTTCGCGATGGGGTGTCTTGCTGCCCGGGGCAACAGAGGCCTGCTCGTATACCAACCCCGGTGCTGTACCGATACGCCCGAGTTGGTTCACACCCGGAGCCTCACTGATGGCATTACGTTGTTTGTCGAAGTCGGCATAAGGAACAGACGTATCTTTTCCTGTCCACATCTTCACAGCCAAAGTCTGCAAAGCCGGATAAACGCGGTGGTGAATATCTTTTGTCGAGATACCGTTGCCTACATGGTCGTTCCATACGGCAAACATACCACCCAGGACAGAAGGATCTTTCTCCGGGAAAACTGCTTTGCCGATGTGTACAGGGGTCCAGTTCTCATACAGATACTTCGTGTTCAGGTAGTCATAATAGTATCCGGCAGCCGGAACGATGTATACCAGCCCATCAGGAATACTGATCAGCTTATATCCCTGTTCGATCATATCTTTCGGATTGGCATAGCCATTGTACCAGGCACTCATGATCACATTCTCCGATTTCACCGGTGTATCACCTTTGGCATGTGTCAGCGCTCCCCATACGCAAGCCTGCTTGCCAAAACTCTCTACATAACGGATATAGTGGTCGGTGAAAGCACGGAACTTCTCTACCACATCTTTCTTTTTATTAGAATATTCGTCAGTACCGATATGCACTTTCTTTCCACGGAATACCGGTTCGTCTCCTTCCAGATACTCCTTAAAGAGACCATCCATAAACTTATAAGTTTCAGGATTGAACAAGTCGAGGTGATCCATGCCATATTCTTTGCTGCCGATCTCCGGTTTATAATGTGTAAAGGCAAGAGTATGTGCCGGAGCATCGATCTCGGGAATGATCTCTACATAAAGATTCTCGGCCAGCTTTTGCAAGTCGATAAATTCACGTTTAGTGTAATATCCGTCTTCGGCAGTCAGTCCGGGATACGTATCCGACTCCAGACGGAACGCAGCATAAGTCTTCGACCAATCATGTTCAAAGTACTGTTTAAAGCCATTATCATTCAGGTGAATCTGCAAAGTATTCATCTTGTAATAAGCCATGATCTTCACATAGTCCTGAAGGAAAGCAAGAGGAATAAACTTACGTCCGCAGTCTATCATGAAGCCACGCACGGCATAGTCGGGAAAATCGCGCAAAGTTCCTTTCGGGAACTGGTGGTTTTCACTTTGTTCCGCAATCTGGAGCAAAGTACGGGTTCCCCAATATACGCCTATGCTTTCGGGAGCAGTCAGCAAGATACGGTCGGTTACTTTTACCGTATAACCTTCTTTACCCAACTTTTTATCTGCGCGGATAGCAAGGATCACATCGCCGGCTCCGCCTTTGCCCTGTACCACTTCGGGTTTATAGCCGAACATTGTTTCACAATCATCGGCCAGCATACGGGCTATGCGCAACAGTTCCGGCTGATTGGCGGGACAGACAATCTTTGTAGCTTCGGTAGGCACAAACGCTCCTTCGGCACCTTTCCACTCTTTCAGTTCGGGAATCACAAAAGGTTTGGGATTAACAACTGCACTGATGCCGGGACAAACCAGGCATAATGCCACAAGAATCATAAAGAATCGGTTAACAAGTTTCATATCGTGTCGTTATAAAAGGGTTAATTCAACCGGACATCCGATTGCGGAACCAAAAGTAATGTAAATCTATCGATTGTACAACATTCTGTTCAAAATAAAAGAAAGTTGGCACCCCGGCAGACAAAATTACATATCCGCTGAAGTGCCAACGCGGGGTCTTTGTTTCCGCTGAAACGGTGACCTCATCACAAACAAAACAAACATCAAGCTGATGGCAAACACCAACTTGCTACAGAAGTCCTTTTCAGGGAACCTCACGGCCTCTCATCCGTAGATCTTAAATAAGTTTACCGGACAAATCGGGGAGAGTAAACCAGAAAGTCGATCCTTCTCCTACCTTTGAATCTACCCCAATTGTTCCGTGCAATCGGTCGACAATGATTTTGCAAAGGGGCAATCCGAGTCCCAGCCCCTGCACAAAGTCGTCAAGTTTCACAAAACGTTCAAATATAAGTTCCTTTTTCTCTTCGGGAATACCACATCCGGTATCCGTCACGTAAAACCAGATCCGGCCTTCCTCTTTCTTCCGATAACCTAAACGGACCGTTCCTTTCAACGTGAACTTTATGGCGTTACACAGCAAATGCTCCAATATCTGTATCAACCGGCCCCGGTCTGTGTAAATATGCGCCCCAAGTTGCTCTCCGTCCCAAGCCAGGACGAGGCTACGTGATTCCGCCTTGGGCCTGTATATCTGTTCAATCTCCTCCATCAACGGGTCAAGGAGAACATCCGAACCGGCCATATCCATCACACCCGACTCAATGTTAGAGAGGTCGATCACATCGTTCATCAGCCGCAAAAGATGTTCCGTATTGCTTTGTATCAAGCCGATATATTCCTGCTGCTCCTTCTCATCGTCCACAATGGAAAGAAGGGATGCAAAACCGACAATCGCATTCAAGGGGGTACGTATCTCGTGGTTCATGTTGGCAATCAATGCCGACTTCAGCCGGTTTGCTTCTTCCGCCCTTTCCTTGGCGGCTGTCAGCTCTTCTTCCAAGGCCTTCCGTTTGGAAATCGACATCAGCGAACCTTCTACCGTCAACAACTTGCCATTCCCGTCGTACTTACCGGGGATGGCATGCATCTCCAACCACTCCAACACCAGTCCTTCTTTCTTTTTGGCCCAGAAACGAAGTTCGATAACTACTTTCTTGACTTTGCCATTCAGCAATTCGCGACAGGCCCTGACCACACGGAAGCGATCTTCCTTGTATATGCCCTCGTAAACACGCGTAATAGAAACCGGGAACAAGTCATTATGAATAATCTCCCACCCTTCGGAATCGTCCGACGGACGGGCATCAAACCAGACCATACGTTCCGCCAGTTCCCATTTCCATGGGAAAACCTCTGCAACCCCAAGTGTCATCAGCAGCTTGCGGTTCACTTCATTCAGCATCTGCTGAGTCCGCAACAGTTCGGTTTGTTCTTTTTGTTTCATTTATGCGTTATTTATTGATACATACGATATTCTGTGAGTGTCATCCCGGTATGCTTCCTGAAAAAACGTCCCAATGACGACTGATTCGCAAAATTTGTCTTGATGGATATCTCCTGTATATTCATGGTAGAGTTCTTCAACATGGCTTTGATCTCTAAAATGGTATACTCTACAATCCAGTCTTTCGCCGTCTTTCCGCTTGCTTCTTTTATCACCATCGACAGATATTTGGAGGTGATACACAATTTGTCGGCATAAAAGGCGACATCTTTATGTTCTCTGTAATGCTGCATTATCAAACAAAAAAAATCATGCGCCAACTTGCTCTTACCCAAGTCCGACTCTCCCTTTGCCAGATGAGATTTGCCATAATAATCATTGTAGATATCCAGATAAAAAATCCTTAATAATAGAAGCACGGACTCTCTCCTGAAAAAGTGGGTAGGATCTTTGGCCCGTTCTGAAAGCGATTCATAAAAACGCTTGAACCGTCCGGCCTCTTCTCCGGTCAGTTCGTACCAGTAATGGCTCCTCATATAAACATAGAAAAGAGGAGAAAAGCGACTGAACCCACTCAACGTATCATCAAAGAGTGCACGGGAGAGCACGACTATATCACAAAGAAAATCACTGCTCAACTCGGTTATCGAAACCAATTGCCCGGGCAGAATAACTGCCAGCTCGTTCTTCGTAAGAATGTGGATATTGTCAAAGATACAAACCTTGGCGGTCCCTCTCAAACATAAAATAATCATTCCGGCTTCAGTGTAGGAAGGAGCAGAAGTCACACGAATGTGCTTCATATTCTCACAAACCATAAGTTCATCCCCCAATAAAGTCGTGGCATAACTATCTGTTATCAATTTCTCACTATCCCTGTTTGGCATCAGAATTCTTTCATTGTTGATACAAAAGTAAAATAACTATGCTAACCCCGTTACCGCACAAGACTTTTGGTATCATAATACGGAAATATGGGGGCTCTTCTTGACATTTTTTTATAAACAAAATGTCTATAGGCCTATAAACAACCTATTCCGCATCTGTTTGTTCGCCCTGTTAATGTATATTGGATTCCGTTCATATCTTTAATATTTTAAGAAAGGGATAGGGACGGAAAAGAATAGATTTCCTATTTTTGCAACCAAATATAACTATAGCAACAAAGATCATGCGTTATCTACTCTCAGCGCCTTCGCACATAAAGGCCACCATCCAGCTTCCGGCGTCAAAAAGTATCAGCAACCGTGCGCTTATCATCCATGCACTGTCGAAGGGCAATGACGTGCTTTCGAACTTGTCCGACTGTGACGACACGAGGGTCATGGTCAAGGCTCTGACAGAGGGCGGGGAAGTAATCGACATCCTTGCCGCCGGAACGGCCATGCGCTTCCTGACAGCCTATCTGAGCAGTACGCCGGGCACTCACATCATCACCGGGACGGAACGGATGCAGCAGCGCCCCATACAGATATTGGTGAACGCCTTACGGGAACTGGGAGCCAGTATCGAATATACCCGCAACGAGGGTTTCCCGCCCCTGCGGATTGAAGGGGCACCGCTGACCGGCAACGAAATTACATTGAAGGGCAACGTGAGTTCACAATACATTTCGGCCTTGCTGATGATCGGGCCGATCCTGAAAAACGGTTTGCAGCTCCGGCTGACGGGTGAGGTCGTCTCGCGCCCGTATATCAACCTGACCCTGCAACTGATGAAGGACTTCGGTGCATCGGCCCGGTGGACGTCGGACCAAAGCATCTCGGTCGAGCCACAGCCTTACCGCTGCGTCCCGTTTACTGTAGAGAGCGACTGGAGCGCAGCCTCTTACTGGTATCAGATGGCTGTCTTGTCTTCTGAAGCGGATATTGAACTGACCGGACTGTTCCGCCACAGCTATCAGGGGGACAGCCGGGGAGCGGAGGTATTTGCCCGGCTGGGAATAGAAACCGAATATACGGAAGAAGGCATACGGCTGAGGAAAAACGGCAGCTGTGTCAAACGGCTGGATGAAGATTTCGTCGACATCCCGGATCTGGCGCAGACGTTTGTGGTCACTTGTGCATTACTGGATGTCCCTTTCCGGTTCACCGGGTTGCAAAGCCTCAAAATCAAAGAGACAGACCGCATCGAAGCTCTTAAAGCGGAAATGAAGAAACTGGGGTATGTGTTACATGACGAGGACGACAGCATTCTGTACTGGAACGGCGAACGCATAGAGCCGCAGGCATGTCCCGTCATAAAGACGTATGAAGATCACCGCATGGCCATGGCTTTTGCCCCGGCAGCGATTCATTATCCGACAATACAGATCGATGAGCCGCAGGTCGTATCCAAGTCATATCCCGGATATTGGGACGATTTGCGCAAAGCCGGTTTTGTGATCGAGGCACATGCAGCAGAAACAAGCAGCAGACAGTAAGGTTTAGATTATCTTATAAAAACAGATCATCCAATCCCGTTTCTCCTACCCTCCGGACGGCAGACACAGAAAGCTGAATACAGAGACGTCTCCAGCCCCATCACAGAACACCTCCCAAGGCCGATTCCGGGAAAAAGCAAACCCTGCCTCCGCAAAGTTCCGACTTCGGGAGGCAGGGTGCAATAACTTCAAGAATAATCAACATCAGGAGCTGCAGAGCGGTTTCCTTTGCAGCCGGACCGATGTTCATCATCTCAACGGCTCCATCCGGAAGGAATAGCTGTAGACCGTATCTTTCCGTATCTCATAATGGGGACGGGGTCCGGGTCCGCAACTGGCGTTGCCCAATCCCCGCTGAATGCAGTCCAGATTGAGAACAACCTCCGCACGGCGAATGTCCGGCAAATCGTGCCCATACTTCACTTGCCATAGATCTTTGTCCGTATAGTGCTGGGCACTGAAGTCAACCGTATCCGTTGCGGTGATTTTGAGTCCTTTGCCCCGGTCGTCGGTCAGTGACAACCAACGGGTATCCGTGCGTCCGCCCATTGTCTGCGCACGCGCATAATGTTCCGCCATATCCGTGACAGTCGTTTGGTAACGCCCGACATAGGCGGCATTCTTCCGGTCACGGTAATTCTCCATCGGGCCGCGGCCATACCACTCGACTTGTTCCAACGAGGGGTTGAGGAACATCTGCAAAGCCAGACGGGGAAGGTCAAAGTTACTTCCTGTTGTAAAGTCGGCCGCCACATCGACTACACCATTACTGTAAACCTGATATCTGACGGTATAAGGAACGGTTACTTTCCCTACTTTCACTTCTATTTCCGAAAGGATGGATGCCGACTTTCCGTCCTCTGCCATCTTCCAGTCAAAACCACGCAGCGCGATCACCGGCTGAATCCATTCACGAGGATCATTGTTAATAGAACGATACCAGTTCAGTGACGGCCCTTGCTGCCGATGTATCAGGTTCCGCCCGTCATATCGGAGAGCGATCATCATGCCGGTCTTCGAATCAAACGACACTTCGGTTCCCGGAGCACGGAAACGGATGTACTGCCGCTCTTCTATCACCTGCAGAGGCTCTGAAGGTTCCGACATTTCGGATTTGCGTTTCCTCTCCTTCAGCAAGAACTGCTCTGTTGCCACTACATGTCCGGCTTTAGCCCATACGCAGTCACTTTTCAGTTTCACTTCCAGGTTAATGTGATAATCGGCATCTTCTGTCAAGTGGCGGAGGAAAGGGATATGAATCGTGCGGTGCTCGCCCGGCTTGCCGTCAGGCAACCCGAACTCCTCTTCTGCCACAGGCACCCCGTCTTTGAGTATGACATAACGGAGGTTGAAATGGCGCATATTCAGGAATGAATAATGATTGCGCAACCCCACATTGTTCTCTCCCACTTCTTCAAAAGTCATATACTGGTATACCTTTTTCACTTCCCATAACTTAGGAGTAACCCTACGGTCGGGTGTCACCAGTCCGTTACAACAAAAGTCATTGTCGTTGGGACGATCACCGAAGCTGCTCCCGAAATAATAACGGTCCGGCGCTTCTCCGGGTTTGTTGATGCCCTGGTCCACCCAGTCCCAGATACAACCGCCAATCATACGTTTCGACCGGTTGGCAATGTAGTCCCAATATTCTTCCAGGTTACCGACGGCATTTCCCATGGCATGTGCATACTCACATAGAAAGAAAGGTTTATTGCGCGGCTCGTTGTCCTGAGCTATCATACTTTCGATGGATGGATACATCCGTGAGTCCATATCGGCAACGTCATTCATTCCTTCATAATGGATGAACCGTGCGTCAATCTCTCTGGCAGCCTGATAAGCGGCCTCGAAATTGGGTCCTCCGCCCGATTCATTCCCCATCGACCAGAAGATAACGGAAGGATGGTTCTTGTCCCGTTCCACCATACGTACCACCCGATCGACAAAGGCACCTTTCCAACTTTCCCGCTTGGTCAGCATCATGTTGCCATGACATTCCAGATCGGCTTCGTCCATCACGTAAAATCCATAGTAGTCAAACAGAGCATACATCTTCGGATCATTCGGATAATGACTGGTACGAATGGTGTTCAGGTTGAAACGCTTAAAGAGAAGAATATCCTCTATCATGCTTTCTACAGGCACCGCTTTACCGAAACGGGGATGAATATCGTGACGATTGGCACCCTTGAACAACACCAATGCATCATTGATATACACTTTATTGTCACGTATTTCAATTTTGCGGAAACCATATTGTTGGGTAGTTGCCTCGAGCACCTTGCCGGAAGCATCCAGCAATTCCAGATTCACAGTATACAGATAAGGTGTTTCGGCGCTCCAGAGTTGGGGATCACGAATACTTGCTTTTGCAGGCAGACAGATCTCTTTTCCGGCAGCCAGATTACCGACCGCAGTTGTAAACGTACGCAAAGTTTTGCCATCGGCATCCAGCAGCCCTATGCGTACGGAGGCATTCACAGCAGACTTGCCATAGTTCTTCACGTCTGCTGTGACACATAAGTCGGCCTTGTCGAAACGGTCACTGATGACAGAAGTAAGATGCACGTCGCGCAGGCGAAGTTTCGGAGTCGCCACCAGATAGACATCCCGGTGGATACCGCTCAGGCGGAACATATCCTGGTCCTCCAGATAACTGCCGTCACTCCAACGATACACTTCGACCGCCAATATGTTTTTACCCGGCTTCACATACTGTGTGATGTTGAACTCGGCATCATTGTTGGCACCCTGGCTATACCCGACTTTCTTACCATTGATCCACAGATACATAGCACTGTACACTCCATCGAAGTGGATAAACACTTCTTTATTCTTCCAGTCGGCCGGCAGAGAGAATTCCCTCCGATAGGAACCTACCGCATTAGGCTCTTTCTCTACCGTATATCCTCTCTGTCCCTGTATAAAGGGTGGATTGTTGCGTATCGGATAGGTGATATTGGTATAGATGGGGGTACCGTATCCCAGCATCTCCCAATTGGAAGGAACCGGAATCTCTTTCCAGGCAGACACGTCATAGCCCGGTTTATAGAAATCCACCGGACGTTCGGAAGGTTGCTTTACCCAATGAAACTTCCAGTCACCATTGAGCAACAGATAACGGGAAGAGTGATTGCGTATCCAAGGACGGGTGTACGAAGGATCGCCCTTCATCTCTTCCGTATCGGCAAAGGGGACAAACGTGGAACGCCCTTCTTCTTTGTTAACGGCAAATATCCGTTCATTCTCCCAGTCATTATCACTCCGGGTTTTAAAAGCCTCAGCCACCACTTTCAGATTCGATTTCACGATTTTCCATTGCTGGCTTATTTTCTGCGCATCTGGTTTGAGCTGGTAAACCGGCTCGGCCACAAGGCCGGCATCCGGGAAGCCCAGATTATAACCACTCGCTACACTGGTGAACAAATAATTCCCATTGGGTAAAGCCGTGATACGCCATTGCTGATTGGGATTTTCTTTATTTGGGTCCCATTGGATAACCGGACACTCCTTGCTCCCATTGCCGCTATTGTCGATTCCCAGTTCAGTGAGCGGACTGACAATGGAATAGCAGCCGTTACCGCAAGGAATCAGATTCCAGACCTGCGACTCTTTATGGGGTTCCTTTTTAGAAATAAATATCTTACCACCTAAATCCAGACTCTCCTGATTGTCCAGGACAAGCCCGTTCTGGGTATGGATCTCGTAGCTTTGCTTCGGATCGAACTCCTGGGCACGAACCATTCCTACTGTCGACCACAGAGCAACGCTTAGCAGAAACAGATGTTTAAAATTTAGCATACTATTGATATTAAGAAAAGGCAGGGAAGAAAACCAAGGGCTGTATCCGCCAACAAAACGTATGTCTGCCTGTGTGATACAGCCCAAACCTATATTCAACCCAACTACCTATTGTTTTTACTGAAATAAAGCCGATTGTTTGTACACTCCGAATGTATGGATAGCAGGACAAGCAAATCCGTCGAGGATACGAAGACGTACCTGTTTGGCTTTTACCGGTTCGAAACGCACGATCCATTTATACCCCACCGTCTGCTTATCGGTTGCTTCCGGTATCGGGGTCCAGTTACGGCCATCATTGGAGTACTCCACACTCCACTTCGTCGTGCGGTGTCCCAGTTCGATCACTTCCTGAATCATCAGGCAGTCAAACTTCGTCTGCCGGGGAAGGGTGAAAACGATGTCTGAGGTCTTGGCTCCGTCCCTTCCGGCAAAATAAGTTTCCTTATTGTTGTCCGTCAGGAATTCCGGACGGAATTTACCTCCGCGTCCGTTCGTTGCTTTCACCTTGGCCTTAGCCAGCAGATTGTTCCCGAAGGTTTCGTCCAGCCCCTGCTTCAGCAATGCAGCATGAAGTGAATCGGTGGGGTGAATCAGTCCGCGACGATCAGGTGGGAAGTTGAGCAACAGCACGCTGTTATGCCCTACAGAAGTACAATAGATGTCCCAAAGCTCTTTGACACTCTTCACACGGCTGTCTTCTTCGGCATGATAAAACCAACTGGGACGAATGGATACATCAGTCTCGGCCGGGATATAAGCGTCGCCGCCTTTTACTCCCTCGTTCAGTCCTTCGTAATTTTTCCACTCATCTTTGATGCAGACAGAGTCGGTAGTCGCCCAGCAAGAATCACCGGCTTTACCCGATTCGTTCCCCATCCAGCGCACATCTGCAAAAGGATACGAGTTCTTGGTTCCGAAAATGACACAGTCCGGCTGCTTCTCGCGCACAATCTTATACCAATGCGTATAGACGGGAGTGGTCAGCTCGTCTGCTCCGGCACCGTCCCACCAGGTTTCCCAGACTTTTCCATAGTCACCCATCAGTTCTTCCAACTGGTGACCATAATACTGCTTGTACTTCTCCGTAGTATAAAGCGGAGAAAGATGCTCATGCCGGTCGTGCGGTCCCAAATAGATTCCTGCTTTGATGCCATACTCTTCGCAGGCATCTACAAATTCACGTACAACGTCTCCCTTTCCGTTTTTCCAGGCGGAGTTCTTCACACCATAGTCCGTATATTTACTGGGCCAAAGGCAGAAGCCGTCGGCATGTTTGGCAGTGATGATGGCACTGGGAATGCCCGCCGACCGGAGGGTACGCATCCACTGTCCGCAATCGAGAGCCGTAGGGTTGAAGATAGCTGCCGGAGCACGTCCGTCACCTTCGTTTACATACTCCTCAAATGTGTTGATTCCGAAATGGAAGAAAGCGATCATCTCACGGTTGTACCACTCCACCTGGCGTGCACTGGGGGTTAGTCCGTAAGGTTCCGGAGCCTTCTGTGCCGATACGGGTACCGCCACGGCAGCGATTCCCGCTGCTAAAAATAAATTTCTTAGATTCATGTATTCGTCTGTTTTAGATGTTCGTTATCAAAATAAATTAAGTTCGCTGACCGTCACATGCGGTCCGCCGTTCACGGCCGTAATGGTCACCTTCAGATAGCGTCCGTCTACGGCATCGGGCAAGAAGGACCGGAACTCACCCTGTGCCGGGATATCTTTAAACTTGGCGGCGACTGTCCAGGTAGCGTTGTCTTCGCTTACTTCCACGGTCACCTCTTTCGGACCGTCATAGCCCTCTTCGCGTGCCTGGCAGGCAAATCCCTGAATATGGGTGGTTTTCTTCAGATCAATGACAATCCAGTGAGGCGGTTGGGGGTGCTGGTTGCTCCAGTCGGTTCCCCAGAAAGTATTCAGATCGCCATCCAGACAAGCCTCTTTCAGCCCGCTGTGCCCCCAGTCTCCTTCTTTCGGCTCTTCGGACGAAGCGCTCAGGGCTTCCCATCCGGTGCGGTCGAGCAACTCCATATTGCTGGCATCCATCGATCCTCTGAAGATGAAGTAGATGGTCTGGCAACAGTCATCGGCAACAGCTCCCTCTACCGAAGTAATGCTCACGGGCAACAGATACTCTTTGAATGCCTCGATATTACCTTTCGCATGAACTGTGATTACGGCTTCTTCGGACTTCGATGTCCCGGCCTTGACCAGTACTTCTCCGGTCAGGTCATACGCAGCTTCAGGCAGCAGGTCATACTCGGTTCCGTTCTTCGTATTGTATTCGTTCACTTTGTCCGGATCGGCTTGCAGGTGCACCACAGCATCATTAGGTAACCCATACTCCGTCAGTTGCGGATAAGTTTCAGGAGTAACGGCAACGTTGAAGGTCTGCACATAAGGCTCGTCTTCAATGTAAAAATTGGCTTTCACGGCAGTTCCCGCGTCCGGAATATAAATGGTCAGGTCACTGTCATTGTCACTGCATCCCACTGTGCAGCAGAATCCGGCAGCCAGAATGGCTGCCTTCAATATATTCTGTTTCATGATTCGTTTCGTTTTAAGTAGTTATTCCCAGCCGGGATTATTGGGTAACAGGTTCGGATTCATCGTTGTCTCGTCGATAGGCAACGGATGAAGATAGAGCTTATCGTCCCATTTACGGGTCGATCTGTCCGGATAAACAATCAGCAGGTTGTCCTCAGTCAGTTCCCGGGAAAAAGAATCGTACTGCTCTTTCAGCTTGTCCGATACTTTCATTCCGAGCATACTCTTGGGTGCTTCCAGCAACTTACCCGCTTTCCAACGTACAATATCATCCCAACGGAAACCCTCACCGATCAGCTCGACCGCACGTTCGCGGCGGATCTCGTAAAGCAATGGAGAAAGTTCATAGCCATAATCCGGCCAGTTCGGGTCGGTAAAGCCGACATTCACTTTCAGGTGCGGCATCTCTACACGATCTCTGAGTTCGTTGATGGTCAGGTCCAATACATCTTGAGTACATTCGCCCAGTTCGGCCTTTGCTTCGGCATAGTTCAAATAAACTTCTGCCAATCTGAACAGAGGAAGGTCATTGCTTGAATCACCTGTATAGCTCATATTATCATTTGCATATTTCAGCAAGTGGTATCCGGTCATCGTGACATTCATATTTATATTTGAAGTACGGATTGTTTGCGCTAAACGCGGATCACGATTGACTATTTCATCCTTGAATTCCATTGTTGCATAATTGGGCTGGTCGGTGAAACGGTTGCCGTTCTTCATTAAATAATAATTGACCAGTTTTTTCGAAAGTCCGGGGCGGCCTAATGTCGGAGAATTCTCAAAAGCTTGTACTTTATGAACCAGACTCAAATCATTATTATAATCCCTTGCCAATATGATTTCCGCATCAATCGCATTCTCGGATTTAAAGAGATTACGATAGGACTGTGAGCCGGATTGATACAATGAATATCCTCCGGAAGCAGTCATGATTTCATTAGAGGCACTTACACAGTCATTCAAGTATTTCTCATAATCACCCAATCCATGATATTTACGATAAGTACCTTCAAATAATCCTACACGTGACTTTAATGCCTGGACAGTCCACCAGGTTACACGATAAAGTTCTTTTGTCCGGTTGGTTTCTTTAAAAACCTCTATGGCAAAATTAAGATCTTCCATTATCTTTCCCATCACAAATTCGCGTGAATCCCTGGCTTTGTATAAATCAGCATCATCCGAGCCGAGTACTTTATCGTACCAAGGTACATCTCCAAAACGTTTCACCTTTTCAAAATAGAAATAAGCACGGAAGAAGCGTGCCAGGGCTTCATATTTGTCGCGCACTTTCTGGTCTTTACAGTTTCCCAGATTATCCAATAAAAAATTAATTGATCGCAGTGCACTCCAACTCCATCCTCCACCCGTTTCCGGAATGACACGTTGCCCACTCACTTCGTCGCTTAAAGGAGATACAATCAGCATATCAGCATCGTCCCTATAAATATCACCGTCACCCGGAAAATTGTTTGAATAGAACTGGTTACTGTACAACTGTAATTGCTCTTCATTCGTAAAATAATCCTTAGTCGTCAAGCGATCTTTCGGATTTATATCCAATATGCTTTCACAAGAAGCAAATAACAACGACAGACCAACAGTCGCCCACAATGTATATTTCATTATTTTCATACTATATTCCTTTATATTCATTATTATCAGAACGTTATATCTACACCAAAAGAGTATGTCTTTGCCCAGGGATAAATATTTGCGTCACTTTTACTTGTTTTCCAGCTGTTACTTGCCGATGCTTGTTCCGGATCAATATAATCGGAATGTAGCTTAGTGAATGTCAGCAAGTTCTCACCACTAAAGTAAACACGTATTTTCTCGAAACCTATTTTAGAAAGCCATTTATCCGGCAATGTGTAACCAATAGAAAGATTCTTCAACCGACAATAAGCCAGATTCTGCAAATATTTAGTATTAACCACTGCCAATTCACGATTACTACCGAGAGCCACATATCCTCTGGGACGTGGGAAATAAGCATTTGTATTTTCTTCACTCCATACCTGGCTCATAAAGTCGGAAGGAATAAAACTAGCGTATGGTCGGGAATAAGGTCCCCAAAACATGGACGTTTC
>OHGS01000483.1_pt1 | contig 19388 bp, 12 predicted proteins | sample 1567831 | NCBI WGS metagenome assembly OHGS01 (sample SAMEA3879596, study PRJEB24766) | human gut metagenome | biome: human-associated habitat; feature: feces | place: USA | collected 1985/1987
ATGTTGGAGAAAGGGATTGAGACTGAGACAATTTCAGAACTGACAGGTCTGACAGAAAAGGAGATTTCTGAATTAGACCGGATTGATTCCTAAGATGTAGAGGAACTTGCACAGCTTGACGACGAAGACAGAATCAAATACATTAAAGCCATGAATACGGAACGGGACACATACAATCAGATTGAGTACGCGCATGAGAGAGGGCGTGAGAAAGGACGTGAAGAAGGGCTCAAAGAGGGACAATCGAAGATCGCGATGAATCTTATTCGACTCGGGACCTCTCATGAGATTATCACTCAGGCCACAGGGCTCTCAGAAGAAGAGGTATCCAAGCTGAAGAAAGAACTGAGCAATGCATAGCAATTAGTTCACATCATCCTGAAATTCGCCCAGCTTGACGATGAGGACAGAATCAATTACATTAAGGCCCTGAATACTGAGCTGGACACTTACAATCAAGTTGAGTACGCACATGAGAGCGGGCGTGAGGAAGGGCTAAAGAAGGGACAGAAGAAGGGCACAAAGAGGGACGTGTAGCAGGACGCAAAGAAGGCAAAGAGGATGGTATAAAAGAATGTCTAAAATCGTCACGCACAAAATAACCTTTGTAACTACGTAATTTCCAATATTTTCAAAGACATGTATAATTTTTAACCAAACACTAATTAATTTAGAAGAATAATCAAACAATCAGATAATTATGAAACACAAACTTTTGGCATTGACAGTTCTGGCGGCAGCAATATTGTCCGGGTGCAACGGAGACTGCGGTAAGGATGGGAAAAATTACAAGATCAAGGATGGCGTCATTGTGTTCAATGAGCCTGAGCCGGCTGCTGGTCAGCAAGATATGCTACAGTTTGCGCGGATCCGATTGACACTGTAAGAATCGGTTTCATCGGACTGGGTATGAGAGGACCGAGTGCCGTGTCTCGTTTCACCCATATAGACGGAACCCGTACAGTAGCGCTTTGCGACCTGGAGGAAGACCGCGTAAAGAAGTCTCAGGATATTCTGAAAAGCGCCGGAAAGCCTGCTGCTGCCGAATATTTCGGAGAAGAAAGTTGGAAGAGGCTCTGCGAACGTGACGACATCGATCTCGTGTATATCTGCACCCCATGGGACAGCCATGTAGAAATGTCAGTGTACGCGATGCAGCATGGAAAACACGTCGCCGTGGAGGTGCCTGCTGCAACTTCCGTGGCTGAATGCTGGCAGCTGGTCGATGTGTCCGAGCAGACACGCAGGCATTGCATGATGTTGGAAAACTGCGTGTATGATTTCTATGAACTTACCACACTCAATATGGTTCAGCAGGGACTGTTCGGCGAGGTACTCCATACGGAAGGCTCTTACATTCATAATCTTTCGGATTTTTGGGACAAATATCACGACAACTGGCGTCTGGCATTTGACCAGGCACATGCAGGCGATGTTTATGCCACCCATGGTTTGGGACCTGACTGTCAGGTACTTGACATACACCGCGGTGACAGGATGGACTATCTAGTTTCAATGGCCACCATTTCGGTTGTCGGTCTAGAAATAGCCAAGAAGAACATGGGAGCTGAGACATTCGCGAATGGCGACCAGACTTCCACAATGATTCATACCGCCAAAGGCAAGACCATCCTTCTTCAGCACAATGTCTATACTCCGCGTCCTTATGACAGGATGTACCAGATCGTCGGAACGAAAGGATATGCGGAAAAGTATCCCCGTCCGGGATTCGCGTTCGAACCTGAGCAGATTAACGGCGATGTGGATTTCGAGAACCTCTCTGCACATACTTTCGTTTCCGGAGATGTATATAAGGAACTCCTGAAGAAGTATCAGAGTCCTATTGTCAAGGATATCGAAGAGAAAGCAAAGTCTGTAGGCGGACATGGCGGCATGGATTTCATCATGGATTACCGTCTGGTATGGTGCCTAAGAAACGGCAAGCCGCTCGACATGGATGTTTACGATGCCGCCGAGTGGTCCTGTATCGGTGACCTGTCCGCCGCTTCCATCGAGAATGGCAGCAAACCTGTCCTCGTTCCCGACTTCACCCGCGGCAAATGGAATAAGATTCAGGGATATCGCCACTCAGAATAGCAGACTATTACGAATATCTGCAATAGAAGATACAAGACAATTTCTTACAAATATAGTAAAACGTTTTCAGAAACTGATACGAAAAAAGGACAGCTTTTCAGCTATCCTTTTGAGTGGGAGCAGAGGGAGTCGAACCCCCGACCCTCTGCTTGTAAGGCAGACGCTCTGAACCAACTGAGCTATGCTCCCAAGCATCCCGTTTTCAAATCGGGAATGCAAAGGTACTACTATTTTTCTAATCTGCAAACTTTTTGTGATGTTTTTAGCACTTCACACAAAAAATTCACTCGGAAACAAGCACACCGCCGAAGGCACCATTGGCCCTGTAATGAGGGGCGTAGAGGGATTCGATGACCGGAACCGGGGCTGAGAACTTGCCGGACTGGGTGACGAAGAACTCCTCGGTTATTGTCGTATTCTCCTCCGGATAAGAATCGAACCAATACTCTGTCTGAGCGCTCTTGACATTTCTATAACCCTGAGGCACAACGGAATACCATCCATTTACACGGAGAGGACTCATCCACCAGCCGCAAGTGCCGGACAACTGATTAGAAGGACGGAGAGATGCCTCACGAGGGACAGTGAGACGTACAAAACTGCGGTTCTCATCATTATGGATAGAATACTCGGCTATAATCTTGTCACCTACATGGAGCAATTCTCCTGAAGAAATTTCCTTACGGACATAGTCGCCGGAAGCGGAAACTGTTTCACGGAAGAAACGCCTGCTGACCGAAAAACCATTGCCGGAAGCCTTGACCGAAGAAAAATCAACTGAATTTGACATTGACAGGACAATGACACTGGTGGATTTCAATGCAGGGCTTCCGTTCATGACTGAATTGACAGCATCCACAAATGCCGGGTCGGAATCCCAGTGCTGGGTCTCCTTTTGGAGCATGAGCCAGAGACGGATGCCGTCAGCCACACGAAGAGCCTCGGAGACATTGACATTATCATTGGAAGAAAGAGGCTTGCATCCGAAAGAAGCAGCATTGACAGAAGCATCAGCCACATAGCCGGAAAGCAAATCGCAGACCATCGAATGGGCATAAGCCTCACTCTCGAGAAGTCCCCTGAACGGCATCACAAGATTAGGATAATACACGCCGCCATCCTTGTGGTCCACAGCATATTCGAGCAGAGAAACTACGTCGGCATTGACAGACCTGACCAACTTCTTGTCTACCTTGAAGCCAAGACCCCAGGACTTGGCCAGAGCCAACCCGTCCTTAGACGAAGCCAGATTACGCAAGATACTGATTCTGCGTACCTTAGCCAAGATATAACCATTCAGTCCGCGTGCTGCATCAGGCACGAGATACGCTTTGGCAGCCTTGCGGAAAGCCGCGTAGCGCTCCTGCACATCCTTGCCTGCCGGCAACTTGACATTGAAAGGAACAGAAGGGAACATTGACCTGACATACATATATTGTTCATCCGAAATTCCGCCGCACCAGAACGGACATCCGGCGGAAGCGAACTGGTTCTTATCCAGATAACGCACGGCAGAAGACAGGACAGCATTGACATCAGCAGACGAAGCCGCATCGGAAGCCACGGAGTCAGTTCCGTCGAGATAACCGCCCGCAACCATCTTTGCAAAGCGCTCAAGCAGAACGGCCGTGATGACCGGAGACGATTTCATACCCTCAAACCAGGCAAAACCGCCATCGGCATTATGGCAGGCAAAAACCTTGGAGAACAACTCCCCGTCTGACATGCCGTCTTGAGCCACAGGCTCGGTACGGGCCAATGCCTTGAGACTGTATGAAAGTTCGCGCACGTACATCGCCTCAGAAAGAGAAAGTACATCCTTGCCTTCCGGCTCCACCTTGGAAGGAACAGCATCACGGATCATGTCAATGATACTGATGACATTGACCGCAGCATCATTGCCGGAGCCGTTGACAAACTCATTTCTAAGCCTTGCTGTCACGGCCTCCTTATCCATATCTGTAAGAAGGACAGCCGAATGACTTTCTGTAATCTGCTGTCTGGCTGCAAGAACTGGGATACTTACGAACATTCCGTCCGAGAAGGCGACATCTTCGCCCTTGTCTGCGACAAAGACCAGGCTAGTCCCAAGATTCTCAGGTAGTTTGCCATCCGTTCCCAAATCAGGGACAGAGACCTCGAACATGGCATTGACAGACTTCCCTGCAGGAACGGTAACCCTCTTGGACCTGACGAGAAGAGGGGCAGCCCCCACAGCCTTCAACGCCTCGTAATCCTTGCCATCGAAAAGACGGAGGGTCAATGTTCCCCTGATGTCATGCTCCACGACAGACGAGACAGCAGCAGAAAGATTCCACTTGTCGGTCTCGTAGAGATACTTGGGCTCCACGACATTGACTTTCAAAGGGATAGTAACCATCATCTCACGGCGGAGAGCCGCATTGTCCATCCTTCCATTATGAGCATAAAGCGCCACGACGTAAGTGGACAACTTATCCGAAGTATTGAAAGCAAAAGAAATCTCGCCCTTGTCGTCGGACCTGAGGAAAGGCTGGAATGTCAACGTATTAGCAAATTCAGAACGGACATCAGGCATGGCAGGAGAGTCGCCGGATGATTCCTGAGACTCCCCCGCATCCATCTTGTCCTCCATCGCAGCACTCTCTACAGAAAGGTTCGCCATGGCCGGAGACATTGCCGCACGAGTCTTGAACCTCTTCGGAGAAATCCCATAAGCCACGACAGATTCCTCATCGAGAACAAGATCCCCGTCGAACGGAGAACCGCCGCTCACACTTCCCGGACAGGCATTGACATACACGACACGGGTGCCGGGCCTTGGCAGTTCGAATGTCCTCCAATAATTCCGCCTGATGGTTTCACTGCTCTTGTCATACACGGCAGCAAGACACTCCACACCTGGCAACGTCTTGACAGTGAACGTATAAGAAGAACCCGGCCATGTCCTGTCCTCGAAAGAAGAGAACAAAAGCGGAAGTTCACGCTCCGAATATACACGATGATATTCAAAATCGCATGACACGCTCTTGGAATCCTTGAAATAGAAAATCTGGACACGGATGGCATCAGGATATTCCTTCTTGTACTCGAAAGAAAGCTTTTTCAGCGAACCGGCCCCATTTCGAACACCCGAAAGCGTTACCATTCTTGTCTCAAGCAGACCGGCCTTATCATCGAAGACTTCCGCCAATGCCCACACCGGAGCACCGTCCGAAGCACCGAACAGCAGTTCAGCACTTTCACCCTCACGGACTTCAGTAGTGACAGGAACAGCCAGATTCTTCACCGGAGCATTCAGGACCTTGTCATTTTCACGGACAAGAAGAACCTTCAACGTCGTCGTATCCTTGTACTCCTTCCCAGAAGAGTTCTTCGCAGAAGCATACGCCTTCAGCGTATAAAGTCCTGATGCAAAAGATTTCATATCAATGCTTTCCGTTGTCCCGGACTTGACTTCCGCTTGGATAACCAGTTTACCGGACTCATTCCTGATATCATACGATATCTTTCCCGGAGCCGGAGCACCGTCCATCGAATTCAATGTAAACTTGACAGAAGCAACGTCTTCCTTAAGGATGACCGCCTGTTCATATTGAGGCCGGCGAGCCCAAGGAGAGGCAACAGGAGCCTCATTCCGTATGAGTTCCAGATTTCCATCGGCTGCATTGACAAGTTCCGCATTGACATTCATACTGCCGGACACATATACTGGCCTGTTGTATTCGTGGGTCTCTCCAGTATCATCTGTAATCCTTACGGAAACTTTATAGAGAATACGGTAATCCTCATCCTCAGCATTGAATTTAATCATGAACGCTCCGTCCGGACCAATTTCCAGAGGACCGGAACCGACGTTATTCCAATAAGTTCCGACCTCATAAACCGCCTTGCCGGACGCGACCGGATGACCGGAATAACTCGTAACCTTTCCCGTCACGACAACTTCGTCGTCAGGAAAATATTGCTTGTCAATATCATCGAAGGTCACATCAAAAGTCGGAAGAACAAACTCATCTACACGGATTGACTTGGAAACCGCCGTTTCCGAATCCGTAACGACGCGGATGGTAAAGTCACCGTTACGCTCGCCCTTCGGAAGGACAAACCACCCTGACATTGACCCGAACTCATTGGTAGTCAGATCGACAGACTCCACGTCACGTCCTTCGGCATTGACAAGAACCACCTTATACTTTGCGCCGGCAGGCGAGACCTTGGCGACATTGATTCCGTCGGTGAAATATATGAGCGCCTTGAAATCGACGGTATCTCCTGGATTATACGCGCCACGGTCGGTGAAGATTTCGCCACGCCTCTGCATCCTGGACGCAGCCTTCGACGAGTCTTTTTCCGGACTCCACCTGCCAATCGACATATCCTCACTCCTCCTCAGAAAGCCGTCCTTGCCGACATAACTGCATTCCATAGTATAGTAGGTGTCGCCTTTTATCTTGGCGGCCATATCCTCAGGAAGCAGAGTGAACCCGTCGAAGACAAACCCCTTGCAGGACACCACCGGCCTGCCGTTTTTCTTAAGGTCAATGTCAGCAGAGCGTATAGGCTCACCTGTCTGATAATCAGCGGCATAGATGCAGACTCCGCGATTGTCCACACGTGACGCCAGAGAAATCCGTGCTGAAGAATAAGTGATGTAATTGCTGATATCCTTGCCGGAAGCGGCATTAATCATATAGTCGCCGTCGTTCAACTCCGGAATGTCCACAGTCAATGTATCCCGCAAATAGAAGCTGCGGGACTCATTCTCCAGTTTCTTGTCAATGACAAAGTCCTTTCCCCCGGAAAGCCCCATCGCAAGATGCACCGACCTGAGATTCTTGAGACTGATGATAATTTTTCCTTCTTTGACATCCAGTCCGATATGTTTTTCCGTAAGATTACGGAGCAGCACATTCCTGACGTAACCAAGTTCCGAAACAACCTTAGCCTCATCGCCGCGGAAACCATTTCGCTCTTCCTCAAACGCCTCACATTGCTTGCAGAAAGACTCATAGGAAGCACTTGAAGCATTATCTTTTTCCATAGCGGCAAAGCGAAGTCTCATGATATCGCACTTCGCCCACATCGATATAGCCTTGCCTGCATACTTATCTACAAATGCCTGCAAACCAAGAGTTTGCCTATTACCGTCTTTATCTTCAGGAATGGCCAGATATTCCAGATAGGCACTGAGAGGATAGGACTCCCCTTCATAATCCTTAAGCGCCTCATAGATTTTTCCTTCATCTATTTTCGAGAGCGACGTATAAGGAAGCAGGGTCCAGAGGGCATACTCATAATCATTGGCCAGAAAATGCTTTAGGAAAGAAGCATTGATTCCGAAAAAACCGGTATATCGTGAGACCTGGACACGATTATAGAAAGCACTATTGTGACTGGCTTTCAGATGTCTGGCATTGGCCCGGACATAGTCGAACAGCGAGTCAGGATCAGCACCCGACTTTTCTGCACGATATGCGAAACTGACTATCGGCTCATCGAACTTTCCGACATTCTTTCCGAACTCCGTCTCTAATGAGTCCCGAAGTTTCCAATCGCGGGATGAAACAACTTCCACATATTTACGGGATGCATCATAAAAATCCCAGGCAAGCCTCTTTTTTTCAGCCTGCCTGCGTATTTCGGCAAGAATTTCCGCTTCACGTTTAGGTCTGTCCTGCTGAACCGCAGCGTTCCAGTCGGACCATAGTTCAGTCAGTTCATGACCATCCTTGTCAGGCGACGTCTTCGTCTTGTCTTTTCTGAAAAATGCACTCATACCCAATGTTCCAAAAAATAGTATTGCCACCAATATAAAAGTGACATTCAACAAGTTATGTTTCATACGCATATATTTTTAAGTGGCCAATGTCACAGCCGGCGGTACTTCTGATAAATGCCTTTCCTGACCAATCTTGCATGTATGAGCCTGCGGAAAAGCCTTCTACGCGAAGCAAGGCACAGCCTCGGAAACGACAAAAGTAGAGCCACCGATATAGACGAGCGGGTTTCCGCCATAGGCAGCAGCCGTTTTCAATGCCAGAAGAACAGCTTCCCTCACATTGTCCTGCACATAAAGTCGTGAAGCCGGCCTTCCCGATTCTTCACAGAAGGCAGTATATTTCTCGAAAATCGCAGACGCCTTTGCAGCCCTGGCAGTCTGTGGAGTCGTAAAAATCCATGTCGCATTATCGGGGAAAAGCGGCATTATGGCATCGAAATTCTTGTCGGCCATCACACCGTAAACCATTATGAGCGAAGTATATTTCCCTGTCTCCAGATATTCTTTCAACTGCCCGAAGTTATAGGTCAATGCAGGTGCGTTGTGTCCGATGTCACAAATCACGTCCGGATTGGTCGAAAGCCTCTCCCAGCGCCCGTGGAAACCCATTCTCAAAGCCGTGTGGATCAACGAATCCGCGACGGCCGCCTTATCGGAAAGACCTTCTACATCATGCCATCTGGTCTGGAGAACATCTATCGCAGCCATCACGGTACGCAGGTTCATGGCCTGATACTCGCCCTGAAGGTCCATATTTTCCAGGACAGCCTCATGCATATACCACATGGACGGTTCTGTCCTGTCGGCAAAAACCAATGCTGGAACAGCCTCCACACTGGCATTGACCTCGGCAAAATGCTTCCTGAAGACAGGTTCCGTCTCCGGCCTGGTCTCCCCTATCACGACCGGCACGCCACGCTTGAAAATTCCAGCCTTTTCGAAAGCGATCTTGTCAAGGGTATCGCCAAGTAAGTCACAGTGGTCCAAGCCAATGCTGGTGACAATACCCAGTTCCGGATTTATTATGTTCGTGCTGTCAAGACGTCCGCCGAGGCCGACTTCGATAACTGCCACATCCACATTCATGTCAGCGAACCACTTGAAAGCCAGACCGGTAGTTATCTCGAAGAAAGACAATTCCATTTCGTCGAACTTACCCTGCCACTTCTCCAGAAAATCATATACATATTCCTGAGGGACCAACTCGGCCGTCTCATTCCTGTCCGCAGCCGAATCGCGCCCGTCAATGATGCGCATCCTCTCCCTGAAGTCAATGATATGAGGCGAGGTGTAGAGTCCCACTTTCAGTCCGGCTCCGGCAAGAACGGAAGAAAGCATATTGGAAACAGAGCCTTTGCCGTTTGTTCCGGCGACGTGGATGGTACGGAAAGCCTTGTCCGGAGTACCGAGCAAGTCATTGAAATCCAGCATATGCTGCAGACCAGGCTTGTATGCATCACCAAAAGACGAAGTCTGGACTGAAGGAAATCTGAGGAAGATGGACTTTATCAGAGAATTGTATTTGTCAATGTTCATTATAATGTCATTACAGGTTATTTTTCCGGCGGCCAACAACCGCTACACATAACGCAAAAATAATCAGAAATTACGTGTAATTCAAAAGATTTTATTATCCTGATTAAACATGCTACCTTTGCCCTCCGGAACATGAAATCATGTCCTGCTAATAATCATTGGGGATGAGACAATTCGACTGTCGCTGCCCCGTTAAAAACAAGCACTCCATTATGGCAAAACTGAACAAGCCGGCAATCCTCGTTGTGGATATGCTGAATGACTTCGTGACAGGCGCATTGACCTGTGACAGAGCAAGGGCCATCGTCCCTAAACGCAGATACAGCGGATTCTTCCAGACCGACCTCGACATTCTTCTTACTGAACTCGGTGTCAACTGTAGTCATGACCGGTCTCCACGCCCACATGTGCGTAAGACACACTTCAGCAGCAGAATCTAAGAAGGCCGGATGAAAGAGATTCTCACCCGGCCTTTCTCATAACCTCTCACGCGAATCAGATTCCCGCGATCACATTGCGAAGCTGCGATGCAAGAGAGGTGTTATATCCTGTAGAAAGATACACTACCCTGCCGAAACTATCACACATCGCGATTACAGGCAATGTCATGCTTGTGCTGTGACAGCCTTCGCAGATCATGTTTCTGGCAGAGGCATCCGAATCAAGGCCAAAGTGGACAAGGTTCTGATTATCAGCTGCTGCAAGCCTGCCGGCCAAATTCTTGACATTGTCCACGTTCTGTCCGAATACCATCACAGGACGACCCCAGGCAGCAAGTTCCTTCGACATTGACTCGAAATCCCTTATGGCATGGTTGCTAGGCTCGTCGCCGTCACCGAAAATTGCCACAAGGAAATATCCGCGGCCAGTCGTGCTCAGGATTGACTTTGCAACACCTATAGTACCATCCGCCGTCACAGGCTGGTATAGGGCCTCAGGGTCCATTGCGCCTATGACGCTGATTTCCTCGCTGGCCTGGCGCATGACAAGTGTAACGTCAGTATTCTTCCCGGGGGCAACATTGAAAGAAACCATTCTTGCCAGAACCTTTCCGCTTGCGAGACGTGTTCCGCTGGTAAAGAGGTATGAGCCTGCGTCCAGGGTAAACGGCTTGCCGAATGACCTGGCGGAAGCATCAGCGCCGAGCTCGGTGGCATCGCCTCCCTCAAAATCAAGCAGACGGGTCCTTCCGTTACTTATTTTGCTCAATGTGAAGTGCCTGTAATACTCCGGATTGTCGAGCGTACCGGCGCCAGGGGTATATTTCAATGTAAATGTTCCCTTCTCTGAAATCCTTCCGACAGAGGAATCGCCCTGCTTCTCAGCAGTAATGTCAATCCATTCATTGTCAGTCATATACTGAGCCTTGCCGGTCATCTGGTCAACCCTTGCAGGGATTCCGAAAGTACGCAGGGCGGCGACCATGAAGGTATTGCGTGAGCGGTTGTCAGCCATCCTCATTCTGAGAGTTCCGGCAGGAGTTGCCTGCAATCTTCTGGAATTCAGGCTGTCGGCAAGTGCCACGCTGTCTCTGGTCCAGCGGATGATTTCTCCGGCAAGTTTCTCGGCATCCGCCTTAGAGGCGATATCACGAGGAGTGCCGTTGCTGTAGATAAGATATGAAGCCAATGCCTTTCTGATATCCTTATGATATGGCTGGATAAACTCTCCGGAGATACGTGGACAGAGCACATAATTGTAATAGACGTTCTCACCGCGACTGCTGACAGCATTCCTCGGAGCCGCTGTCGTCAGGGCATCCATGAGCACCTCACACTTAGTATCACGCAAGTCCTTGCGGCTGAGAGTCTTGAGCATCTCCAGAGCATCTTTCAGATTACCGGCATCATTGGCCTTGAAAATAAACTCCCGTACATCGCGCCAGTTGCCTCGCGCATCTATCAGCTGCCTGCAAGCCGCTTCAGAATCCGCCGCCGGCAATCCTGGCATTCCGAGACGCTCACTCGCATTGGCCTCGGTCGTGAATGTGGCGACATATGCAAGTCTTATCGAATCCTCCTGAGCGAGTCTCAGCTTGTTTGCCGCGATGTCTTCCTCGCTTGCTTCCGCCGGAATCCTGCCGGGTGCAGGAGGGTTTATGTCAATGTCTAATTCTATCTTGTCAGCGTCTTTATGGTTCAATGTTACTGTAACCTCAGCTGTCAGATCAGCCTCCGGATTCTTCACATTTTCATCACCATCAGATGTAAGCTTTCCTGTTCCGTAAAGTCCTTTGTCTGAAGCCCATACGAACATATCACCGATTCCGGAATGAAGCGACGCCTTGCCCTCATCATCGGTTTTCAGAATCACCGCATTGTAGAGTTCGCCGTAATTGTATATGCAGAATGAGACATATGCACCGGGAACAGGTTTCCCTTCCGTATCAATGACAGTAACGATGTTGCGCCTCGTCCTGACATAATTGCCTATGACATTGATCTCAGTAAAATTCTTCGTGCGTCTGATGACATCCTCCGGTCCGCGGTAGTCTCCGAGCACGAGGGTATGCATAAGCATCGCCCTTGCCGCAGGCTCATTGAACCATGCCATATTCAGTTCAGGCTCAGGTTCGCAGGCTCCGAGGAAGGACCACTTTCCGTCAGTCCAGACCTCAACCCATGCGTGGTTGTCGTCTGTATGCGCCCAACGCGGAGTATAGACCTGACGTGCAGGGATTCCCATCGTACGCATCGCGGCCACGGTGAATGTGGACTCCTCTCCGCATCTTCCTTCGCCGTTCAGCATTGACGCGATCGGTGAAGATGTTCTCGGGTCAGAAGGAGTATAAGTCACTTTCTCATGACACCAGTGATTGATTTCCAATGCGGCATCATGCATTGACATTCCTGCTACTCGAGCCTTGAGCGTATCGTAGTACATCATCCTGAACTCGTCGAGTCTCTCATTGTTCACACGCACAGGCAGCACGAAATGTCTGAACAGCTGGTCAGGGACCTGCTTGCCCCACGGCATTTCACGGCGAGCCTTCAGCGCCACTTCAGTATTCTGCCTGAAAAAATCCTCGCTGTAATCCGCCTTATCGGCCAGATTCATGTATTCATAGAGAAAATCCATCGCCTCGTCCGTCTGCTTTTCCACATTCCCGCAGCCTGTCAATGCCAGTGCCGCCGCGGCCAGTGCCAATGCAATATTCTTTAGTGTCATAAGGGTTAAATTTGTTTATAGTAATAGGGTAATAGGAACATTTGTCTTCTCTGACAGGTCATCCGAGAACAAGCTTGCGGATGGCATCGGCAAAGCCGTTTTCATCCACGTGACCTGCAACATAGCCTGCCGCCGCCTTCACATCATCACCGGCATTGCCCATCGCGACTCCGAGTCCTGCGGCACCGATGAGGGAAATGTCATTGCCTCCGTCGCCGAAAGAAATGGTTTCGTCAATGCCGATACCGAGAAGTTCCGCCACTTCCCTGAGCGCATTTCCCTTGCTCACACAATTCAGGTCAATGTCAGCAAATCTCGGATGCCACCTGGTAGCATACATGTCAGGAACCTGAGACATTACTATATTCTGAAGGTCCAGATCGAAATATGCCGCCATCTGGCCACATCCATAAGCATTGAACTTCTCCTCGATGTCGCATACTTCAGGAATCTTGTGGTCGATAGCCTTCGCCAGTTCTTCCACGGCAGGTGTTATCCTGTTGATGAAAAAGCCTTCGGTGAGTTCCAGGCTCAGGGCGAAACCGTATTCGTCGGACAGCATTGACATTTTCTTGAAATTGTCATAATCGATGAAATGCTGTCTGATTATGCGTCCGTCTTTCCAGCGGCAGTCCGCACCGTTCAGGGAAATCACCGCATCGTATGGAACATCCTTGATGACATCGAAGTCACCGTAAGGCCGCCCCGTCGCTATAATTATCTTGACTCCCTGATTATGAGCCTCCTCCAATGCTTCCAGAGTACTCTCCAGGACCCTGTGCGTACGGAAACTTACCAATGTTCCGTCAATGTCGCTGAATATCGCCTTATATTTCATCTGTCCGAAATTTTACGCAAAGATAAGTAATCCTTAAAAAAATCAGAACAGGCTTATCAATGTCGGATCCAATGATTCTGAAACTATCATCAGATAACGGCAGCCAACCGGATTATGGAAATGGACATAACGTGGCGAAGGGTCATTGACAAGATTTCCGAACTCGAAAGACGAGACCTCGGTCCATGAGATGCCGTCATCGCTTATGCTGACGACGCCGCTGACGATACCCGATTCGGACTTTCCGGCCGCCGGATTATAAACGATACCGCCGAGTCTTCTCTGTCCGCCGAACACAAGGACATTCGAATTTCCCTCCGTTTTCCACGCATTCTTGTCATATTCCTGCTGTTCAGGGGTATCGAAAGGATTTCCATAGAATGGGCTCCAATGCGAGTAATGCGCTGATATCTTGGAGATTGCGACCATTGCTCGGGACTGTAGCAGACGGAAACGGAGAGCGTCGGTCTCTATATCATTGACACGAAGGATTCTCTTGTGTCCGATATTCGTCGAAGTCGCGATTTCCTTCCATTCGCCGTCAATCCTGGCATCCACCGCAAAACGCTCCGTACGCTCGCCGACAGCCGCGATTGCCTCCTGGAGGACGATACGGTTTATCCAGCGCTTTTCAGGCAAGGTGACGATGAAATCTTCGCCGTCCTTGACCTTTATATAGGTGTCAATGTCATTGTCGAGCAGCGCCTTCGGGCATTTCGCACCTTCAAGAAGGTCAATGCCATAGGTTTTACGGATGCGCCGGCCTGTCTCTTCGAGAGTCTTCAGGTCTTTCTCCGGGAAACGGCCCTGGTTGTCAGGCGGCAGATTCAGAAGAAGGATGGCATTGCCTCCGACTGAACGCTCATACATGTCGAATACATTGTCCGCAGTCCTGGTCTGCTGGTGGGTATTGTCTCTCCAGAACCAGCCGTCACGGATGGAGACATCGGTCTCGGCAGGCTGATAATGAAGGTATTTGCCTTCGCAAAGCTGTTCGCGTCCGCCAAGCGGGTCAGCCATCATGTCGCTGTACCAGGTAAGGGTGTCAGGATTTGCCATGTAGGGAACGACGTTCCATTCTGAGTCTCTGGTGTGACCGCCCTCGTTTCCGCACCAGCGCAGGTCTTCCCTGCCGAAGATATTGGCCTTCGGAGCCAATGTCCTGATCAGTTCCCGCCATGCATTGTAATTGTAGGTCTGGCCTCCTTTGGTCTTCGGATGGGCGCCGTCCAGCCAGACTTCCGAAATCGGGCCGTATTCGGTGAGCAGTTCGAAGAGCTGGTTCAGATAATACTCGTTGTAATCATCGACATTGAACTTGAATTTCGTCTTGTTGCTGAACGGACGTCCTTCCACTTCTCTCGGGATGGTCCTGAGAGTAGGCTTGCTTAGATTGCCATAGAGTCCGTCCGGGCTTTCTATCTGATAAAGGTCTGCCGGTGAAAGATATATGCCGAGTTCCAGTCCGTATTTGCGGCATGATTCTGAGAGGTCCCTAAGGACATCCCCCTTGCCGTCACGGAATTTGGACGACATGATTCCGTGGTCAGTGTAGCGGCTCTGCCACATGATATAGCCGTCATGGTGTTTAGCAGTGAAAATCACCATTTTCATTCCGGCGTCCTTTATCGCCTTGCACCATTGGTCAGTATCGAGGGTTTCCAGCGCGAACGTTTCGGAGGACTCGAATCCGCTGCCCCACTCTTTGCCGGTGAAGGTGTTCGGTCCGAAATGGATGAACGCGATGAATTCCCTGTCAAGTGCTGCCAGCTGGTTAGCCGTCGGCACGACATTGGCGGCCTTTTCAATGATGGTATTCGCGTCATCGCCGTCAATCTTCACCGTGTTGCAGTATTTCCTGGTTCCGCATCCGGCAACTGCCGCCAATGCCGCTAAAATAATGATTGTCTTTCTGATATGCATGTGTCATCAATTTGGTTTATGGTTTTCCGGCGGATTATTCTGCATTGAAACCGGCCGGAATACAAAGGTACATATTTTTAACGAGTCTGATAGAATTGGAGGCCTTGCTGACATATGTTATCATCTTCCTGCTCCACAGTCGCCAGAATGCGAATTAAACATTTTAAATCAAAACCACTTAATAGGTTCAGGTTTTAATCGATATCATTAAAAACAATTTAAGTTTCGAACAAAACGCAACGTTTTTATTAGAAATTGTAAGAAATATTTTGGAGGTCGATATTTTTTACATAAGTTTGTAGAAGTTATAACACGGAGAATTACTCCGATTAACAATATAATACCTGATGACTTCTAAAATCAAGTTTACCGAAGGTCCTTGGACCGCTACGATCAACGTAGCAGATTTCGTATATCGTAACATTGTTCCTTATGAGGGAGACGCATCGTTCCTGATGGGTCCGTCTGACCGAACCAACAAACTTTGGCAGGAATGCATCGAGGCTCTGGAAGAGGAGCGTGAGAGAGGCGGTGTCAGAAGCATTGACGCAAAAACCATTTCTACCATCACATCACACGCCGCAGGGTACATTGACAAGGAGAATGAACTCATTGTCGGCCTCCAGACAGATGAACTCCTGAAGCGTGCCATCAAGCCGCTCGGAGGATGGAGAGTTGTGGAGAAAGCATGCCATGAGAATGGCGTGGAACTGGACCCTAAAGTAAAGGAAATCTTCACTCATTACAGAAAGACTCATAATGACGGAGTTTTCGATGTATATACTGATGAGATTCTGAGTTTCAGAAAGTTGGGATTCATCACCGGACTTCCTGACAACTATTCCAGAGGTCGTATCATCGGTGACTACAGACGTATTGCCCTCTATGGTATCGACAGGCTTATCGAGGCCAAGAAAGAGGACCTGAAGAATCTCACCGGTCCGATGACCGATGCCCGTATCAATCTCCGCGAAGAGGTTGCAGAGCAGATCCATGCTCTCAACGAGATGAAGCAGCTCGGCGAAATGTACGGACTCGAGCTCGGACGCCCTGCTGAAACGGCAAGAGAGGCTGTTCAGTGGGTATATATGGGCTATCTTGCTGCTGTCAAGGAACAGGACGGTGCAGCAATGTCTCTCGGCAACGTGTCATCATTCCTCGACATTTACATTGACAGAGACCTGAAAGAAGGAATTCTGGACGAGAATGGCGCTCAGGAGCTTGTGGATCAGTTCATCATGAAGCTGAGAATGGTCCGTCACCTCAGAATGCAGTCTTACAATGACATTTTCGCGGGTGACCCTACATGGGTGACCGAGGCTATCGGCGGAAGATATAATGACGGCAAGATCAAGGTCACAAAGACATCTTTCCGTTTCCTCCAGACTTTGTATAATCTCGGACCTGCACCGGAGCCGAACCTTACAGTTCTCTGGAGTCCGTCACTTCCTGAAGGCTTCAAGGCATTCTGCGCAAAGGTATCGGTAGATACAAGTTCTATCCAGTACGAGAATGACGAGCTCATGAGAAAGATCCGCGGCGAAGAGGACTATGGTATCGCATGCTGCGTTTCATATCAGGCTATCGGAAAGGCCATTCAGTTCTTTGGAGCGAGAGCAAACCTTGCAAAGGCTTTGTTGCTTGCCATCAACGGCGGACGCTGCGAGAATACAGGCACTCTGATGGTTCACGGAATCGAGCCTCTCTCGAGCGACGAACTGAATTACGAAGAGGTTGTGGACAGATACAAGAAGGTGCTTCACGAAGTTGCCCGCGTATATAATGAGGCGATGAACATCATCCACTATATGCACGACAAGTACGATTACGAGCGCTCTCAGATGGCATTGATAGATACCGACCCTAGAATCAACCTCGCTTACGGAGTCGCAGGTCTTTCTATCGCAGCCGACTCATTGTCAGCTATCAAGTTCGGCAAGGTAAAGGCTCACCGCAACGAGAACGGTCTCACTGACGGTTTCGAGATTTCAGGCGAGTATCCTTGCTTCGGAAATGATGATGACCGCGTCGATCTCATTGCAAAGGACCTTATCAGTTTCTTCAGCGGAGAGTTGAAAAAGCTCCCTGTCCACAAGAATGCAGAGCCGACATTGTCAATCCTCACCATCACTTCGAATGTGATGTACGGAAAGAAGACAGGCGCTACACCTGATGGTCGCGAGCACGGAACGGCTTTCGCACCTGGTGCAAACCCGATGCACGGCCGTGACTGCCACGGAGCTATCGCATCGCTCTCTTCCGTGTCGAAACTTGACTACAGCGACGCCCTCGACGGTATCAGCAACACATTCTCTATCGTACCTAAGTCTCTCGGTCCGACTCCGGAAGAAAGAATCGAGAACCTCGAGACAATGTTGGACGGATATTTCAGCAAGGGTGCGCACCACTTGAATGTCAATGTTCTGAATCGTGAGATGCTTGAGGATGCAATGGAACATCCTGAGAAATATCCTCAGCTTACAATCCGCGTGTCCGGTTATGCCGTAAACTTCGTTAAACTCAGTCGCGAGCATCAGCTGGAAGTGATTGCAAGAACATTCCACCAGTCAATGTAATTCCTCCGCATAATCATTGGACTATGGATATAAACGTACATTCATACGAATCAATGGGAACATATGACGGGCCTGGTCTCAGGCTCGTCGTATTTCTTCAAGGATGCCCGTTCCGCTGCCTTTATTGTGCCAATCCGGACACAATTCCCTTTACGGGAGGCAAGCCGACAAAACCGGAAGAGGTTCTGGATATGGCATTGAGGGAGAAACCGTTTTTCGGCAAGAAAGGCGGGGTGACATTTTCCGGAGGTGAGCCGACTGCACAGGCAAAGGCTCTCATTCCTCTTGTCAAGATGCTTAAGGACAATGGAATACATGTTTGTCTGGACAGCAACGGCGGAGTATGGAATCCGGATGTGGAAGAATTGTTCTCTCTGGCCGATCTGGTGCTTCTGGATGTGAAAGAGTTCAATCCTGCCAGACATCTTGCTCTGACAGGCAGGGACAATACTATCACTCTCAACACCGCAAAGTGGCTGGAAGAGCACGGAAAGCCGTTCTGGATAAGATATGTTCTCATTCCGGGATACAGTGATTTCGAAGAGGATATCAGGGGCCTGGGAGAGCATTTCTCAGGCAAGTCATCCGGAAAGCCTTCATACAAGATGCTCCAGCGTCTGGAAATCCTTCCATATCACACTTTGGGTATCCACAAATACGAAAGTCTCGGCAAGAAATACGAACTGGAAGGTGTTCCGCTGAATACCAAGGAGCAGTTGGAGCGTGCACGGGCATTGTTCAGCGAATATCTGGACAATGTGGTTCTTAATTAACTCGGAATTCTCCGTACAGAACTTTCTGTTTCAATGACATACGAATGAAGCCGCCCTGGATTTCGGGACGGCTGTTTTGTCTTTCTTCAAGGTCAGCGGCAATGGACTTCGGGACATTACGCCCCGTTAAGTATTCATGGCCTTTATGTAATTGATTCTGTCCTCGTCGTCGAGCTGGGCGAGTTCCGCTACATCTTAGGAATCAATCCGGTTCAATTTGGAAATCTCCTTTTCTGTCAGACCTGTCAGTCCTGAAATTGTCTCAACATCAATCCCTTTCTCCAACATTCTTTTAGCAATGTCGAAACTCTTCTGTTTTGCGCCTTCCTCTCGTCCTTCTTCGCGCCCGGTCTCACGCGCGTACTCGATCTGATTATATGTGTCCCGTTCAGTATTCATGGATTTAATGTAATTGGTTCTGTCCTTGTCGTCAAGTTGGGCGAGTTCCTGAATGATGTGAACTAATTGCTATGCATTGTTCAGTTCTTTCTTCAGCTTGGAGACCTCTTCTTCTGAGAGACCGGTGGCCTGAATGATAATCTCGCAAGAGGCCCCGAGTCGAATAAGATTCATCGCGATCTTCGATTGTCCCTCTTTGAGACCTTCCTCTTTGCCCACTTTATGCCCTTCCTCACGTCCTTCCTCACGCCCGGTCTCACGTGCGTACTCAATCTGATTGTATGTGTCCCGTTCCGTATTCATGGCTTTAATGTAAT
>OHGS01000501.1_pt1 | contig 18830 bp, 11 predicted proteins | sample 1567831 | NCBI WGS metagenome assembly OHGS01 (sample SAMEA3879596, study PRJEB24766) | human gut metagenome | biome: human-associated habitat; feature: feces | place: USA | collected 1985/1987
GGATGGAGCGAAGCGGAACTCTGTCGGAGCCTTCCGACAACTCTACGACACCCTAATATAAAAAAGAGACCAACCCTTTTGGGTCAGCCTCTCTGTTTTTCTGGGTCATCAATGCTTTTGCAATGTTTTCCGGACACAAAAAATTAAAGAAATTTGAAGAAAAGTTGCAAATTTGTTGCCTCGGGTATCTTTTATCAGAAATAATTTTATAACTTACGACCATAAATAAATTAAAAATCAAGATATGAAGCGAAATTTACTCGATTCTCTCCGCTATGTCGCATTTGCTGTGGCAGCGGGCATTGCATCACTCGCAGCTGTAAGTTGCGATAAAGAAAATTCTAAGGAATCCCCAGCGGATGTCCTCAAGGTTACTCCTAGTAGTGTAAACTTCGACGGCAAACAGTCATCCCAGACTGTCGAGGTTAACACAAAAGGTCTCTCATGGACTGCTACACCGAAGGATTCATGGGTAACTGTATCTCCTGCTTCAGGAACAGGCGCAGCAACTGTAACAATTACTGTTGCCGAGAATCCTAATGAGGCTGACAGATTCTCTTCAGTAACATTCAAAAGTGAAAACACTGTAAATGTCGTTGTATTCCAGAGCGCAAAGGTTGTAGAACCTGAACCGGAGCCTAAGCCGGAAGAGCCTGCAAAAGCACAGAACAAGACCATGAACTACGCTCAGGCCGTATATCTTGGCGACGCTTTCCAGACAAAAGGTCAGTGCGATGTTGTTATCCTGACTCTGATCGATAAAGAAGTTTCTGCCAAAGGTGAAGTTGAGTTGCCTTATGACGACGTTTCATTCGTAATAGCATTACCTCCTGCCGCTGACGTAAATGCCGCGATAAACAGCATGATTGGAAAAACATATGAAGGTTGCAATAAGGGAGCGGTTGAACTCAACAAATACGTGTATGACTTTTCTTCATACAGTTTCGTTTACGGAACAGCAGAAACAGACCGTTACGAATATGGTATGACCGGCGGTAAGGTTACTGTAGGCACAACTGAAGACAAAAAGCTTAAAGTGGATTTCGAAGTTACACTTGCTGGGGACAGAACCTATAAGGGAACTTATACCGGAACGTTATCTGTTGCAGATAAGTCCGGCAATGGCGGCGGCGAAGATGCTTCCAATTGGACCAGTCTTACAGCTGACTACAGCCCGGCAGTTACTAAAGCATCGGCACAAGTTAGCGAATTCATAAACGATAAAGGAGCATTGGTTACTAAAGATTGCGGTATTGCCTATGTTTCATTAGAGGGTAACAACTCAGCTGGCGAACAAGATATATTGACACTCGCTCTCTACATTGACTATAGCGACGTCACAGGCAAAGACCTTTCAGGTACATATCCTTGCGCTCCTGCAGATGCAAAATCATATGCAGACTTGTTAAACACATTCGGACCAGGTGAGGCTGAATTCGAAGGAAATAATGTAAAACTCTACCCTTCAATCCTATATTCTGTAAAGAATGGCAATTCTCTCACACGTTTTGCTGTTCCAGAAAAGGGACAGGTAACTCTCACAAAGGGAGAAGGCAATAATTACAAGATTGAACTCGCTCTTAAGGACAGATTGGATCACGCAATTTCAGGAACTTACAATCTCAGTATGCCTGTAACCGATTTAGGTAAAGCATCAGTTTCATCTGCAAGAACTCCTTACGTTGTAAAAATGGCAAATTTCACAAAGCCGTTCAACTACGTTGTCTTGGATAACGCACCTATCGTAAAGGCTCTTTTCTAAACCATAGAACAGAATATATTTGAAAAGCGACCGGAACATCCGGCCGCTTTTTTATACTCTATAAAATAAGATTGCTGAGGACTAACGACGCAATTTATCCAGCGTCTGCACGATCCTGTCAAGTCCCTCTGTCAGAAGAGATTTCGGACAGGCAAGATTGATACGTATAAAGCCGTCACCGGACTCACCATACATCGAACCGGCATTGACATGCACCCCTGCATTGACAAGAATCCTCTCCAGTTCCTTTGAGCTCAGGCCGAGGCTGCGACAGTCGCACCACACAAGGTAGGTTCCCTCCAGGCGGGTGACGGGCAGCCACGGCAGCTTCGAGGAGAACAAATCGCAGAGGATGCGATAATTGTCATTGACATAAGCGTTCATGGCGAGGAGCCACTGCTCCGCCTGAGGGTCGGTGTAGGCAGAAATCAAAGCCTCGACTCCGAACGGGTTCACATCGCATATTTCATTAACATTGATAGCCTTGTCGATTGCTTCGCGCCAGTCTTCGCGGCTCGTCACGATGTTGGCAATCTGGAGTCCTGCTATATTGAATGACTTGCTCGGCGAGCAGAATGTGACGGTATTGTTCTGAATTTCAGGCGAAAGGCTAGCCATAGGGCTATATGTATAGCCCGGCATGACGATTTCGCAGTGAATCTCGTCGCTGATGACCGGGACATTATGCTTGAGACAGATTTCTGCCATCCTGCGCAGTTCTTCAGGGGTCCAGACGCGGCCGGCAGGGTTGTGAGGATTGCAGAGCACGAATACGGCAGCCTCCTGTACTTTCGCCTCAAAATCTTCGAAATCAATGTGATAGGTAAATTCATTGGCAGTGTCTCCGGAGGCCTCGTCTATCACGAGACGGTTGTCGGACATGACGCAGCCGTTGTTCCGGATCGAGGAGAAGAAGCAGTTATATACCGGTGTCTGGATGAGGACTTTGTCGCCGGGTTTTGTCAACGCCTTAATCGTGGCGGAGAGGGCAGGGACGACGCCTGTGGTATAGATAATCCAGTCTTTGCTGATGTTCCAGCCGTGTCTGCGAGCAAACCAGCCGCATACGGCTTCATAGTAGGCATCCGGTACACGGGTGTAGCCAAAGATGCCCTGGGCGGCGCGCTTCTGCACCGCTTCCGTGATACATGGTGCAGTCTGGAAATCCATATCGGCCACCCACATTGGGATTACGCCTTCTTTCTCTACGTCCCACTTTACACAATTAGTACCGCGACGGACATTGATCTTATCGAAATCGAACATAGGTCAATTATTTTGTAATGATTTTACAATCAGCCGGTTGCTTGATATTTTCATCAATGATGAGTTCTCCGATACCATCTGCCTGAATCTTTCCTGTACGAGGATTCTTGACAGAAGTTATATGACCGCGGACATCGGCATTGACAGAACTGTACTCGAAGGCGAGGTCGGCATCAGGGGCCATTGTGCAGTCCTCCAGAATGAGGTTTTCTGCGTAGCAGAGCGGCTGGGTGCCGGAGATTTTGCATCTCACGAGGCGGAGATTCTTTGCATACCATCCGAGATATTCGCCATTTATCTCTGAGTCATAGACAGTTACATTCTCAGTCTCCCAGAAGGCATCCTTGGTGTTAAGAATGGAATCGTGAATCTCGACATTCTTGCAATACTGGAAGGAATAGTTGCCGTCCAAGCGGAAGTTACTGATCTTGACGTCGCTGCAATGCATGAAAATATAATCGGCATGGTCGGCGCTCACGTTGTCCAGTTCAATGTTCTTGCAGTGCCAGAGGGTCTCAGCTGCACCAGGAATCTGGACATTCTTCAGTCTGATACCATCCATCTCACGGAACATCTTCGGTGCATCCACGTATGTATCAGTCATTTCCAGATTTCTGGAATACCAAAGTGCGGCTCTTGCGCCACCGGTAAAAAGACAGTTCTTCACTACGAAATTCTCGCAGCACCAGAACGGATATTTTCCTTCGAAGACACAGTTTACAGCTGTGATATTACTTGTTTCTTTCAGGGCGGACTCGCCTCTGTGGATTTTCACGTTTTCAAGATAGAGGTCATGTTTGCAGTACAGCGGCCTTTCGCCGATGAATTCCTGCCCGATAATTTTTTCCATATGAATCTGTTTTGTAATTGTCAATGATAGACTATGCGCACTGGCATTGACAATAGCCTGCGCGCTCCCCTTCACTTCAATTATCATTCCTCCGCCGTTACCATTTTTACGGAAGTTTTTGCCCGGATCACTTCTCGGTCTGAAGTCTGACTCTCATCCATTTTCCGCTTTTCAGTCGACACAGGAAAAGGACACCTCTGATATTCAGTTCAATACACATGCTAACCCAGAATCCGGCGAGGCCCATGACCTTTGTAAGGAAGAAGGCCGGGATGATTCGGAAAATCCACATGGTAGAGAAATTGATGGTGCTCGGAATAAGGGTATCGCCGGCTCCGACACAGACTCCATATCCTACGATGGATGCTCCGAACATGGCTTCGGCAAAACATTCAATGCGGAGGACATGGGCGCCGAGCGCAACGACTTGGGCATCATTGGACATGAGCCCGATGAATTGCGGGGCCAGCGCATACATTATCACGGCCATGAGGCCCATCACGACCATGCCAAGTCCGACGGTAATACGTGCAAAACCTTTCGCGAGATCTTGTCTCTTGGCTCCGAGGCTTTGTCCGACAAGAGATGTCGCGGCATCTGCAATTCCGTAGCCCGGCATGTAGCAGAAACTCTCGGCGGTAATTGCAAACGCATTGGCCGCAATGGATATGGTTCCAAGAGGTGCGACAATGATGGTGCTGAGCACATGTGCGCCACGCATGATGATGTTCTGCATGGTCATCGGAAGGCTGATTGTCAATGCGTTATTGATACAGACTCTGGTAGGTCTGAAACTTCCCCGCTCTCCCCTCTTGAAGATCGACAGTTCCTTCGAACGGACGACGATATAATACATCAATACCCCGACGGTGCAGCATTCGGCCATAACGGTTCCGAGCGCAGCCCCTTCGACGCCAAGACCGGCTCCCGGAACAGTAAGGTCAATGCCACCTAAGGTCAATGTCCTTGTCGGGTAGATGAGCATGAAGTTAAAGCAGATGTCCAGTACGCACATTATGATGCTCATGATGCTAGGTATCTTCATGTTGCCGCAGCTTTGGAGCATACCTGCGCCAAAGAACTCGAACTGCACTGCCGGCAGTCCGGCCATGACTATCATGAAGTACATACCTGCATCGTGTCTGATTTCGTCTGCTCCTCCCAGCCAGCCCGGGAGACTATGGCTAATGCAAATTCCTGTCAATGCCACTATTACGCTAAATGTGAGCAGTGCCGTGATTCCCTGACGCAGAATCTTTCTTGCTCCGGCGAAATCCTTTGCTCCGATGAGATGGGCTGCCTGCACTGAAAAGCCGGCTGCAGCGGCAGAACAGAAGCCTCCGAACAGCCAGGTACAGGTGGACATCAGTCCGACTGATGCGGCAGCATTGACACCGAGGTTTCCGACCATCGCAGAGTCGATGAACTGCATCAGCACCGATGAGAGCTGCGCCAAGATTGCCGGCATACTCATTATGCCCGCCAGTTTAGCCTGCTGCCCGAAGGTCATCGGCTGGCCTCCACGCAGCATTCCCAAAAGTATGTCTTTATTGATTTTTCCCATAAGCGACAGCAAAGGTACTCAATTTATGCATTTCGCGAAAGCCGGCGCCTCCTGCCTCCACACACGAAAACTTCCGGGAGACCTAATCCTGTGTACCAAGAAGGTCTTCTGGAGTTATTGACAAAGCCCGGCATAACTTGGCTGCCATTTTAAGGGTCGGAGTGGCACGACCTGAAACATAAGCATTGACACGCGCGGGACTTACCTCTATCTTCCCGGCCAGATCCTTCTGGGTCATTCCTTTGCGTAGCAGCGCGTCGCGAAGCAATTCGGGTAGAGACATTTTCGCCTGTACGTTGTCGGATTTACTATAGGACACCCATTCGTCGCGGAGGACACCGCACGATCGGTCTTCTCCATATCCGGCAACAGCGCCGACTGACATCAGTTCCGCTCCAATCTTATGAATTTCCGCCAATATCCTGGCTTCTCTGGCCTCTGAAGGATGTTTATTGCCGCTTGAATATGCAGCCAAAAGACTCTGCTGCAATCCCATACGTCTGGCAATGGCTGACAGATTCAGTTCCGGATGCGACAACAGTATCTTGGACAATCCCCTTGGTTCCGGATCTTCATATTCGAAACTTTCATTGGAAATATCCTCGTCAAGTCCGTACCAGTGGACGCCGTCATCTTCAATAACATAGTCGTCCCTGTTTTTAGCATTCATAAGGTTCCTGTAATACAACAAGGACTGCCACATCGTCCTTCCGTCATCGAACAACGCATAAATCCTATCCTTGTCGAACCAAATCTTTTCTATACGCATATCAACCTCCTATCCACAAATATAAGATATATTTTTATATCCTCAATATATAATTACGAAATTATTAACACAGAAAAAACTTACGGGAGGTCGATTTCATAAATACTTAGTTAAATAACTTGCTTTGTCATACAATTTTCCAGTCTTCGATTCTACGCGTGGCAGTCGAGAAGTTAACACCGATCTTGAAAAGTTTCCTCGAATCACCTTCAAATGGTCGGGCATAGCCCTTTTCATCTATCTGCCTCAGCGCAACGTCAGCATCAGCATTGACCTTCAACTCAAAGATATAGATAAACTCTTTAGTCTGGATGATCAGATCGATACGGCCATTGCTGGTAGTACGTTCGACCTGGACATATTCGCCAAGAAGAGCAGAGATTATGTACATGGCATACTGGAAGTCCTTCTCAGTCTCGCCTTGGATCTGATAACTGGTATTGGCAAACAACGACGAGAGTATTTGCATAAACGATTTCGGGTTACCTTCGGTTATGCTATGCCATAGCTGATAAATCAATGTAGTTCCTGACATATCTGGCGACATCGGAACGTAATACTTCAGCAAGCAGTTTAGGAAACCATTCTTCACCTCTTGATTTGGAAATCCTAACTGATAAAGGCGGAACATATCGTTGTAGCCGGTTATGGTCAGATAACCGCTCTGGAAAAGGTACGGGACAGGATTCTCAAAAATGGCATCTGCGTTCGACATAAGGGTCGAGTCAACAGTCTGATTTTCAAGTGTAGTCACATCAAAACTTGTCTTACGCATTACTTCCACAAGAAATCCTGGAGTTCCGGTTTCAAACCAATATTCACGGAATTTTTTATTCTGGAATGTATTCAGCAAACTGAACGGATTATAGATACCGATAGAATCTTCACAGAAGTGGTAGCCGTCATACATGGACTTGAGTTTTACATAACACTCCTCATCACTCATTTCATTTGCAGATGACAACTCCGATATGCTTTCATCGAAATATTCATGAAGTTCAGTTTCTGAAACACCGCAGATATCCACATAGTCTGGAATCATCGAAATATCATTCAGGTTGTTAAGCCCACTGAATACGCTCATTTTTCCAATCTTGGTTACACCTGTCAGGAAACCGAAACGAATTCTTGCATCCATCGATTTCATAACGCTATAAAAACCTTGGAGTGTAGATCTGAGATGTGACAGCGTCGGTTCATTTCCGAGATTATCAATAATGGGTTTATCGTATTCGTCAATGAGAATAGCTACTTGGTTACCGGTCTTATTATACGCAGCCTCGATCACTTCCTTAAAACGGAGCCCTAAAATATCACTCGTATTTACTGTTCCATATAATGTCTCCCACTTGGCAAGTTTATCAGAAAGGACTCTTTCCAGAACAGACTCATCAGTATATGACACACCGCTAAGATCCAAATGCAGTACCGGATGTTGTTTCCACTCGGTCTCCAGTTTCTCAACGGCAAGACCCGAGAAGAGTTCTTTTCTACCTGAGAAATAGGCTTCCATCGTGGAGACAAGCAGACTCTTGCCGAATCTACGAGGGCGGCTCAGGAAATAATAACTGCCCTCTTTGGCCAATTTATATATTTCCGCTGTCTTGTCCACATAAAGAAAATCCTCCGTTCTGATTTTCTCAAAATTTTGTATTCCTATCGGGTATATCATAATCTACAGAATTTTCCTGTCTACCTGTATTGCGAGCAATCCATTATACACAAATATACGCATAATATCATGAAAAGATTTCAGAGTGAGATATAAAACTTGCGGAGACTGACTTAGATTCGGCTGCAACCTTCCCACTATCATGGCGATTTAGAGCCTTACACCCATTAGAGTATGTTCGTGCTGGACGAACCAAAAACTTCCGGGAGACCCGATGGAGGATCGCCCGGAAGCAATTATTTGTATTCGGTCAAAGATTATTTGGTAATCTAGTCAGCATACTGAATAGTCGGCTGCCACTTGTCGTCATCTGCCTTATTAGTTACAGAAAGACGCCATGAGCCACCGTTCGGAGCCGCCAGACAACCCTTGCCATTTGCCTGCATTGCAGTCTGGCATATGAAGCGGAAGACAACATTATCAGTATTTGCACCATAGGTCACAGTCGCATCTACCTGAATATTTGTCTTTCCATCTGACGCCATGGTATGAGTATAGACGACTTCACCTTCACCATCAACATTAACGGTCTTGGTATTGCAAGCATCTTTCCATGTCTCTCCGTCAAGATACTGAAGCCTCCAGTATTTCGGATGAGTAGCTGAAACACGTGTCTCAAACGAGATGCGAACTTTCCTGCCCTTATCAACCTTTCCAGGCACCTTGAACTGGCAATAGTCACCAATCCAAACACCAGTTACTCGAGGACTTTCATCGCTGACATCAAGCATGCACTTCTTATTCTCATCCGCTGCAACACCATTGGCATTATTGAACCAAATCGTACCGACGCCTGTAGTAGCAGACATGTATCCGTTCTCACCCTCTGTCGTAGATACTCCAGGAGTATTGGCAAATGGCCATGTAGAATGGAAATTGCATGAAGATCTCAAAGTCCACTTGACAGGAAGTGTCGCATGGTCTGAAAGCTGTTTTACGGTGTAAATTGCCTCGAGACCATATTGGTCGTTATAGAATCTGATATGAGCAGTACGTTCATCTGTTCCATTATTTGCAGCTACTGTAAATGCACCCTCAGTAACTGACACCAAAGATGATTTCTGAGCAGCCGGCGTAATCCAGTCAACATCACAGTCATAACGGAACGGAACATTTGCCTGAATCTTGACAGACATTGTTGACTGAGTCGCTTCAACAGTGGCCTTATTTCCACCTACAATGCTGATAAACGGTTCCAATTCCCCACCTGCAGCAGACTGCACGACCTGAAACTTCTTGGATGTCACACCTGATTTGATGGTAATCTCACCCTTTCTCAAGACGCTGAGGTCACTAGGGTCACAAGTAACCCTTACAGTCTTGGTCTCACCTGCGAGTCCGGCACCATTCTCAATATGGAGCCAGTTGGCACTTGCAGAAACATTGAAGTCAACATCAGAAGTAACCTTGAAAGTATAAGGTGCCTCAGGTGTTCCCTCGAATGTAATGAGGTCGGAATCGATGCCGTCAACATTGATATTGGCCTTGACAGCGTCAGCTGCAAGCATCACCTCGATATCATCTACATAATATCTGTAGTAGCCGGATTCCTGAGCTCCGTCATGTCCGAACACAGAAGGATGGAATGAAATTGAAGTTGCAGTCGTAGCACCCTTGATAGTGAACATCACATCCTGCCAGAACATCTTGCCTTTAGCCTGAGAATGAGATACAGGATCGCTTATCTTGGCATTGGAAGTACCGGAAGCAGTCTCGATTGTACCAGGTCCGTCGATTTCCAGAACAAGTTGAGTCTTGTCAATGGCACCGTCACCCTGCATCTGTGAGCACCATTTGAATGATACCACGATATCCTGTTCTCCATCCAATCTGAAGAGAGGCAAAGTCAATCCTGACTGTTTCTTGTTTGCTCCGAATTTGAAATACGCATCCTGAAGATAAATTGTCTTGAATGCAGGATTCAGATCAGTATATCCTCTTGATCTGAGTTGACCAAGAACGTCACATCCGTTGTTTGCAAGTGTAGTATAAATGTTAGCACATCCGTCAGAAGAAGAAGTTACGACACCGACGCAGTCTGAAATCTTGTTAGCTTCAGGCAATTTGGAATTTGCCATCTCGATATAAGGAGCCAACCAAGAGAAATCATCCCTGTAAGGAAGTTCCTTACCGACTGTCTTGTCCTCACCCTTGTCTGTCAATGAACATGCGACAAAACTGTACTGTTTGTCAATGTTACCGACATAATATCCCAGAATTTCGACCTTATGGATATTTACAGCGGAAAGATCAATGTCTTTCACAGGATCCAGAATCACACAGTTATTACCATCGGCCAGACGGAACAGACTGCCAATCACAGTACCTGCAGCCTTCACATATGTCACTGCGGTGAAAGGAGCCGTAATACCAGTTTCAATTACGACCGGATCCGGATATTCAACATCACCAGATGAGAGAACATTGACCTCATCAGCCTTGATTCCGACAAACTCACCGAGTTTTGCAACAGAACCATTAAGGGAAACCTTGTCTCCGCACTTGACATCTTTGGTACCTTCAGCATAAACAGTGGTGGTACCGTCAGAAAGTACGAAGCCGACCTTGGATACAGCCATGACTGTAGCTGAAGGAATCTTGACTTTTGCCTCGTCATCCAACTTAACAGCCTCTGTAACAGTATATTCATCTACTCCAAGATAGTTGTCACCTTTCTGGGTAACGTAAACCTGTCCCTGACGGACAGAAGAAGAACCGCGGAAAGTAATGACAGCCTCTCTAGGAGCATTCAGTTTACCGGACGCGTCAATGTTATCGCTCAGAATAGTGACAGTAACCTCTGTGTTCTTGTCACCAGACTTAGGATTTATGTCAAGCCAATCTTCAGAAACATCTGAATTCCAAGTTCCATCCGCAAAAACAGATATCACCTGCGGCTCCGCATTTTTAGCATCAAACGTAAGGAAAGTCTCCTTCGTCTGAACTGCCATCGCGACTGAATCATTCTCTTCCTCACAACTTGTGAATAAAGATGCTCCAGCAGCAAAAGCCAATGCTATTCTGAATATCTTATTAAATTTCATAATTATCAGATATTAAAGTATCTTAAAAGTCAAGATTGTCATCCCAACCAGGATTCTGTGTCAAATTGTGATTCTTGGTTCTCTCTCCTATTGGAATCGGATAGAAATAATCTCTCTCCTCATTGAAAGAACGGTTGATGTTCTGGAAAGGCTCAAGATATCCTGATGTTCCATTTGAAAGATAGTTGTCAGTTCCGACCTTAACCCATTTTTCCTTATCAACACCTGACTTCTTAGGGTCCATAGTATCATCATACAGATAAATGTCATAGACATCGTCACCATCTATATCAAATGCACCAAGATGAGGGAAATACTGTCCGTAGATAGGCTGCGCATTGCACATTCCTTCTCTCCAACGGAGAAGGTCATCCCATCTGCGGTTTCCTTCCTGTGCGAGTTCGACAGTCCTCTCACGGCGGATTTCAGCTATAACACCGGCATTGTCGCCTGAAATATGGCTATATCCATACTCCGGATTGAGAAGGTAATTGACATCAGGGTTCGAGTTGCAAGTAGTAAGGACCATATCCTTCATGCCGACTCTCTTACGGAGAAGGTTGATGGAGTTGTCAAGATCAGTCTGGGTAAGAGTACCAAGTTCAGCTTTAGCTTCTGCAAAAATCAAGAGAGCCTCTGCGTATCTGTAAATCGGCAAATCATTGGTTGACTGATTATTCTGGAATGCTTTCTCGTTATCCGCTGACATGGCAAACTTGACAGGCTGATATCCGGTCACAGTCGTAGAAAAGTCCACGGAAGTCTTGACTCTTGAGTTAATCATCTTGTAGCCAGGAGTTCTGATAGTCTGTGCAAGTCTCGGGTCACGGCCTTCAACCTCTGCAGCAAACTGCATTGTCTGCCAGCCTTCCTTATCAGTAAATCTGGAACCGTCACGCATCAGATAAGAGTCAACTATCTTCTTGTTCATGCCCGGCTTGCCATGTGATGCCATAAAGATATATCCTGTAGCATCATGGAACACCTGCACAGTGCTGCTGTACTTACGGGCAAGAATGTATTCCTGAACGTTGGCATCCTCTTTTGCAAAAAGATTGACGTAATCTTCCTCAGGCTTTCCGGTAGAATAGAGTGAATAGAGGCCGGAATTCATAACCTCTTCAGCAGCCTTGGCCGCAAGGTCAAGATAGTACTCTGCACTGTTTCCTTCGAAAGTCATACGCCCCTGATGATACTTTCTGAAAGTACCTTCGAAGAGACAGAAATCAGCTTTCAGCATAAGTGCGGACCATCTGTTCAGACGATAAGGAGTCACGTCTTTCGGCAAATACTCGATAGCCTCGTCAATGTCTTCAAGCATATGGGTGAGAACAACTTCCCTGTTGTCCCTCGGCGCATACAACTGAGCATCTGAAGAACCGAGTTCCTTGTCAATCCATGGAACATCGCCAAACATCTTCACCATGTCAAAATAGAACTTGGCGCGGAAAAATTTGCCGACACCGATATACTTGTTCCGCACCTTCTCATCAGAGCAATTATTGATATTGCCGAGAAGAATGTTGATTCTCCTCAAATTGCTCCATGACCAGCCGCCGCCAGAAACAGGAACCTGTCTGGAAGTACCTCCCTGAAGGAGACTTGAAAGATTGCTCTGAAGATACTGGTCAGACTGATGTCCCCACACGTTTTTATCCAGAAGATTGTTATACAACGGATTAGAGAACAGCATCAAGTCAGTCTCATTCCTGAAATATGTCTCAGGAGTAAGCTCTGATTTAGGATATTTGTTCAGCATGTCATCACATGATGTAAGGCAAGTGACGGCAACTGCCAAAGCTATTATTATTCTTTTCATCTTGAATTTCTTTTAATCAGACTAGAAAGTGATATCAATACCAAAAGTGAATGTCTTCTGCCAAGGATACCACAATCTGTTCATATCACTGACATCTCCATTACTTTCGTATCGTGTAAATGCTCCCTCCGGATCGATTGTAGGATTAATCTTCTTGATAGGAGACCAATATGCGAGGTTTTCACCTGTAAAGTAAGCACGTACTTTCTCTATACCGATCTTCTTGGTAAGGTTCTGCGGAACAGTATATCCTACAGTAAGATTCTTGAATCTCAGATACCTTACATTCTGGAGATATTTCGTATTGAACACTGCAAGTGGAGATTTTCCGGCATTGCAATAGTATGCACGTGGTCTTGGGAAATAAGCATCAGGATTATCCTCTGACCAGACCTTCTTCATGAAGTCTTTCTGGATATATGATGCGAAACCGCCACCATAAGGGCCCCAGAAAGTACGGGCTTCACTGGTAGGATACCAGTAGTGATTTCCTGTTCCCTGGAAGAATGCAGAAAAATCGAATCCATAGAAATCAAATCCGAAAGAGAAACCATACTGGAGGCTTGGAAGTGAATTTCCTATAACCTTGCGGTCTCCAGGCTTGTCAACAGTGTTGCTTCCGAAACTAATCTTTCCGTCACCGTCAAGGTCAACAAACCGGAGGTCACCGGCGCGCCAACCATCAGGCATGTAACCCATATTGAAATATGACAAATCTACTTTGTTGGCATATTCCTGAGCCTCTTCATCAGTTGCAAACAAACCATCCACTTCAAATCCCCAAATCTCACCCAATCTCATTCCCTTGTAATAGAGAGGATCGGCAGCAAGAGACTTGTTGTCATTGGAATACTTGGTAATGACAGATTTATAGTCACTCAACGTAGCCTTGATAAAATATCCCAACGGCTTGTTGGCCACCCTTATCTGGTCACGCCATCCGAATGAAAGTTCATAACCGGTGGTACGCAAGTCAGAGCTGTTGGTCTTAGGTGCAGTCGCGCCATATACAGCAGGCAAATCCAATCCTACTGAAAGCATACCCTCAGTTGTACGGGCATAGCCTTCTGCAGTAATTGAGAGTCTGTCCTGAAGGAAAGAAGCGTCAACACCGACGTTATACTGGCGGGATACTTCCCAAGTAAGGTCAGAAGCATTAGGAGATGTTATGCTGGCATACTTGTCAGGAGTATTGCCACCAAATGTGATACCTGAGAAGTTATGCAAAGATATCGTCCTGAGATACTGGTAGTTGCTTACGTTCTGGTTACCAAGGCTACCCATAGAGGCTCTGAGCTTCAAGTTGCTTACAACCTTGTGTGTAGGATCGAGCCAAGGCTCCTCAGAAATTCTCCATCCGAGAGATGCTGATGGGAAGAAGCCCCAACGTGAACCGCTTGCAAAGCGTGAAGAACCATCATAACGGCCACTGATTTCAGCGAGATATCTTCCCTTGAAGTCATAGTTCAAACGACCGAACACGCCGGCAAGAGCATACTCAGACTGTCCTCCGGATACACTTGTAATGATAGCGCCGGTATCATCCGGACCGACAAGGTCAAGGTCGCTGAGAGTGTTTGAAAGCAGATGCTGCCCCTCAGCCCATACTCTCTTGCTATTCTGAGTCTCATAGTTAAAACCGACCATAGCTGTCACATGGTGAGCCTTATTGAATGTCTCCTCGTATGTAGCGAAAATGTTGGTTGCATAGTAATTCCATGTCTTGATTGTCTCATCAAGAGCGTCCTTACCTGCACCAGTTACATATCTGTCCTCAGAAGTAGGGCCTGAAGAACCGACGATATTGGTAGTTCTGCTGGTATTTCTGTTCTGATATGTACGATATGTAAAGTTGGCAACGATGTTGAATGTCTTGAACGGAGTAATCTTCAACTCTGTCGTATTGGAAAAATCAGTCTTGAACTGATGGTTGATATTGTCTTTGTTACCGAACACAATATGACGACCATTGGCAACACGACCTGAACCGGTCATGATAAAGTCAGACTGAGCGACCCAAGATCCGTCAGGGTTCTTGAGAGGGAACATTGGAAGAGCATGAGTTGCACTATAGGCAATTGCATTCTCGACTCCACCCACACCGACATATTTGTATGTAGAGCTGTAGTAAGAAGTATTATTGGAGAGTTTTGCCCACTTTGTGATATTGAAATCGAGCTTTGCCCTCATATTGTACTTGTTATAGACATCAGGATTCTGCTTAAGAATACCTACCTGCCTGTCATAGGCACCAGAAACATAATAGTTGACACCCTTTGAACCACCGCTGAAAGAAACGTTATACTGCTGGGTCGGGTGAGTATCGGTAAAGAGTTCATGATACCAGTCAGTGTTGGCATAGTAAACATATTTATCTTTTCCTCCGCGATTCTGGACAACAACCCAAGGACGATCAGGATTCTCTGTCTTATCATTGACACGAGCAAGCAATTCAGCCATATCATCATCTGTGTAGTTGATGTATTTGCCCTTTCCTGCGGTCTGCCAGAACAGGTTGTGAATATAAGTTCCCCAATATCCTGAAGAAATGAAATCCGTGGATGTGGTAGGCTGCTCCCATCCCCATTTTGCGCTGACTCTGGCCTTGGCTTTGCCATCGGAAGTCTTACCCGACTTGGTTGTCACGAGTACGACACCAAACGCTGCACGAGCTCCATAAACAGCTGCCGCTGAAATATCCTTGATAACGGAAATTGACTGAACGTCATTAGGGTTCACTCTGGCGATATCACCCTCAACGCCATCAATCAAGACAAGCGGAGCTGTTTCAGACTTGCCAATACCATTGATGGAAGCGACACCACGGATGTTCAATGTTGCTGAACTGCCAGGTACACCGCTCGAAGTAGTAATGTTCAAGCCAGGTACAGAGCCCTGAAGCATAGTGGAAAGGTTGTGGGATGAACGATCCTGAAGCTGCTTGTCATCCACAACTGAAATTGCACCTGTCAAGTTCACTTTTTTCTGAGTACCATAACCCACAACGACGGTCTCGTTCAAGGTCATGTTATCTTCTTCAAGAGTAACATTGACAGAAGACTTGGTTGCCGGAACACTCACCTTTCTGGTTATGTAACCGAGAGATGAAACCTCCAGGACTACGTCACCGGAAGGAACCGACATTGAGAAATTACCGTCCACGTCAGTCGTTGTTCCGGTATTGGTGCCGGAAATCATAACTGCCGCTCCGATAAGAGGTTGCTGTTGGTTGTCCAGAATCTTTCCGGAAACCGTCCTGTTCTGTGCAAAGGCACCTATGCAGGCGGCCAATGTCAGAAGAAGAGTCACAGCAAATGTTTTAAAGACTCTCATAAAATTGGTTTTTTGGTTTGTATTTATTAATGGTAATAAACTTTACTAGTATTTCTTGAGTTCAGAATCTGTCAATGAATTGAATGCCTTAGGGCGTGCCATGTTCTCCGTATAGACATTCCCAAACGGATCCGTAACCTTGATTGTCAAATCGACATTGGCATCGTCAGCCTTGACCATGAAGAAATGCGGCATTTTTTTCTCGGTTACGAAAGCAGGAGCCTTTGTGATATCTTCATTGAACCTCTTGACTGTCAATGCCTTGATATGAAGAGGGTCATAAGCATAACATCTGGTCCACTCGAGTTTCTTGCCGGTCTCGTCCTTGACTTCCAGCGTCCAGTCAGAAGACCAGTTCCAGACATTGATAAGCACTTCATTCTTTTTGGACAAAGCAGGATAAGCGGCAATATATTTCGCGAACTCAAGTTTCATCTCAGAGTTCTTCAGGTTCGGAACATCACCATATGAGAAAGATACGTTGTTAAGGTCATAAGAGCGGAACTGATAGTTTTCTTCTTTAGCGGTAGCCTTGTACTTCCATTTGAAATCAGTGCCATTGACATCCCAGATACTATATCCGCCAGGGGTACCGTCCAGACCGACATAAACACCTTCGGTAAGATTGCCTGACCACCACCATGAAGCGCAGATAGAGCCGGAATTATGCTCGTAAGTCTCTGCCGCTCCAAGTGAAGAAGCCTCCTTAGGAGTAACATTGAAAATAGTATGGGTATGGCCCGTCACATAGTGGACCTTATAGCCCCTGACAGCATCGAACATAGCATTGGTGCTGGACGCATCATGGTCAATCTTAAACGCACTCTCACTCTTAGGAAAGAAAACCTGAGCATGCATCATAATCACAAGAGGCGTGCTCTTGTCCACGTACTGGAGATCTTTCTTGAGCCAGTCAATCTGCTCCTGAGGAAGGTCTTTTACATAATTTCTGGACTCGTCTCCATTATATTTTCTACAGTCAATGTCATCAAGCACAATGTAATGGATCTTTCCTATATTGAATGAATAATAGTCCGGAGCAATGGTATTGACATAAGGAAGTTTTGCATTCCAGTTGCCCTTGGCTTTCATATCATTGTCATGGTTACCCATAGTATGGTAAATCAGGATATCAGAAACACGCTTGTTCATATCTTCAAGATAGCGAGGCAACTGATAATTATTTTTGTACCAATACAAATCCCATGTCATATCACCGAGGGTGATGGCATACATCTTCTCGTTCTTGTGAGAATCCCTATAGTTGTTCCAATCATTGGTGAAAGCCGTGAACTGAGTCAAGTCTTTCGTCCTGTCTGCAAGATGCATGTCACCGAGGAAGAACACCTTGTATTTGTCCTGGTTATCTACCTTTTTCAAGATGAAGTCTTTACGCTCTGCAACATCAGCTTTCTTTTCCAATGCAGAAAACATCTTCGGAAGAACACCTTCAGATGCGGGTTCATATCCGGAAGGAACAGAGAAGAACACATATTTCAGCGTCTTCTTGGAAGGAATTTGATAAACACCATTCGCATCAGTGCATGCAACCTCAAATCCGTCAGATACGACAACGCCTGCGACGCCTTTTCCGTCACAGGAAATCTTTCCATATACTGTCGAGCCTTTCTCAGGATCCACACCGTCACCCTTGATGGTAACATTCATAGTTCCCATCGATTTGACCCTGCTTCCGCGCTTTATGGAAATCTCGTAAGCACCAGAACTGATTCCGTCGAACAAGGCAATCGTAAACTTGGTCTCAGAAACTGAAAGGATTTCGCACTCTTTCTTTTCTTTTGCAGAATTTTCGAAGACAATCTTGTCTGTTTTAGCCGGGGCTTTCTGGAATTGCACTCTGAAATCAAAAGTCGACGTGCCGAATTCGATAGTGGCCTCTTCCGGCACACGGAACATCACATCGAAATTACCCCCGTCATCATTTCTGGAAGAACTTCCGGTACAAGAAACCGCCGCAATCCCTACAACAAAAAGGACTACAGCCAGAAAAGTTCGTATAAGTCTCATTTTATTCAAACAATAATTATTACTTGAAATGTTTTAATTAATAAGCTAAAATCGTTTCGAAAGCAAAATTACGTATTTTTCGATAAATTCAAAAGTTTTAAAACCATTTTCAGGTTCAGAACGTAAGTCTAACCACTGTTTCTGTTTTCTAAAGTTTCATTTCGTAACAAAATTACACCTGAATTATTTCATAATTGCTACAAAAACATTCCATTTTCAACAATTCGCGTTTCATATGATTTCATTTTATAACCAGATGATAAATATTCACCAAAACGTCACAAAATTTTCACATCAAGACGAACATGATTTCAGCCAAATCTCGGGTCAACAAAGACAGGAGAACAAACAAAAAACTGCCCAACGACGTGAAACACACGTACATAGAGGCAGTTCTTATATTGTCAGAGCGGAAAACGGGGCTCGAACCCGCGACCTTCGGCTTGGGAAGCCAACGCTCTACCAGCTGAGCTATTTCCGCATTTTTCCCTGAAAGGGTTCTGCAAATATAATCATTAAAATCCGTTTTGCAAGAAAATATCGATTTCCATTTGCAGACTCCTCCAGGGGGGACGCAACACTATCAATTATTCACTCAAGTTTCGCAAGTTGTCAAACTTGCTGAACGATAGTGCGAATTTGAGGGTTGTCACTTGTTCGAAAGCTGTAAGCCCAACGCACTTTTTTATGTACACGTTACCCTCACCCTAAATCCCTCCCCTC
>OHGS01000598.1_pt1 | contig 15780 bp, 10 predicted proteins | sample 1567831 | NCBI WGS metagenome assembly OHGS01 (sample SAMEA3879596, study PRJEB24766) | human gut metagenome | biome: human-associated habitat; feature: feces | place: USA | collected 1985/1987
CACTACGTTCGGGACGTAGGGGTCGGGCGTTCGAGTCGCCTCATTCCGACAGAAGGCGACAAACGAGTAAAATCGGTTGTCGCTTTTTCTTTTTCACCTTCGCAAACCGCTGTAAATCTGCGGAAAATCCTAAAAACTTCATTCTCGTTTTCTGTTCGATAATCATCATTTTTCTTGTCGAAGTAAATTCCACCAGGATAGACTAAATTTTGTATTTTTTGCCTATTAGAAAAATCACTATCACTCCACAAACAGCCTAATTTACAAGATATTTCAATCGTTTGATTGATATAATTCATCATGTTCGATAAATTTTTCCCTGCATCTTCAAGGTCTCGTCTGATTTCTGCCAATCTCGAATTTAATTCGCTCATAGTAGCCATATATATTTCACTATTAATTTCTCCCAGACCAAACCTAACTTTAACTGCATTAATTCGATTTTCACACTCTGTTTTTCGTTTTAAAAGGACTTTCTTTGTTTCACCCTTACTTTGATTGTATTCTTCAAAAACCTTTCTTAAAACGTCTGTAAGTATCGGAATAAATTCATCTGGTATATTATATCCATTTAAAAGATTGATATACTTCTGATGTAGTTTCTCTGTACTATGATTACTTTTACACCCTTTCTTATTACATTTATAATAATCCCGTCCACGTGCTTTCACTGTGTATCCAGTCAAGTAACCGCCACAGTCTGAACAGATGATATGCCTTTTCAATGGGAATGGTTCAGTAATTTCTTTGTGTTCATATCCTGCATTCGATATACCATTCACTTTATTAAACATAGCCTCATCAATTAATATCTCTTGATTACCTTTTATAACTTCATCCCCCAACAAACTATGTTGTATATACCCACAATAAAACGGATTATGAAGAATTTTGGATAACCCCAACCCCTTTAACCGCTGAACTTTTTCTATATCTCCAATCCCCTCTGTTGCTTTCCAAATAAAAGCATCACGCAATATTTTGCCCGTTTCATTTACTGTAAGAATATGGTCTTTGTCAATCTTTACCTTATCATACCCTAATGGTGGTTTGGAATACCAGTTACCTTTTCTTTGACAATCAGTCATACTAACAACAGCTTTATCTCTTCTCAAACTATTTCCAAATTGGTTAAAAAGAAAAATCATGTTTTCCATGAATGTGCCAGCTGCACTATCTGGGTCAATTGCTTGCGTTGCTGAAACAACATAAATACCTTTTGCTTTTAAATACGCTTTTGTCATTATGCCCTCTGGACCTGTACGAATAAAACGGTCATAAGAAGCAACTAATATTACATTAATTTCCTTATCTTTAGCCACTTTTTCAATCATATTATGATATAGTTTCCCCTCAGTCTGTGCGCTCTCATTAGTATCCCCAAAATATTCTTTTATGCGGATACCTTTACTAGCAGCATATTCATCACAAATTCTTTTTTGCGACTCTAAACTACCGTTGTTGTCCGCTTGTTTCCCCGTTGAGACTCGTGTCCAGACAGCAGCAACTTTATGCTCCAATTTGGAATACTCTACTACTTTCTCTTTACTTTTTTTTCTTACTCATAAATCATCAAATTAAAGATTAAACGTAATAACACCTAATGTATAGAAGAATTCCAGTATCTTTTTTTGTTCTTCTTTATCTAAAACACCTATTGTTTGAAATGTCTTATCATAAACTGTCAATTCATCCTCGTTAAACATTTGTTATAAAGGATTATTTGTCACGCCCTAATGCCCATAAGCTTCTATCATTTCATTACGAATAGCACTGACTATCTTGTAATTGGTTATAGAACTGGACGGATTTACCATGACTCCACAGAAGACCTGATAGAGTATGTTGCCGTTAAGATGTGCCACCAGCTGCCTGTCGGAAAAGCCAATGTAGGTTCAATGCCATAAGAGCAGTCCTAGCAAAAAGACTGAAAATGTTCTTCTAACCTAGACTCTACTCTGACAGACCCGCTTCTTTTGCTATACGCTCAAACGGAAACACAGAATGAACCTTGTCAAGTTTACTCTCATCAAAAATCTTGCGATATTTTGAAAAAAAATCAAATTCTGTAAAGCCCAAAGTAAGGTAGATCTCGAAAATATTTCGTATTTTAACCATATCTTAGTTTGAATATTTCCCTCGCTTTGGCAGCCAAACCTTATTTGCGGGGAAGATCTAAACATACACAAAAGCCAACTAATTCGCAATAATTCAAGTATAAATTAGTTGATTTATTTTATATATATGCTGCAATGGTTTTTCATATCCTTCAAATAAAAAATATCTCTTCCTTCTCACTATAAGAAGAGAATGAATCATAAATATTACATTATGACGCATCCTCAAAATCGTTCATCTACCCAATCTCATAAATTAACGATTCTATTTCACATATATAGAGTAAAAGTCAGATAAAATCTGTGATTCTTAATTTATAATCAATGGGAATTGTTTTATCTAGTTGGTCCAACAATTCTTTTCTAAAGAAAGGAATATTATGAGCTTTTTCTATAAATGACAAAGGTGAACTATAAACTATGTTTAATAAGGTATCTGCCTTTTCTTTTGAATAGTTTTTCTCCACCAATCGCAATAATTCCATTTCTTCGGCTCCATCACGCCAACGCTCTAATCTGGCAGAGGCTATAGGACCTTTACATCCCAAGATATCACCAGGATAAATGAGTATACCATCACCATGTGGCATATCAGTGATATAAGTAAATGGATTTCGTTTGTGATAAATATTACAGTTCCAATAGAGAAAACCTTGGCTACCGTTTTTCCAAGTACGCCACATGATAGCTCTTTGCTGTATCCCCTTCATCTGTAATAAAAAGTTTGGTTCATTTCCACCTGGTTGCCAACAAACATAACTCCACCAGTCTATACCTTCAGGCACTTTATAGCGTATATGTTGCACTTCTTCTTCATTGCCTTTACAAGGAGCTAAACTTATAGTAGCAACATGAATATGATGTTTCAAATAGTCGAACACTGCATACAAATCTCCTTTACGTGGACCGTTTCGGGGACCACAAAAGAATGTGGTTAAAATCCGAGCATCTGAAGCATATTTCCGAATAATATTGACTTTTCGTTTGATTTGCTCATAATCCTCCATATAGGCAGGTTCATCCCAAATATAGAAAAGTGATTCTTTTAATTTTCCTTTCTTTTGGATATTACATAATAAAGACGCAAGTTCATTCTCCGACAATGTAAAAAACGGAAGCATGTAACAACTATATCTTCTATCGTTTAATAATCGGATGCTTCGTTTGTCATTCCATGCCCAAGGTGAGAACGAATGTTCGTATTGCCAACGTTCCGGAGTAATCTGTGTACCAAATACAGGAGTCATTCTATAGCTTAATACAAAGTCTACCCTCGTTGCCGTTCTTTATCGGCTTCTTTATCATTAAGACCTTCAGTCATACAACGATTCTCAACTCCAACAGTGATAGGGATAGATGACTTTAAAGGAATGGTAGTATGATGTACGTTATAATCCAGCTGTATCGTAAAATGTTTACTTCCTTCTATCTTTATCGTCTGATGATACTTTCCGACTGGAACCCTTGACGGACACTGTACAGTAATCCATACAGCAGTCAATGTATCCGTACATTTCAACTGATTTTTAAAAGGGACTAACGCGTCATAATAACCATTCATTTTTTTAAGTTCTCTAGCCGATATTTGAATACCTTTCAAATATCGGTCGAAAGTGAAACGATATTCCTCATTAACTTTGCTAGGAAAGACTAATTGAATATGTTCTACTTCACCTCTAGCCATTTCCAAGTGAACCTTTGAGGTTTGAGCGTAATTTCTGTATACTTGTGGGGATTCTACAGAAGGAATTATCCAAATATTTGCTTTTGGATAACTGGCACATATAGACAGGAATCCAACCCATAGTTGAATAAGCGTTAAAAAATACTTCATATTTATTTCAGATTAAATGTAGTCACTACAGCCGCATGGTCAGAGGGGTAGCGAACAGGATGTTTGTCTATCATCTCCGATTGGATAGCTTTGATATCCTTCCCTTTATAATAAATAAAATCTATACGGTATTGCAATTCATTCTTCGCCATAGTAGACCATGTAAGACATGGATATTTTTTCACGTCAGGATGAATCTCACGATAAGAGTCAATAAAATGAGCTTTTTCCATCAACTTGCTGGTGGGCCATTCTATAACATACCCGTTGTGTCCATTCATGTTTTTTGTATCATCTTTCCAATCCAGATGCGAATCACTGTTAAAATCACCGGAAACTATGAGAGGTGTTTCCATGGTATTCCATTGGGATGGAAAAGCTTTCAAGATACTTTGCAATTGTGCAGCTCTCCTACTCCACTCCCCCGCTATGATATTTTCTATGGATTCACAGGCGTTTATTTGGTCATTAGTGATAGGACGATAATCCAGCCAAAGGTTAATGTAATTTATTTGTTGTGACGGACTAATTTGCAATGTCGCCGCACTGCAATTGAAGGAATCATACAAATCATAGGTATCTGTGATAGGATACCGGCTCATGATGGATAAATTGGAACTACGTAAATAGAAATAGTAGCCTAATGCATCTGCAATAATAGCACCTGAACCGTAGGTTTCTACCATACCGATCACATCTGGATTTTCTGCTTTTATAACCTCTACGACCCTATTCACTCCTACCTCTTGCCCCAATTCATGACCACCATGAAAGATATTGAAAGCCATCACCTTCAGTTGTGACAAACGTTGGGTGTCCGTAACTGAAATTTTGGGTAGTTCCACATGGCTTATAAATGTAAATTCTTTGATATAACCATTGAATGCATTCCACTGACCATCATCTACAGAGCCTATTCTAAGTGTATTGTTGGTGGCTAAATTGACATTTCCGTTGGTACAGTAAATAGCCACATTCAACTGATCGTAATACATGCGCATCTCCTGTTTACCGGCATCATGTGTCACTGTCAAGGTATGCCACTTATCATCATTTATGGGTTGGCGCAAGGCAGTAGGTCTATATTCCCATGGAGTGTTTTTCCCATCGCAAAAGTGCACTATCCATGATCCGTTGTCTTGGGTGCCTATCCAAATGCCTGCTTCGTTTGGTATATTGTTCTTTTTATTGGTAATCAAGGCTTTTTCACCTAATTCACGGGCATGACTACGCACCTTTATAGAAAAGGTAAAAGAACCGCTCATGCTTACGGAATCTATTTCAGATACTTTTATTCCATGGCGCTCAAAGGCATTTTCACTTAAATCAAGTATTTCTCCGGGTTGTACAAAATATCTTATCTCTTTGGCCGTCAAAAAAGCAGGCAGGAAGAGCAGTATAAATAATAGTTGCTTTTTCATACTGAATTTATTGTTTATTCAAAATATTGTTTTATTGATGTTGCTTTATCCCAATATTATGGCTGTTGATATAATTTTTATCTATCCAACGAGTAAGAAAATAATCCATAGACCGAACAAAACGATTGTAGTTTTTACGCTTGTTGTCTGTCCATCCTGTTTCGGCATGGGCCGCCCAATATGGATATATCATTCTATACATATCCTCCACTTGTGGTATCCATTCTCCCCACATCTGACACCCTATACCTATAATCTGTTTTTGTTCCTGCATGGTAAGCCCTTCGGGTATTGGATTGAACGCATATGCTTTTTCCAAAGGAATAGGTTCGAAATCATATTCCAACCCAGGCGTTATACGGTCATGGTTAAAGTTCAGATAAGTATATTTAAAATAACTGTTAACTATCTTATAACCTCGTTTGGCTGCCTTCCGTAAAAGGTCATGATTGCCAGTCCAGAACTGTACCACCGCGTCCTCTGAAAGCTGGTTTCCTGCTTCAATTGTAACTTCACTTTGGTATCCATGCAATTTGTCACCAGTTATATCATTCCAACCCATCATTATTCTTCCTTTCGATTTCAGATAAGAGGCTATATGGTTAGTGAACCACATCTGAAGTTCGGCAGCTGAGTTTATCCCTTTTTCTTTCATGAATGTTCGTACCTCGGATGAGTTATTCCATTGCTCTTGTCGCACTTCATCGCCACCAATGTGAATGATTCTCGAAGGAAACAGTTCCATCACTTCATCGAGTACATCCTTCAAAAAAGTACGTGTGCGTGGATCGGCTACATTGAAGGCACTGTTTTTGACTCCAAAGGTACAAGGCACTTTGATTTTTTCATCTGTACTGCCTAACCAAGGATACGCGGCAATGGCGGCTGAAGCATGTCCCGGCATCTCTATTTCAGGAACAACTGTAATGTGAAGATTCCGGGCATAGGAAACAATTTCTTTTATTTCACGCTGTGTATAGTATCCATCGAACGGCTCACCATCGAACACTTTGCTTTCATACCAGTTGAGCTGAGTAGAATCTCTATGCGCGCCTATTTCTGTGAGCAGCGGATATTTCTTTATTTCTATACGCCATCCCTGGTCTTCGGTAAGATGCCAATGGAAAGTGTTCATTTTTAAAATAGCCATTTCATCCAACAATTGTTTTACCTCTTTCATGCCCTTAAAGGCTCTTCCATCATCAAGCATGAATGAGCGCCATTTAAAAGCCGGAGCATCATCAATGACTACATAAGGTATTCTTATTTGTCCTTGATGAGTGGTAATAAGCTGACGGAAAGTCTGCAGACCATAAAACACACCTTGAGGTGTGGAACCTTCAATACGGATACCTTGTTCGTTTACAGTAAGACGATATCCTTCAGGATGGGGAATCCACTTAGATAAAGTCAATTGCATATTTCCCTGCTTGGTGTGTTGTACGATGAGTCCATGTTCCTCTAACAACAGTTGTTTTAAGTAATCGGCTTCATTTTTCAAGGCATTGGGATAAACAAGCTGACAGGACATAAAAGGATAATGTCCCGGATGAACCTTTACCTCATTGGGATAAGGAAGTATTTCTAAAGGTGCAGTTTGCGCTACAAGCATACCTGCCAAGTATAAATATATTATTGATAATAAAAATCGTTTCATATTCGAACTATTTGTTTATATTGAATGTCCAATTTCCACCTTCTTTCATAGTGATAAAGATACTTTCATCCTTATCTTGATGAATGCATTTGACTATGCTGCTTTTATGTGATATGTCTTTCCCGTTTTTCCAAATTAGCTTGTTATTCAACGTGATGCTTTTGCATTGGAAAGGCAGGCAGATGGTAGCACGTGGACCTTGTGGTGAATTTACCTGAAGTTGAAACGTCCTTTCATCATCTTTAAAGGAAACTTTAATGTTTCCTTTAACTGTGGGAACTAAAGTTTCAGCCTCTTTCACTCCTGTAGGTTGCGGAGCTATACGATAAGCCTTATATCCGGCTTCCGTAGGAGTTATACCGCACACATATTGCGACAGGATAGTAAGACCGCCGCCACTCCAGGCATGATTGGTAGTACCACCGGGGAATCCATTAGGACCAATCCCCCATCCTTCATAAAGGGTCGTGTGTTCAGAATCGTTCACCATTTCAGCAAAACGCCGTTTCATACGCTCCATCCCATAATAATTTTCCCCCATTCTAAAAAGAGCTTCTATGACATACTTTTCCATATAAGGACTGGCATGTTCATTCTGCTTCAATACTTTAATCAATGCAGGATATTTTTCTTTATCTGCTAAGCCAGACACGATGGCTAAAGCTTGTACCCGGTCATCTGTCTTTAGCCTATAATCAGGATGACGGTAAGCTTTTCCATTCCAAAATGCGGCGTTAAATGCCTTTTTCAGTGCTTTCATCTCTTGGAGTATAGCATCTGCTTCTGCATTCATTCCCAAAGCGGTAGCCATGTGTTGCTGCCCTTTTAGAGCAATATAGTACCAAGCATTAAAGAGCGCTTTGATATCAATATTTTTTCCCCAATCACCCCAAGTCCATTCTCCGGCTCTGAAGGTGATGGTACCATCGTTATTCTTCTGCCAAATATCCAAGTATTTTTGTATTTTGGGATATAGATCTCTAATGGTTTTAAGGTCTCCTGTATTCAAATAATAATTCCAAAAACCAAAGTAACCGATAGACGCCAACATTTGACCGGGAAGTTCAGTGTGATAGTTGGACGAAGGGATAGGAGCGAAGATTTCTCCTGTAGGACGCTGCCACCCCATGAGTTCATACATCCCTTTTTTCATGAGCAGATGGCTGCTCACCGACAATGCATAGAAGGCTTCTCCTGATTCGTTCACTTCATCACCCCACCATTGAGCCCGCTCTCTGTCAGGACAATCCATATAAGTATCACGCATGGTAATATAAAGTGTGCGTTGTGATTTCTCCCACATTTTATTCAAGAAAGGATCGTTACAGCGAAAGTATCCTTCGAATTCTGTGTTATATCCTGTCTCTCTGAACTGTACTTTGGTAAGGTTTATTCCTTTGGGATAAATGTAATATACTTTCTCACCGTTCATCCAACCTTTATTTTCATACGACTGCTTTCCTTTTTTGGTCAGATATTCTGCTCTGACATTATATGCGCTTCCTCCTTGATAGTGGCTTGTAAATATAGTAACGACTGAATGGGCTTTCTCTGCTTCCAACTCCATGTAAGGCATAATTTGAGCATTGTAAGGAAGCTGACAAACTAAAGTATCATTTATTGTACCGCTGTGAACAGTTTGTGAGACGTAATTCTTCAAACCAAAATCTTTCCAAAGCGGAATGATACGATGATGCAGTTTATTCCATGGTGCATCGCCTTCCTTTCCAACCACACGTGCTTTGGCCCAATATTGGCATGCTGCGTTTTCACCTTTTTCCCAATTGTCCATAGCGAGTTCTGCATTAAATCCGATACTTGATTCAGGTAAACGGAAATTAGGATACGGCGCCAATGGGGTATAATAAGCAGGGTGCATGGCGGCTTTCCACGAGTCATCACTCTGCAAGGTGAGCTCAGCAGTTTGGCAATCGAACAAGAAAGCGCCTTGACCACTGGGATTATATGAAAATCCTTCTTTGCCAAAATACCATACTAACGCAGATATAAGATTATGTCCTTGCTTGAGGTGTGGGGCTATATCCACTTCATCATAATAGGTGTCATTGGGATTAGGACCACGTTTTACGGCACCTTCCAAGACAACTAGTTTGCCGTTAATCCAAAGCCAATATTTGCTGTCTGCTGCAATACGAGTTAAAGCTTTGGCAGGAACAGCATTTATATTAAATTCCTTTTGAAAGCATATCCAAGAATTTGTCGCATTTTGATTCTCAAAAGCAGTAATCCATTGTGGAACAGACACCGCAGACAACTGTAGGGAAACAACACATAGGATGACTAGAGTTAAGAAATATTTTTTCATGATATAGAAATGAGCTATACGGTTTATAGAAGACATGAACTATCTATCTTCTATTTATTATTCTATTTTTTATTATAGGGCTAGGGAGCTATCCCCAGCCTATAATTGTGTAATTACCAAAATTTAGTTTGGCTAAGGTTTTCATTTAGTATAAGCTGTTGCTTTGGTATCGGAAAATAATAATATTTAGGTTCTTCAAATTTACGTGTGTTCGAATTTACTTCAGTAGACGACATGATGTAACCATGATCTTTTTCTGACAGACAAATCGCAGTTTGGGCTCCTGAACTTTCTTTCATATAATAGAATACATAATTGTTTCGTTCCGATTCAGGTATTGTATTAGCTGCTTCACTTTCAAAAATACCTACATCAGGAATTCCGTCACCTGTAAAGTCGTGTAGTCCAAATTGGTCAATATATACACCTTGCTGAATCTCTTCAAATAATCTCCCTGATTTCCATCGAAGCAAATCATCATATCTAAAGCATTCGCAAGCAAATTCAATTCTTCGCTCACGACGAATTTCGAGAATAACTTCCTTTTGGGAACCTGTTACATTAGGATATTGTTTTTCCAAATTTGCATTCAAGTTCAAAGAAGCTAATAATATGGCAGGCATACCCACTCTATCTCTTACTACATTGATGGTTGCATCCAAATCCGCCTGCTTCAAAATACCCAACTCCGCTTTAGCTTCAGCGTAAATATATAAAATTTCAGCATAACGCATTACCGGGATGTCATTGTAAGAACGAAACCAATCCATTTGGTCAGCTGTTTGAGCTACAAATTTAGTTTGAGGATATCCTCCTAAGTATAAGTTAGGAACAAAAGGCCTGTTTTCTCCCGGACGAATATATCCTGGATACATAAAAGTTTGTTTATAACGGGGATCCCGATTCTTGAACGTCTCGGGCATAGACATCTTATCATAATCAGGAACTGAGGTGAATGGAATAGCTTTACCATTTTTGATGTATTCATAATTTTCCATTAAGCTACGGCTTAAACTGCTCACATAACTGAAAACTCTTCTTGCTGCATCATGTTTAATGTTTTGCTTGTCATCAAAATCCTTAAACAAGAGAATTTCCGGACTATCTCCTAAATTATTACTTATGAACAGATTTTCATAAGCATTATCTATTCCTCCTCTTTTATCAATAGAAAACAAATGGGTTTCCATTATTTTTTCACAAGCGTTTATAGCTATCTTATAGAAATGTTCGGCACTGACCTGTAACCCCAATTCATCATGATATTTACGGAAAGAGGCTTCATGCAGCGCTATACGAGCCATCATGCCATAAGCATACCATTTATTGATGACACTTCTATTCTTCATATCTGCCGAGATATGGTTGACCGCAAATTCCAAATCTTTAAAGATAGAATCGACAACTAACTCACGACTGTCTTTCCCTTTGTAAAGAAGATCTGTACTCGTATCTTTAAGTGAAGTGGAATACCAGGGTACTTCATTGAAACGTTTTATCATCTCATAATACCACTGAGCACGCATCAAACGTGTAATTCCAATATAGTGATTGATGACCGTAGGTGATCCTTTTGTCTTATGGACATTCTCCAGAAGAATATTATACTTTCTCAAAGTACCCCAATTATCCCAACCTCCTACTGACTGTTCGGTGATTCCTCCATGCATCATGTTGACTATTTCTGTAGGTTCAGAATAGATAGAAGCATTGTCTGTCGCGTAATCGTGATAATAATAGATTAACTCATTATAGAAAGTATTAGTATAAAGTTCCAAATCTTTTTCGGAAGTAAAGTATGTTTTATCCGACAAATCGGTATCAGGATACCTTTCCAGAAAGGAATCATTACAACTGACCAGTAATAGTCCACATAAAATATATGCTATTTTTTTTATTTTCATAATTAGTATTTTTAGAATGATAAGTTTAATCCAAAGGTGAACAATCGTTGCATAGGATGGCTGGTTCCTAATATTTCAGGGTCATAATTTTTTGAAAGCTTGGTAAACTCAAAAATATTATCGCCTGTAAGATATAATCTTACTCGTTCTAATTTAGCTTTCATCGTAAACTTTTTAGGTAATGTATAACCGATAGTGATATTCTTTATGCGGAGATAGGCTGCATTTTGCAAATATCGCGTCTGATTAATTGCCAAGTCCTTTCCACCTTCTGCAATATAAGATTTTAATCTTGGGAAATAAGCATCAGTATTTTCTGGAGTCCAATGGTCTAAATTATTTTCAAGCACATTTCCCCAAGGAGCTCTATATATGCCAAAGAAATAATGACTTTCCGGATACCAATCCTTTTTGCCTACTCCTTGCAACAGAACACGGAAATCAAGTCCATTCCATTCGGCTGTAAAATCAGCACCATAATTATATCGTGACGCATTGTTACCAATTACTTTATAGTCACCAGGATCATTTACAGTCCAAGAACCATTGTTAATCTTTCCATTGTTATCCAAGTCCTTATATTTCAAATCTCCCGGTTCAATAGGACGGTCACCAGGATAGGAAGTTACATCCCATTGATCAGCATGGTTATCAATATCTGCTTGATCTTTGAAAAATCCTTCTGTCACTAATCCCCATATTTCTCCTATCTCACAGCCTTCATACCAATCGTCCAAATTACCAGTAGGATTATCAAACCGAGTAATAAAAGAACGATTGTCTGACAGGATAAATTTGACATTATAGCTAAAAGGCTTATTCCCCAAATTAAACAAGTCTCTCCATCCCAAGGATATTTCCCAACCTTCAGTTTTCATATCTGCCGCATTAATGCGTGGCTCTAAAGCTCCCAACACACTAGGAAGAGTCTTACCTTTCGTAAGCATATCTTTCGTATCTCTGCGATATATATCTCCCGAAAAGGTAAGCCGGTTATTAAAGAAATTCAAATCCAATCCTATGTTTTTGGTATATACTTTTTCCCAAGTCAACGAATTTGAAACTAGGCCACTGGGGGTAACGCCCATAGGTTTTATACCATTAATCAACAATTGTTGTTCGCTAGATCCCATACTTGCAATATATTCATAGTAGCTTACATCCTGATTGCCTAGAGCTCCATACGAAATTCTCAATTTCGCGTAATTCAACCAATTTTGGGTGGCATGCATAAATTTCTCTTGTGAAATAATCCAAGCAGCTGATATAGAAGGAAAGAAACCGAAACGATCATTTTTGGGGAAGCGAGAAGACCCATCATAACGTCCATTTGCTTCAAAAATATATTTATTCAGACGGAAAAAACCACCACGCGTGGCCCATTCATAATTATCCTCGCGCACACGTGCACTTCCGGTAGCTAATTCTACGCTGGGTAATGATGAACTAATTAATTCTTCACGCTCACCTCGCATATATCGGTGTGAGTTATATTCTTGATTAAATCCAGCCAATGCACTTACCTGGTGTTTACCAAATGACTTAGTAAAGTCTATATAAGCATTTACACTAGTATAGTAATCTCTTTCCTTGGCAAGTTGAGCCATATCTACCCAACCTAAATATTCATCGGCAAGATTAGGCCCCTGTTTATAAGGTATGTTCATATCACTATCCCATTGTTCTGTTTCTCTATTTCCCAATCGGGCCGTTGCATCGGCTTTGATAGATAATACATTCTTAATCAAAGCCAGTGTCATAGTAAATTGCGATTGCAGACTGAGTTCTGTCGTTTGGGCTTCTCCTTCAGAAAGTGATCCAATCAATTCTGCTCCTTCTTTTGTCCATGACCCATCAGGATTCTTCACGGTCATTAAAGTATTGGTATCATTAATCCTATTAAATAACCATGAATAGAAGGAACTAGGTCGCTTGTATGTATAGTACAGAGCAGACGTATTATTGCCAAAAGTCAACCAATCGGCTACTTTGAAATCTACTTTTGAGCGGAAATTATAACGATCCATAATGTCCTTATTAATTTTTAAGAGCCCTCTTTCCTGCATATATTCCATACCTATATAATAAGAAGCCTTTTCGGAAGCGCCTGACAAACTTAAATTATGAGAGTGAGTTATACCTGTGTTATCATATATTTCCGAAAACCAGTCTGTATTCCCTAAATAGGTATAATATTCTGGATTACTGAAACTTGGAATCACATTAGGTAAGGTTGGGTCTTCTTTCATCTTTTCAATGTATTTTAAATCCTCGTCTGAATAAAGATCGTACCAAGGCTTACCCATAATTTTTTTATAGCTAGCCTGTATATAAGGATCTTTTACGATTTTAGGCATGCGCCCCAATTTACGCACTGTAATGGAGTTGTCAAAATCAACATTGATCTTTTCCCCTTTTTCTCCTTTTTTAGTAGTTACTAAAATAACCCCATAAGCGGCTTTTGCACCATAGATAGCCGCTGATGATGCATCCTTAAGAACAGATATACTTTCTATATCCGAGCTGTTCATTCGGCTAAAGAATGCAGTTTCGGTTGGAATACCATCAATCACAATTAAAGGAGAACCACCATTAATAGAAGTCTCACCTCGAATATTGAAGGTTGGAACAGAATTAGCTTGGCCATCACCAATACTTATATTAAGGTTAGGTACGATACCCTGTAACATCGTTCCTATGCTATTGGTTGCTCTATTGGCTAAAGTTTTTCCTCCTACACTTTCTACAGCACCACTCAAATTAACTTTTTTTTGTGTACCGTATCCCACGACTATCACTTCATCCAGCATCTCATTATCTGAAGTCATGGTGATATTGATGCGTGTACGGTTTCCCACAGTTATTTCTTGTTTTTTCATTCCGATATAAGTTACTTCCAGCACTGATTTATCGGTAATATCACCACTTAACGTATAATCACCGTCTATATTGGTGATAGTACCGTTTGAAGTACCTTTAAGCATGACGCTTACACCTATTAAAGGTTCACCATTCTCATCTAAGATACGTCCCGTTATTTTACGTGTTTGTTGCAAAATGGCAGGTTGGGGCTTGTTTGAAAGGACTATATGACTTCCTTCCATAGTATAATGTATTTCAGTATCATGAAAAAGTTCGTCCAAAACTTTAGATACAGGAGTGTCATCTGCTCTTACCGACACTTTTTGATGAGTATCGATATTCGAATTGATAATAAACAAGTAATCTGTTTGGTTTTCAATTTCATTTAAAACAGACTCAAGAGTGGCATTGTTCTTGGTGAATGTAATGCGTGCGTTTTGCGAGTGTATATTACCCGCAAACATACTGAAAATTGACACAAATACCAGAGTCAGGGTAATTTTCATAATCTTATAAATTCGATTTGTCCGTAATTTTTGGGGGTATAAAATTTCCCACAAAGAAATATTATTCATATCTTTGTTACACTTTAATGATTAATACAGTTATTAGAATTGTGTTAATAGTGAGTGCTGACATGCGGCCAAACTTGTCGGCACTCTTTTTTTCAATTGAAAGGAATGTGTTTTCTTAGTATTGTTTCATAGGCAAATTTATTTTATGTAAATAATATGGTTTTCTTCATCGCGTACAAACTGAAAATCCACATCTTTTTGTAGCACTCGTAAAGCATATCGCACACCATCAGAATGACGGAACTTACCTGTACAACGATAATTCATCACAGCTTTATTTTCTATACGGATTTCCACACCGTAGTATTTTTCAAATTTATGAATGATATAAGGGAAAGTTGCATCCTTGAAACTGATAATCCCCTCTCGCCAACGATAAGGATTATAATCTTCAATAGGAGCCACTTTTATTTCTCCATCTTTAAGATAAGCCATCTGGTTAGGTTTGAGTTGGCACTGATAATTGCCTGCGGTTATCTTTACAGCCCCTTCCATCAACGCTGTCGCAAAGGTACTGTCATCCGAATAAGATTCCACATTAAATTGGGTACCAAGCACTTCTACATTTCCTTTTGGAGTTTGTACAATAAAAGGTTTATGAATATTTTGAGCAACCTGAAAGTAGGCTTCACCGTCAAGTTTAATCCGGCGTTCTTTATCTGCGAAAACTGCAGGATATTCAATTTTAGTACGAGAATTCAGCCAAACTTTGGTTCCATCAGACAATTCCAAATTGATACGTTGACCAGCTGGAACACTGATTTTTTGAGCAGTGAGCCAATATTCTTGTCGCTCTTGGTTCTTGTAAAATAGTGTGATGACCAGAGTAATCGCTGCAACTGCTGCAATTTCTATAAATTTCCTAAATTTAAACTTCTTTTTTGAAGACTGTGAAACAGTTTCTTTTTTCGTGTCTTTACTCAGAAGCAATGTCATATCATACATCTTTCTTTCTTTAAAATAAGTACGACGGTTTTCAGTTGATGCTTCCATCCACTTACGAACTTTCATCTCTTCGTCCGTAGTAGCCTGACCTTCAAAAAAACGTATTAACAAATTTTTATCCATACTCTGTTATATTGTA
>OHGS01000603.1_pt1 | contig 15722 bp, 10 predicted proteins | sample 1567831 | NCBI WGS metagenome assembly OHGS01 (sample SAMEA3879596, study PRJEB24766) | human gut metagenome | biome: human-associated habitat; feature: feces | place: USA | collected 1985/1987
TTGCCTGCTATGAAAAGGGAGTATTGAAACTGCTCCATGCCTCCTCTACGCAGAAAATGGTAGTCATCTCCCAAGAGCCATTGGCACAGATGCTGAAAAGGAATAAGAAGTTTACAGGAATCAGAGTGTTAAGAATAAAATAATACTCTCCCAATAACTGTTATCCTATCATTAAAAACTATATCTTTGCATAGTAAGGACTTTCCGTCCGACATCTGTCTTTCTTTCGTCCGACAGATGTCGGACGAAAATTACACACCTGTCGGACGAAAGAGAAACTGCTATCGGACGATTACTTCTTAGTAAGAAAAAAAACAACTCATTGCAGGGATGGAAATTATTCATTGCAGTGGCAAAACAATTTATTCATGAGTGCATACTATGATCTTTACGAAACTCCCTCTCCTAACGGAAGCGAGGAAAAAAAATCTCTCCATGCCCGTATATGTCCTAAAGAAACTTATACCCAAAAAGAGTTTGTAGAACACGTTGCTATGTTTCAGCATCTGCCCAAAAACATTATAGGGGCGGCACTGGACGCTTGCATCGACGAACTGTGCGACCTGCTTGCCAGCGGCAACATTGTAGAACTCGGAGAGTTGGGATTTTTCAGCACTTCATTGAAATGCACTCAGGATACCGATGATGAGAAAAAGAAAATCAGGTCCGAATCTGTCCGTTTTCAAAACGTACATTTGCGTATCAGCAACACATTCCGCAAGAAAATCAGACAGAGAATGAAACTGGAAAGGACACATTCTCCGACTAAGAAATCGAAGAAAACGGAAACTACAGAAGAAACAAGGAAAGAAAGGCTGATGCTGTTTCTGCAGGAAAATGTTTGCATCACCAAAAACGAATATATTCACCTGACCGGGCTGACAAGACATGCAGCCATCGATGAACTGAACAAATTCATCCGGCAAGGTATCCTGCGGCGCCGGGGCATAAGCCGCTCCACAGTTTATATAAATAATATTCAGCATTAACAGAAGAATGGAAACTACGGAAATGGAACAATCCATGCAGTGGTTCGTCTTTTTCAAAGGCCAGCTGCTGCTGAAGAAAGAGTACACAACAAACGGAGAGAACAAATACGGTATACCTTATGGAGTAACCCCTCCTGTAACACCCGCAGCGGGATGCAAAATACACGAGGTAACTCTGACCGACGGAAAGAAAGTAAAGGCTTGCGCACTCGGACAGCCCGTACCCGAAACCGAAGAATGGGTAATGACAGGCTTGCGCGCTTCTTACGACTACCTGCCATTGGCAGATTACCAGGCAGCGGGAAAAGCATTCCAGATACTCTACTGGGACAGCCACAGCCGTTTCTGTCCCGTATGCGGCACTCCTATGGAACAGCAGACTCCTATCATGAAGAAATGCCCAGAGTGCGGCAATGAGATGTATCCTCCCGTTTCTACGGCTATCATCGTGCTGATACGGAAAGGCAAAGAAATATTGCTGGTACATGCACGCAACTTCCGCGGCACGTTCCACGGGCTGGTAGCCGGCTTCCTCGAAACGGGCGAAACGTTGGAACAATGCGTAGAGCGGGAAGTTATGGAAGAAACGGGGCTAAGGGTGAAAAACATCACTTATTTCGGCAGCCAGCCCTGGCCTTATCCCAGCGGATTAATGGTAGGATTCATAGCCGACTATGAAAGCGGGGAAATCAAACTGCAAGCCGATGAACTCAGTTCCGGCGCATTCTATTCCAAAGACAACCTGCCGGAAATACCCCGGAAACTAAGCATTGCAAGAAAACTGATTGACTGGTGGCTGGAGAATAATTGAAAGGACGGATTAATAATTAAAGGAAAAGACAAAAAAAACAGATTGCGGAAAACACGCACTCGCAAACGAACAACTACGAATGAAACGACTCTCATTCACATCAACCAATCGGCGTGCAACCGCAATCTGTAGTACTATCTGTTTACTGTAGGCTGCTATTGCATATAAGAACAGCATTTAACGGGAATTGATTTGCCAACCGGTATAAAGAATATAAAAGAAACTTAATACATTCCGGCTTATCACCTGCCCGCACTGCAAAAACAAAAGGTGCAAGCGGCTTCCTGCCACTTGCACCTTTCCATATATGAAAATCAAACAGTCTTAGATACCGAGTGACTTGCGCACTGCCTCCACTTTCTTTTCAGCCTCGGCATTTGCGCTGGCATAGCACTTAGGACATCCCATTTCGCCTTTCACCTCGATATAGAACTTAATCTTAGGTTCCGTACCCGAGGGACGAACGGAAATCTTCGTACCGTCTTCCGTAAAGTACTGAAGCACGTTGGATGTTTCGGGCATATCCAAAGCGGTTACATTGCCTTTGGCATCGGTAGCCTTCAGCGTCTTGTAGTCCTTAGTCAAAGAAACGGCAGAGCCACCGATTTCTTTCGGCGGGTTGGCGCGGAAGTTATCCATCATAGCCTTGATTTCATCGGCGCCGCTCTTACCCGGCTTCACTACGTTGACGGTAGTTTCTTTGGAAAAACCGTACTCTACGTAGATGTCCATCAGGATGTCATACAGCGTCTTGCCCTGGTCTTTGGCCCATGCACAGATTTCCGCCAACAATGAACAAGCGGAAACGGCATCTTTATCGCGAACGAAGTCTTCGGCAAGGAAGCCGTAGCTTTCTTCACCGCCGCCGATGTATTGCTGCTTGCCTTCGCGCAGACGGATTTCACGTGCAATCCATTTGAAACCGGTATAGCAGTCGAGCATCTCAATCTTGTTCTTATCGGCAACGGCCTTGATAAGTTCGGTAGTCACAATGGTCTTTACGATAAAGTCCGTAGGCTGCATCTTGCCGGTTGCGATACGGTTCTTGATAATATAGTACAGGAAGAGCAGGCAGGTCTGGTTACCGTTAATCAGCACCCATTCGCCCTTGTCGTCCTTGCAAGCCATACCTACGCGGTCGGCATCCGGGTCGCTTGCCATCACGATGTCGGCGTCTATCTTCTTGGCAAGTTCGATTGCCATGGAAAGCGCTTCCGCGTTTTCGGGATTCGGAGAAACCACTGTCGGGAAGTCACCGCTCTTCACCATCTGTTCGGGCACGCAGTGTACATTCTCAAAGCCCCATTCTTTCAGAGAAGCGGGAATGAGCGTTCTGCCCGCGCCGTGAAGCGGAGTATAAACGATGCTGAGGTCTTTCTGACGCTTGATTACTTCCGGGTCGATAGAAAGGGTATGAACCTTGTCCAGATATACCTTGTCTACATCTTCACCGATAATCTGAATCAAATCTTTGTTGCCTTTGAACTTAATGTCCTCAACGGTTACCTTGTTTACTTCATCGATAATGGCTGTGTCGTGCGGAGCAAGTACCTGTGCACCGTCATCCCAATAAGCCTTGTAGCCGTTGTATTCTTTCGGGTTGTGGCTTGCAGTCAGATTGATACCGCTTTGGCAACCGAGGTGGCGGATAGCGAAGGAAACTTCCGGAGTAGGACGCAAATCCTCGAAGAGATAAACCTTGATACCGTTTGCCGAGAAAATATCGGCAGAGATTTCGGCGAACTTGCGGCTGTTGTTACGGCAGTCGTGACCCACCACAACGGAGATTTGCCCTTTGTCCTTGAAGCATTTGTTCAGATAGTTTGCCAATCCCTGGGTAGCCGCACCTACCGTATAGATATTCATGCGGTTGCTGCCTGCACCCATGATGCCGCGCAGACCGCCCGTTCCGAATTCCAGGTCTTTATAAAAGCACTCTATCAGTTCGGTTTTATCTGGATTTTCCAACATTCGTTTCACTTCAGCCTGAGTTTCGGCATCGTATGCCGGGGTAAGCCATTTTTCGGCTTTCTCAGTCACCTGTTTAATCAACTCTTGATTTTCCATAAGACTTTTTTTTATATTAAAGGTTAATACTTCATTTTCTGTTCTGTCACAAATGTAAAAGAATAAGTTTGAATATCCTAATCAATCGGGCATTTTATAGCGGTCGCCCGTTTGTTTTACATATTCTTCCAGAAATTCCTTCGGATAACCCGGACGTTCCACACCGGCAGGCTGGCCTATGGCATTGCGCTCAAACTTTCCGTCTTTCATCTTGCGGACAACTCCGTCGTTGTATTTCACGATGATGAATTCGCCCAAACGTTTCCAGGTGTCGAAAGTACTCTGCGCCGTCATATTAGTATAGTTTGTCAGGAATGCTTTCGCTTTGGCAGGGTCTTTCTCCAAAAGTTTGGCGGCGGCAGACTCGATACCTTCCTGCGCATCGTTGAAAGTGTTTTCGAGTTCGGCCTGCGTGGCACGCACATCGCCGATCATAAGGTCGTAACGGGGATATACCATGTTGGCAACCCAGTTGAAAATCCAGAAAGAAGAGTTCCAGGAGAATGTGATGTAGTCCGCACCGTCTGCACGCGAATAGCATACGGGAACCTTATCCGTACAGCAGTATACGGGAGTGAACACGGTCATGTTGGCATCGTCCGTACCGAACCACAGTACGCCGCCTATGGCATCGGGCAAGGTGGAGCGCATCTGCGCCACGAACACGAAACCGCTCTGCTGGGTGGAAATGGGGCGTTCGTTGAAATATTCCTTGTCGCCTACCTTGAAGGAAAGGGGCGAAAGGCGGTAAGGGGTGTGATACGGTCCGGCGCCGAAATCTTTGCTGATGTCGAGAGGGGTGCCTTCGTAATGGTCGCGCATGGCATTCTTTACGTCCTGTACGGAGATTTTACGGTCGGGCTTCACGAAAAGCGGCATCGGTGTATCGGTATCGCCTAATATATAAGGTAAGAACTCGTTGCCTCGGGCGGTAAACATATTGAAATAGCTCCATACGCGGGCTTCACAATAACGGCGAGCGCCAAAATCGAGCGGCGCATAGGCCTTAGCGAAGCTGAAGTCCTTGTTTACTCCGTCGAAATAACCTTTCTCGCGGGCAAAGGAAATGACATCGGGAGAGTACATGCAGTTGTTCTTGTCGTTCATATCGAACTGATGGATACGGCTTTGGTTGGCATGTGCGGAGATGCAATCATCGGGCACGCGGACAGCCACCCACACAGCGCCACGCACACCGGGACCCTTGCCTATCATCTCCATAATCCAGATTTCGTTGGGGTCGGCAATCGTGAAAGACTCGCCGCTGCTGTAATAACCGTATTCCTGTACGAGTTCCGTCATTACCTTGATGGCTTCGCGGGCGGTACGGGAACGTTGCAGACCGAGATAAATCAGACTTCCGTAATCGATGATGCCGGTAGTATCCACCAGTTCGGGACGGCCGCCGAAGGTTGTCTCGCCGATAGTAAGCTGGAATTCATTCATATTACCGATGACGTTGTAGGTCTGGCGCGCCTGTTCTATCCGGCCGAGGTACTTGCCGGTGTCCCACTCGTGCACATCAATCCATGTACCCTTTTTGTGCATGCCTGCGGGATAATGGTATAACTCGCCGAACAATCCATAGGAGTCGGCAGAATAGGAAACAATTGTAGAACCGTCTGCAGAGGCGTTCTTACCCACAATGAGATTGGTACAGGCAAATGCGTTTACCACAGTTGCCACCGCTAATGCGACGGAGAGAGTTAATTTTTTCATACTTCTGTTATTATATGGTTTGTTTGATAATGCAATGTCACAGGTGAAAAGTTACCATACAAAATGAAACTCTTCGGTAGTCCGGTTGCCACGGCCGTCGGTTACGGTCATTTCCACAGTGTGCCTGCCACCTTTCTTTACATGCTTCGGGTCGAGTTCGCAGACCAGATTGCCGCTGATGGAATTGGGCTTGCCGAACAGAGCGTATTTCCCGTCTATCGTTCCGCGGTAACTGTTTATTCCGGTTTCTTTATCCTTGGCCTTGAGGGTGATGCGCCCCGTACGCCCCCACTGTCCGGGGTTGAGCGGAATTATCTCCGGCGGCACGGTATCTACCGCTACCGTATAAGTGCCCAGGTCGCGGATACGGACTTTCATGAAACCGTCCTCGTAAGTACCGCCTATACTGTATTTTCCGCCCCGCGCCGTAACGCCGGCTACATAATACTTCGATTTATCTTCCAGACGGTCGCGCCGCAAGCCGATGCGCATCTCGCACGCTCCGTGCAGAGGGACACGCTTATTGTGCAACTGATAAGTAAAAGCCACGTCCCCGCTATCGGCACGTACGGAATAGTCCAGCCAAACGTCATCGTACAACATTCCACGCAGTACAACCAATTCCAGGCCGGGTTCCTGCAGATAGTTGGTCCTGTCCCACTTGAAAGCATACTTCTCGCGATGTTCCACAGGGTGAATTTCGGTGTTCTTTCCTTGTACGGTGAAACGGACTTTCGAGGTGTTGCCTAACGCATCGCTTAGCGTATATACAAATCGGTAAGGACGCTCTTCGTTGATTTCCACCAGTCCCCGATTGCCGTTGGAAGCATGCAGCATGCGCAGACGGTTGCCGGGTTCGATGAACGACTTCATGTACTGTCCGTGCGTCCATGAATTGATATAGCGGTTTTCTTCGTAAGCAAAGCGGTCTACCACACTGCGGAACACCTCTTCACCGTCCACTTCGAGAATAACGGTATGCACGCCGTAGCGGTTGCCCACTCCATCCATATGGTCATAGGCACGGATTCCTGCACCTATCAGTCCCCAGGCAGTAATAGGCTGGGTAGGATTTACAGGGAAAGTCCGGTGTATCTGCTTTCCGTTCACCACGCCTTTGCCCGGTTGGGGAAACAAAATGATGCCTTCGGCACGGGGAGCGATATTGTCCTTCACCTTCTCCATAAAAAAAGGCAGCGGGTCGACATAATCTCCTGTTGCCGACTCAATCATATCCAGATGCAGGTGAGGGCCGAAAGAGTAACCCGTGTTGCCGCTAAGGGCTATCACCTGCCCCGCCTTTACCGGATATTCCCCCGGTTCGGGGATAATCTCCACTTCCCAGCTTTCCTGTTCATACTGCAAGTCTTTCACCCTTCGGGCTATATCGCCCACAAATGCGCTGAGGTGTCGGTTAATAGTGGAATAACCGTTATCGTAGTCCACATCGAGCACATATCCCGAACCGTGCGTCACACGGATGCGCGAGATATGCCCGTCTGCCAAAGCATGTACAGGCTTGCCTATGGCTCCGCCGGTCTTGAAGTCCAACCCACCGTGAAAGTGATTGGAGCGTATCTCGCCGAAGTTACCGGAAAAGACAATCGGAAAATCGAAAGGGGGCGTGAAAGATGCCTGCTCTATGTCCGGTCCGGTTTCCACATCGGACGCTTCTTGCGCATATCCACCTTGTATGCTGCCTGCAAAAAACAAAAAAGAGAAAAGTATCGGGTATTTTATATTCTTACAGTTCATATCCTATTTTTTAATGCATGCAAATATAAAAAGAATAGTTCTCTCCGCCTAACCAAAAAAGAATAATCCTGCCGTCACACACGAGAAAAAAGCAGGCGTTTTCTGTTGTAAAACACGCTGTACAAAATGACAATGAGAAAGATAAATCACTATCTTGCAACATGTTTAACCATTAACAGATGACATTATGATTATCGGAGTACCCAAAGAAATCAAAAACAACGAGAACCGTGTAGGAATGACCCCTGCCGGAGTAGCCGAGTTGGTGAAGAAAGGTCATACGGTGTATGTGCAGGCAACGGCCGGCGCAAACAGCGGGTTCTCTGACGATGATTACATCGCCGTAGGTGCGCAAATCCTACCTGCCATTGAAGACGTTTATGCCATAGCCGACATGATTGTCAAAGTGAAGGAGCCTATTGCGCCTGAGTACAAACTGATTAAAAAGGGACAAGTGGTATTTACCTATTTCCACTTTGCAGCCGATAAATTACTGACCGAAGCCATGATTGAGAGCGGTGCCGTATGTATCGCCTATGAAACCGTAGAGAAGGATGACCATTCCTTGCCACTGCTTACTCCCATGAGTGAAGTGGCAGGACGTATGGCTACCCAGGTGGGAGCCCGCTTTCTGGAAAAGCCGCAAGGCGGAAAGGGCAAGCTAATGGGTGGCGTACCGGGTGTCCGCCCTGCGCGTGTGCTTATTTTAGGAGGTGGCGTAGTCGGTACCAATGCCGCACAAATGGCTGCGGGAATGGGTGCGGAAGTGATGATTACGGATGTCAACCTGACGCGTCTGCGTTATCTCAGCGAAGTATTGCCCAAGAATGTAAAAACACTCTATTCCTCGCTTCACAATATTAAAATGGAACTGCCTACCGTGGATTTGGTGATAGGTTCGGTACTTATCCCCGGCGATAAAGCACCGCATCTGATTACGAGGGAGATGCTGAAAATGATGAAGCCCGGAACCGTACTTGTGGATGTCGCCATCGACCAGGGCGGTTGTTTTGAAACGTCCCATCCCACTACCCACAGCGAACCGACATATGTCGTGGATGGCATTGTGCACTATGCGGTGGCCAATATTCCCGGTGCCGTACCGTTTACTTCCACTATGGCATTGACAAATGCAACGCTGCCTTATACCGTGGCATTAGCTTGCAAAGGTTGGAAACAGGCTTGTAAAGATGATCCGGCATTGGCATTGGGACTGAATGTGGTAGAAGGGAAAGTGACGTATAAGGCAGTCGCAGATGTGTTCGGAATGAGGTATGAGGAGATAGAACTATAAGTGGTTAGGAGTTAGGGGTTAGTGATAAGCGATTAGTGATTAGGGGTAATGATGAATTACGATTCAGCATAACTTATAGCTCATCGCTAATCACTTATCACTAATCACTAATCGCTAATCGCTAAACAGGAATTCTTCTTTTTTTGCATACGCCCAATACATAATCAATATTGTTATGCACAGATTGAAGATAAACGGAAATTCTTGCGAACCGGTATGGAATATCCATTGGAAAAAGTCTGTGATGAAGGGAGAAAGCAGTATGGCAAGATAATTCATCACCATTACAAAGGCAAGGGCAAGCGTTGTCTTCTGAGGGATAGCAGTATCAACTGTCTTATCGTAAATCAGAGGCTGGATGATGCCATAGCCCAAACCTACTAAAATACATCCCGGCACAATGAGCCATTCCGTAGGCGAAATCCATATCAACAGTAATCCGATGGCAATAGCCAAAAGGCTGTAAAGTTTTGTTTTATTCCCCAAAAGCTTCACCAAACTATCCAACATAAATCCGGGAGCCATAATGGCAAGGAAAAACAGAGAAATCATCAGCCCGGAATTACCGCTTGAAAAGTGATGCGCTTCCATCAAGAAAGGCAAGTTAAAAGTAACCGCAAGAACTACGTAAGTAACCAACCCGTAGAATAACATTAACTGAACAAGATGGCGTATGTGTATGCCATATTTACCGGAGATTACAGGCGTAGATTGAATGGGAGGAATGATAGCCGCCGCCTGCTTGATTGTTACCGAAGCCGCATCCTTCTTTAAATAAGCCGAAAGAACTAAAGAAATCAACGGCAAAAGATAAACGGCAAAAGGCAAACGCCAGTGCACCTCTGCCAGATACCCCGTTACAGCCGTAGCCACCACCAGCGTCATATTGGTTATGGCAGAGCTATAGCCAAACTGCCTGACGCGATACTCTCCCGTAAAATACCGTGAAATCAATCCCGTAGAAAGCGGAATAATCAATCCTGCCCCGATACCAAGCAAAGCGCTGACAGCCATTAGCTGCCACATCCTGGAAGAAAACAAATAAAGTACCCCGCTCGCTGCAAACAGCCAAAGCCCCACCCGCAGCAAACGGATAAAATCGCGTTTCTCCGCCAGTTTACCTGCCAATAGTACAAAAGGGATAATCAGCAAGGAAGGCAAAGAAGTCAACATCTGTATATCCAACTCCGTGGCATGGGGAAAAATCGTAGAAAGTTCTCCCAAAATAGGCGAAACAGCCAAGCCCGGCAATGAGGTCAGTGCAGAAACAGACCAGATACCTATAAGCGTAATAAGAGGAATGGTTCCTTGTCCGGTATTAATCTTCATAATTTAAAAAGCGGATTAGTTAGTGGAAGGACAACAAGCGATGCAACAGAATGTTCGGATAGGATAAGCGATAATTAAAAAGCAACAGCCGGTAGAGCGCCAGGATTTCCGCCCCGCCCTTTTAATAAACGCCAAATAATGTAAAACGGCGGAACTTTCTTCCGCGGGGGTCGTTGTTGTGGAAAATTCGACGGGGAAAGTCCCCGCCGCCTAAACCTTTAAAAACTTACAGTTATATGGAAGATTTGAATTTCAGAAAAGGAGATGCCAAGACAGATGTATTCGGCTCAAACCGTATGTTGCAACCCTCACCGGTAGAAAAAATACCAGACGGACCTACTACTCCCGAAATCGCTTACCAGATGGTGAAGGATGAGACCTTCGCCCAAACACAGCCCCGTCTGAACCTGGCTACATTCGTCACCACCTATATGGACGAATACGCAACCAAGCTGATGAACGAAGCCATCAACATCAACTACATCGACGAAACCGAGTATCCCCGCATCGCCGTAATGAACGGTAAATGTATCAACATCGTCGCCAACTTGTGGAACTCTCCGGAAAAAGATACCTGGAAAACAGGCGCGCTCGCCATCGGTTCTTCCGAAGCGTGTATGCTGGGCGGTGTAGCTGCATGGCTGCGCTGGCGCAAGAAACGTCAGGCGCAAGGCAAACCGTTCGATAAGCCGAACTTCGTTATCTCCACCGGTTTCCAGGTGGTATGGGAAAAGTTTGCCCAACTGTGGCAGATTGAAATGCGCGAAGTGCCCCTGACTCTTGACAAAACCACACTCGACCCCGAAGAAGCCCTGAAAATGTGTGACGAGAACACCATCTGTATCGTACCTATCCAGGGGGTTACATGGACAGGACTGAATGACGATGTTGAAGCGCTCGACAAAGCGCTCGACGCATACAATGCCAAGACCGGCTACGACATTCCCATCCACGTAGACGCTGCCAGCGGCGGTTTCATCCTCCCGTTCCTGTATCCGGAGAAAAAGTGGGACTTCCGTTTGAAATGGGTGCTTTCTATCAGTGTCAGCGGTCACAAGTTCGGCTTGGTCTATCCGGGTCTGGGCTGGGTTTGCTGGAAAGGTAAAGAGTATCTGCCCGAAGAGATGTCATTCAGCGTAAATTATCTCGGCGCCAATATCACGCAAGTCGGTTTGAACTTCTCCCGTCCTGCCGCACAGATTTTAGGACAGTATTACCAGTTTATCCGCTTAGGATTCCAGGGGTACAAAGAAGTACAGTACAATTCGCTCACAATCGCCAAGTATATCCACGACGAAATCGGAAAAATGGCTCCGTTCGTGAATTATTCCGATGAAGTAGTGAACCCGTTGTTCATCTGGTACTTGAAACCGGAGTATGCAAAGACCGCCAAATGGACCCTGTATGACTTGCAGGATAAACTCTCGCAACAAGGCTGGATGGTTCCCGCCTATACACTGCCTTCCAAACTGGAAGATTACGTAGTAATGCGTGTCGTTGTCCGCCAGGGATTCAGCCGCGACATGGCAGATATGCTGCTGGGCGACATCAAAAACGCCATTGTCGAACTGGAGAAACTGGATTACCCCACTCCCACCCGCATGGCACAGGATAAGAATCTGCCGGTAGAAAGCAAAATCTTCAATCACGGCGGAAGACACCACAAAAAATAATAAAGCAAGAATCAGCTTACCGCTTTATTGCTTTCATACATTAAACCATGTATCGGATAAGGCTTTAGGAGATTGAAACTCCAGTCTCCTATTCCTTATTCCATATAAACTCTCTCTATATATAGATTATGGAAAAGAAAATATCAATCTCTCAAATCAAGGAAGTTGCCCTGGAAGCCTACAATGAGGTGAAAGAACAAACCGGCGGCAAGAATGCGGATTATATTCCGTACCTTGCCAACATAGACTCCAAGCTGTTCGGCCTCAGCATCTGCCTGATGAACGGACAGACCATCAATATCGGAGATACGGACTACCGCTTCGGCATAGAATCCGTTTCAAAAGTGCATACCGCCATACTTATCCTGCGCCAATACGGTGCACAGAAAGTGCTGGATATGATTGGCGCCGATGCAACAGGACTGCCGTTCAACTCTATCATTGCCATTTTGCTGGAGAACGACCATCCCTCTACGCCGTTGGTAAATGCAGGCGCTATCTCCGCTTGCTCCATGGTACAGCCGGTGGGCAATCCGGACAAGAAGTGGGATGCCATTGTACAGAATATCACAGAACTGTGCGGCTCCGCTCCGCAACTCATCGACGAACTGTACAAATCGGAAACGGCTACGAACTTCAACAACCGCTCCATTGCCTGGTTATTGAAGAATTACAACCGTATCTACGACGATCCGGATGTGGCGCTCGACCTTTATACCCGCCAATGCTCGCTGGGCATCACAGCCGAACAATTGGGTATTGCAGCCGGAACGATTGCCAACAACGGCGTCAATCCCGTTACCAGACAAAGCGTATTCGATGCGGGGCTCGCACCGAAAATCACTTCAATGATTTCTACTGTGGGCTTCTACGAGCATTCGGGCGACTGGATGTACACTGCCGGCATACCTGCCAAGAGCGGCGTAGGTGGTGGTGTAATGGCCGTATTGCCCGGTGTGATGGGCGTTTCCGCTTTCGCTCCACCGTTGGACGAAGCCGGTAACTCCGTCAAGGCGCAACTGGCCGTCAAGTTCATCATGAACAAGCTCGGCCTGGGCGTATTCAACGGCGACAATGTGACAATTACAGAATAATCTCTCGTACTCTTTTTTCCAAGGTTGCTCCGAAAGCGTTACGGACGCTGAGGGGCAACCTCTTTAATGATGAATTACGGGTTGCCGACGGCAATTCCGTAACCAAACAGACCTTCATTATGAAAATGGCTCTATCGGAATTCGTTTTACGAAAGAAAGGGATATACGGCATATTGCATGTCATCATCCTGCTGCTTTCGCTGTTCCTGGTTATCAGCATCTCCATTGATACGTTCAAAGGCATCCCCTTCTACGAGCAATCGGTGTACATGGAAGTACAGCTATGGATTTGCGCATTGTTCCTGGCGGACTTTGTACTGGAATGGTTCCTGGCAACAAACAAGATGCGTTATGTAGCCACTCATTTCATCTTTCTGCTGGTGGCTATTCCTTATCAGAATATCATTGCCTATATGGGCTGGACTTTCTCACCCGAGGTTACCTATATGCTACGTTTCATCCCATTGGTACGGGGCGGCTATGCCATGGCCATCGTGGTGGGATGGCTGACGTACAACCGCGCATCGGGCTTGTTCGTATCTTACCTGACAATGCTGCTGGCTACCGTCTATTTCTCAAGCCTTGCATTCTACGTCATGGAGCATGGGAGCAACCCTCTGGTAAAGGGGTATGGCGACGCCTTGTGGTGGGCGTTCATGGATGTGACTACGGTAGGCTCCAATATAATAGCGGTCACCGTCACAGGGCGGGTACTGTCCGTGCTGCTGGCAGCGCTGGGCATGATGATGTTCCCCATTTTCACAGTATACGTAACGAGCCTGGTAGAGCGGCGCAACAAGGAAAAGCAAGACTATTACAAAAAGATAGAACAGGAACCGGCAAAGAGCGCTCCTTAATTGTTAAAGCCGGGATTTTCCTCTACCCGCCGGGAACAACTGTTCCCAAGGGTTGTTATAAACGCTGATTTCGAATATATTTTTCACCAAAAACCTTAACTTATGGCAAATATTAAACAAACAGTGAAGCTGGGAGTGTTTACCCTGGCAATCATGAATGTGACGGCTGTAGTATCCCTGCGTGGACTGCCCGCCGAGGCCGTGTACGGAATGAGTTCGGCCTTCTATTATTTATTTGCAGCCATTGTCTTTCTTATCCCTACGTCACTCGTGGCTGCGGAACTGGCTGCAATGTTTCAAGACAAACAAGGCGGTGTGTTCCGCTGGGTGGGTGAAGCCTACGGAAAGAAACTCGGCTTCCTCGCTATCTGGGTGCAGTGGATTGAAAGTACAATCTGGTATCCTACGGTACTGACGTTCGGTGCTGTGTCCATCGCTTTCATCGGCATGAACGACGTACACGACATGTCGCTGGCAAACAACAAGTACTATACGCTGGTCGTGGTGCTCGTTATCTACTGGCTGGCAACTTTCATTTCCCTGAAAGGTATGAGCTGGGTAGGAAAGGTAGCCAAAGTCGGCGGCCTGGTAGGTACGATTATCCCTGCCGGATTACTGATTGTCCTCGGCATTATCTACCTTGCCACAGGCGGACATTCCAATATGGACTTCCACAGCAGCTTTTTCCCCGACCTGACGAACTTTGACAATGTGGTGCTTGCCGCAAGTATCTTCCTCTTTTATGCAGGTATGGAGATGGGCGGTATCCACGTGAAGGATGTAAACAATCCGTCCAAGAACTATCCGAAGGCTGTGTTTATCGGCGCACTGATTACGGTGCTTATCTTCGTGTTGGGCACATTCGCTCTGGGTGTCATTATTCCGGCCAAGGACATCAGCCTTACACAAAGCCTGCTGGTAGGTTTCGACAATTACTTCCGTTACATCCATGCTTCCTGGCTGTCGCCGGTTATAGCCGTTGCACTGGCGTTCGGCGTGCTGGCAGGTGTGCTGACATGGGTTGCCGGTCCGTCCAAAGGTATCTTTGCCGTGGGCAAGGCAGGTTATATGCCCCCATTCTTCCAGAAAACAAACAAGCTGGGTGTACAAAAGAACATTCTGTTCGTACAAGGTGGCGCTGTAACCGTATTAAGCCTTCTGTTCGTGGTGATGCCTTCGGTACAGAGTTTCTACCAGATTCTTTCACAACTGACGGTGGTGCTTTATCTCATCATGTATATGCTGATGTTCTCCGGAGCCATCGTATTGCGTTATAAGATGAAGAAACTGAACCGTCCGTTCCGTATCGGTAAAGGCGGTAACGGTCTGATGTGGCTTGTAGGCGGCCTCGGCTTCTGCGGCTCACTGCTTGCATTTGTACTGAGTTTCATCCCGCCCAGCCAGATTTCTACCGGCAGCAATACCGTATGGTTCTCCGTACTTATCATCGGCGCACTTGTCGTGGTGATTGCTCCGTTCATCATCTACGCAGCAAAGAAACCATCATGGGCCGACCCCAACAGTACTTTTGAACCCTTCCACTGGGAAGCACAAGCCAAACCACAAGCAGCTCCCGTTACTGCAACAGTATCCGGCCCGGCTGTAAGCGGTGCTAACACTTCCACCAATACTACTTCTGCACCGTCAGCAGGTTCTGCTCCTTCTGATAAGGACACTCCGCAAAAGTAAAGTTAAAAGGAAATATCTATCTACCTGAATGAAAGAGGTTGTATCCGGAGATTTAATCTAAATTCTACCGGATACAACCTCTTATTTCTTTGGAGAAACCATTCAGGATGTCAAAGGAAGAGTAAACCTTTATTTTACTAAAAATGACTACATTTAAAAAAACCTTTCCTCCTAATAATACAGATGGCAAGTTATGTCCCCAATTAACGCCCTGTCCTATGTATAGAAACGTATCAATTAATGTCATTTTCATCAGAAATGTATATTATATCCATCTTAAAATCCGGAAGAGAAAGATGCTCTTCACCTCGTTTGAGCAAATATTTTATATTTTCTTTGCCAAACTATTGCAGTATTAAAAATTATACCTATCTTTGCACCCGCAATCACAAAGGTGCCATAGCTCAGTTGGTAGAGCAAAGGACTGAAAATCCTTGTGTCCCCG
>OHGS01000608.1_pt1 | contig 15638 bp, 16 predicted proteins | sample 1567831 | NCBI WGS metagenome assembly OHGS01 (sample SAMEA3879596, study PRJEB24766) | human gut metagenome | biome: human-associated habitat; feature: feces | place: USA | collected 1985/1987
CCGGTAAAACAGGTAAGCCTGAGCCGGAAAACAGCATATGGGAACGACTGGATTTATTATTCACTTGAAAAAGGAAAAGAAGTAAACGTCAGTGAAGAAACCCATGCCGAAAATACAGATTGGGATATCGCATTCAACCGTTACAATGTGCGTACCAACAGCGGCGCATCCGGTAAGGGAAAAGGTGGTGCTTTACTCACGAATATCAAAGATATGGCAGCCTGTACGACAGTTCCTCAAGGAACATTCACTGTCGATGCATCCTATACCATTACCGCTCCCGGCACCGGATTTCCTCCTCCTACCATGGAGTCTACTGCCAACGAAGTACTTTGTAAAGCAATCACTTTTGCCGGCCCCCCTCCCACTTACACGCCAAGTGATTATGTATTTATCGTCCGCACAGTCAGTGGGAAATATGCAAAACTAAAAGCCAAAAGTTTTTATGATGACGAAGGCAATAGTGGCATTTATTCCTTTGAATACGCCATTCAGCCGAATGGCAGTACCAATTTAAACTAAGTAACAATCTCTAATGAAAAATTTCTGGAAGAAATACCATAAATGGGTAGGTTTGTTCTTTAGCTTCTTTATCCTGATGTTCTGTTTCTCAGGCATTGTACTCAATCACCGTACAATTTTCTCAAAAGTTGAAGTCAACAGAAACTGGATGCCGGAAAGCTATCACTACAGAAACTGGAATAATGGAATTATAAAAGGAACATTACGCCTTCCTGATGGGAAAATTCTGGCATATGGTAATGCAGGAGTCTGGCAAACAGACTCCTGTTTCATCACCTTTACCGATTTCAACCAAGGTCTGGTTCGGGGAATCGACAATCGCAAAATAAGTAATATCATCCGCCTTGCCAATAACGATATTTGGTGTGCCGGATTATACTCTGTCTATCTCCTGGACAAAAACAAATGGCAGGAGTATCCGATATCCGGAAATGAAGAACGAATCTCTGATATAACCCAACGCGGAGATACTCTGGTCGTGCTCACACGTTCTAATCTGTATACCAGTGTATCTCCTTACCATCAATTCAAAAAAATAGAATTAAAAGCCCCCGCGAGTTATTCACCGAAAACCTCCTTATTCCGTACCATCTGGCTCCTCCATAGCGGAGAGTTGTTCGGTACACCCGGCAAACTGGTAGTTGATTTTCTGGGAGTAGTATTAATCATTCTCAGTATAACGGGAATCATATATACTTTTCTTCCCTCATTCATTCGCCGAAGACACAGAAAAAGGCTCCCTGTCAAAACACAGGCAAAGGCCTTGAAAACTTCACTGAACTGGCACAATAAATTGGGTACATGGCTGATCGTACTGACCATATTGTTATCTGTTACGGGTATGTGTCTCCGACCGCCCTTAATGATACCTTTTGTTCTGGTGAACACGAACCCCATCCCCGGAACAACTCTTGATTCAGACAATCCGTGGCATGACAAACTCCGCAGTATCCGATGGGACGCATCAAAAAATGTCTGGTTATTGTCTTCGTCAACCGGTTTCTATCTTATAAAAGACTTTACACTGCCACCGGTTAAATTAAAACAAACCCCACCAGTAAGTCCTATGGGAGTTAATGTGTTTTATCCGAAAAACCCGGACGAATGGTTAATCGGCTCTTTCAGCGGACTGTTTATCTGGAACCCATCTACAGGAAGTGTTCTCGATTATTATACAGGGCACCCCCCGGCAGCAACTTACGGGAGACCACTCGGCGGCAGTCTCGTTAACGGATTCACCGACGATTTAATCACGCGGGAGGTAATCTTCGAATACGACAACGGAGCACGCAATAAAGAGAATAATTTAGCATTGCCGGCAATGCCTGTTTTTATGCAACAGCAACCCATGTCATTATGGAATTTCTGCTTAGAACTCCATGTCGGTCGCTGCTATTCACCTTTCTTAGGTGTTTTCTCGGATCTATTCGTTTTTATCTCCGGACTTCTGCTAACGTTGATTCTCATTTCGGGATACATCGTGTATAAAAGACACCATAAACGAAGCAAAAAAATAAGGATGCATTAATTGCATCCTTATTAAAACAGTTTATAGAAACCGGAAAAGTAAGTTATAGAAGGGATTATCAGACATATCCTCCAACTATGAAAGGATTAATAACGACCATACCCCCAATTATCATAAACATAATAATTATCTTTTAGGTAAAAGATGCAAATGAAAATATTTGCTCATAAAAACAATATATATTCCACTCAGCAAGATGATACAACCCCATAAATACCAATAACCATAATCCCGGCAATATAAATACCCGATGATAATTACAAATTGCGCAATCATATACACCAACGATACTGCTACGTGCGGTATTCTCAATTCATTAGCCATAATCTGATATAAGTGTTTCCGGTGCGGCAGACCAATATTTTCGTGAAGCATCAATCGATGAATGATAGTCAACACACTATCTACTCCATATACAACAAGTAATACGAGCCAACTAAAATTCTCTGTTTTGATAATTAAACTTCCGATCAGAAAAAGGATCACAAAAGCTATACCGACCGACCCAACATCACCGGCGAAGCATCTCGCTTTCTTGCGAAAATTAAAAAAATTAAAGACCAATACTGCGCAAAGCATAGTATAAATAAAGTCCGTTTCAACAAATGGAACATATACCCTATTTATATAGGCCAATGCTATCAGAATGATCAATGAGTATCCGCCTGTTATGCCATTAATGCCATCCATAAAGTTGTAAGCATTAATAATCCCAGTACAAATGATCAGGGCAACAAGGATTGTCCACCAAGGCAAGCTAAACAATCCCCATTGATAAAACATCAAAGCCATTGCCGTAAAATGAAAGACTAAACGCAATCCTTGCGAAGTAGAACGAATGTCATCTATAAAACTGATAAAAGTTATCAGACTCAAAGCCAGCATAAACCATGGATATTCAAAGTGGTTTGTGAGAAAATAGACCAACACCCCAAAATAAAAGATGATTCCTCCACCACGCAGTGTAATCCGGGTATGTGAACTACGTTCGTTAGGCTTATCGATAATGTTACACTTATCCGCAATACGGAAATAAAAAAGTTCTGCCAGGAATAGCAGAACTAAGATGATTAGATAGTACATAAGTTATTTAGTTTCTTCAAATGAACGAATGGTCTTCATCAACCCCTCTTTAGCTGTCACAAGCATTTTATCAATCCCGAGAGCGGCTTTGATCTTAGCGTTACTTACTACATAATTCTCCGTCAATTTACGAAGTCTTTCCGAATTCAAAGGTAAATGCAGCAGAGTACCCAAGCCGGCACATCCTTCCATAAGCCCTTTGTTCATCTTCCAGATATGCGGCTTTTTTCCCATTGCTTCACACATGATGCCAATCAGTTCATTCGTTGACAGAGCTTCATCATCTCCCATATGGTAGATGCCCGTAGGTACATCCTGATTCAAAAGCCCCTCAATCACATAACAAAGGTTATCGATTGAAGTAAACGAACGACGATTATCAAAATCACCGAGAGGCCAAGGGATTCCCTTCTTCACTACATTATATAATAAATTTAAATTTCCCTTGTTTCCAGGACCATGAATCATACAGGGACGAAGGATATATACCTGTTTATTCATAGCCGTCCTCCCCTTATCTTTCCCCAACCGCAAAAACTGATCCTCATCAATAGAAGCAGTTGGAAACATAAAATGCCCTTTTATATACTCTTCCGCCTTAATCTTGCTCTCCCCATAAGGACCAACCGGGGTCGGAATCACGTCTTCAGTAAGTACGTCTCCCACTACGCTATCGGCAGCAGCTTTCACCGAACTAAAGAAAATGAATTTCTTGGCAGATGATTCCAGAAAGAAATCAAAGATCTTTTGGGTAAGACCGGTATTGATATCAAAATAGGACTGAGCAGCCGATTGACTTTTCGTATCATGAGCCTTTCCGGCAAGATGAACAATGGCATCAAACTGGGGAAGAATTTGAAAAGGGAAAGATGTGGGCTCGATGTCTAGCCAAGAAAAAGTATTAACGACTCCCTCTTTAACAGGAGTAACAATATCCAAACCATAAAGAATATGGTCTCTCTTTAACGCATTAACAAGATTAGAACCAACAAAACCATGAATGCCAGTTATTAATATATTCATTACTGATTATCTTGTATTATATGACACAAATTATCCATACATTTCTCTAGTGTAAAGTTTCTCCTATAGTATTCTTGACCATTCTTACCTAATTGCATTCTTTTTTCGAAAGGCATTCTCTTTAATTGCATAATCGCTTCTGCCAATTGACCACTATCTCCTGCCTTGGCAGTAAGTCCACAATTCACTTCACGCACAATATTCTCTCCTTCACCATTTATCATAGCAATAATAGGCTTACCCGAAGCCATATAGGTTTGAAGTTTAGCAGGAACTGTTAAGTTAAAAATTATTTCATTCTTCAAAGAAAGAAGCATTACATCTGCTTTAGAAAAAAAAGAAGGCATCATTTCTAAAGGATAGCGCCCCAATGTAAATACTGTATCAGCTAAAGAATTTTTCTGAATAAAATCATCAACCCAGGCTTTCTTTCTTCCATCACCAACAAAAACAAATTTTACATCTTTATTCTCTTTCAATTTCAAAGCACCTCTCATTACATTTTCCAAATCTTGTGCTTCTCCCATGTTACCAGCAAACATAACAATGAAGCCATCGGGTAATTGAGGTAATGAATATTCGCAAAAAGAAGAAAAGATATCTTCTGCCCAATTAGGAAAGTAAACCAACTTACTCTCAAAATCTCCTTTCTCTAAAATAGACTGACGAAATCCTTTTGAACTAATCAAGATTTTATCTGATGAATCATATATCCATTTTACAATTTTAGTAAAAAAGCTAATTACATATTTATTGGTTACCCCTCCAGCTGATATCAAACTTTCAGGCCATAAATCCAACACCCAAAAATAAACGGGGATTCTCTGCATCTTTTTTATAATAATTGCAGGTATACCTTGTGTTATTGGTGACGGTTCGTGTACTAACACTACATCATACTTATGGAATAAGGATAAAAAGAAAGCATAAAAAGAAGCAAAGAAAGCCCAACTAAAATAATTCAAAGCCAGTCTCCCTCCTCCTCCTCTTCCGCGGGGAAAAAGCCAGGCCCTTCTAATTTTCACCCCTTGGACTTTCTCCATCTTTTTGGAAAACAATCCATATCCTTGAAAAAAATAGCCTTGCGGATAGTTAGGTATACCTGTTAATACTGTTACCTCATATCCACGTTTTACCAACTCAAAAGCAATATCATTGCTTTTAAAATTCTCAGGATAAAAATATTGCGTAACTAATAAAACCTTCACTAAAATCTGATTATCTTTCTCCCCATACCACTCTTTTCACATAGTCGGTATAAGATAATATAATTCTTACTATTTTATCACTAACATTAGGTATAGAATAATCACTCACAGGACGAAAATTTCTGTTTTCTAAATTCTGATTTTGAAGTTCTGCAAGTCCTTGCATAATTCTCTCCGGATTCAAACCAACCATCATCACGCTTGCCTCTTCCATAGCCTCAGGGCGTTCATGCGCCTCTCTTAGATTCAATGCACGAAAATTCAAAATAGAGGATTCTTCACTTATTGTCCCAGAGTCCGACAATACAGCATTTGCATTCATCTGAAGTTGATTATAATCACTCAAAGATAGTGGCTTCATTAATTTAACCAATTCATGAAATACTACTTTTTTATCTACAATCATTTTACGTGTACGAGGATGGCAAGACACAATTATAGGATAGCCATAAGTTTCAGCAACAGTATTAAGAACTGCCACCAAATAGTTAAAATGCCTTTCATCTGAAATATTCTCTTCACGATGTGCTGAAACAACAAAAAACTTTCCTCTTTCTAAGCCCAGTGTTTCTAAAATAAGAGATTTCTTTATTTTGGGAAGATATTGTGTTAATACTTCATACATAGGACTCCCTGTTTTTATTATCCGGTCAGCAGGTAGTCCTTCTCTTAATAAATACTCACGGGCAATCGAACTATATGTCAAATTGATATCACTTATATGATCTACAATTTTGCGATTGCTCTCCTCTGGTACCCGCTGGTCAAAACAACGATTACCCGCTTCCATATGAAAAATTGGTATATGCCGTTTCTTTGCTGCTATAGCACAAAGACAAGAATTAGTATCTCCTAACACCAAAAAAGCATCTGGGTGTACCTCTTCTAAAATCGGATCAATATTTATCAAGATTTGCCCTGCCGTAGCTGTCGCATTAACACTTGCAGCATTCAAAAAATAATCAGGTTTTCTTAGGCCAAGATCTTCAAAAAAAACTTCATTCAACTCATAATCATAATTTTGACCTGTATGCACTAATACATGAGCAATAGCCGGACTTGCATCCATTTTTTGTAAAACACAAGCTAAACGAATTATCTCAGGACGTGTACCAACGACCGTAAGTACTTTCAATCTCTTCATAATGTTTTATTTTTCACAATGTTCAAAATACGTATCTCCATCTTTTGGATCATACCACTCGTTTATCCAAAACTGAGTGTAAAGTTCTTCTTCTCCAATATTAGTGATGTTATGTGTATACCAAATGGGCATATCCACATAAGACGGTTCATCACCATCTAAATAAAAATTTATTATTTCATTTGTATCAATCTGACGAAGCTGAATTCGAGCTTTTCCTTTTATAACTGTAAAACGTTCTATTTTTCGACAATGATAATGATTACCACGAGTTATACCCGGTAGTGTTGTCGAAAAAGAAACTTGACCACCAACTCCTAATTTAATGGTTTCTACAAAAGCACCTCTTGAATCTATATGTTGAAGCAATTTCACAGGAAAATGTGTAGCATGATCAATGTAACAACGAAATGTATTAAACAAATTAACTTCATCACGATTATTTAGAACGGGAATGATCCCTTTATCAAAATACAGACTTTTATATTGCTCCAAACATTCCAAAATCTCAGTTACTTTTTTTTCAAAATCAAAAGGAATTTCATCTCTTTCAATAACTAAAGTATTGCTCGCAAAAACATGTTTAATTTTATTTATTATGTGTCTACAAAGACTCCCTACATAAATTAACCTAACATTATCATCTTGCAAAACTATCGGCTGTTCCCCATGAGTCAACTTATAACAAAAAGTAGCAATAAAAGAATTATAATTAGGACGACCAAACGGTCCATAAACATTTGGAACAACCATTCCCGTAAAAGAGGCTCCTCTATATTTAGCCCACTGTTCCAACAACTCCCGTCCTTCGCGCTTGGAACGTCCATATTCATTATCACGCTCCTCCTGAGAAGAAGAAGAAAACAGTACGTGGGGAGTAACTTTCTCCGCTTCCATGGCAGCAATTAATTGATTTACTAAACGGAGATTAGTTTTATAAATCACCTGAGAATCAGAATGACGATTCATGGCTGCCAAATGTACTATCACATCACACTGTTTTACAAAATCCCTTAGCCGCTGTTCTTCACTAAAGAACGAATCCTGAAAAGGAATACGTACAAAACAATCTGTAAGTAAACCTAACTCGTTGTAAAGATGTGTTCCCACAAAGCCTGCTTGGCCTGTAATACCAACTTTGATCATGTATCACCTATTTTAATTGCAAGTCTTCACGGATAAAAGAGAGCTTCAATAAAAGCTGCTTCATACTATCAACATCCAGCCTATAAGTATTATGTGAGTGGTAATCTTCAATTTTAGAAACCTGTTCACTCCCTTCAACAAAGAATTTATCATAATTTAGATCACGCGTATCACAAGGAATACGATAATAATCACCCATATCCTCTGCTTTAGACATCTCTTCACGGGTAACAAGGGTTTCATAGAGTTTCTCACCGTGGCGGGTACCAATCACTCTGATATCCGTGTTACTATGGTAAAGAGACTTTAAAGCATCGGCTAATACAGCCAGACTGGCAGCGGGCGCCTTCTGAACAAACAGATCACCATTTTTTCCATGCTGAAAGGCATAAATCACCAAATCAACAGCATCATCCAAAGTCATCATGAAGCGAGTCATGTTGGGATCTGTTATTGTTATTGGATTACATTTCTTAATTTGCTCTACCCACAATGGTATCACAGAACCACGGCTGGCCATAACATTGCCATAACGGGTACAGCAAATCGTTGTTCCTCCACAATTACCCAACTGACGACCTTTGGCGATAGCGACCTTCTCCATCATGGCTTTGCTGATACCCATCGCATTTATAGGATAGGCAGCTTTATCGGTAGAAAGTACCACCACATTTTTAACACCGTGAGCTATGGCGGAATCCAACACATTTTCTGTACCGAGAACATTTGTCCTAACCGCTTGTGTGGGAAAAAACTCACAGGAAGGGACTTGCTTCAGCGCAGCAGCATGGAAGATATAATCCACTCCATTCATAACTCCATCCACAGAGCGCTTGTCACGGACATCGCCAATGTAGAATTTTACTTTTGGGTTCTGAAGATGGTGACGCATATCATCTTGTTTCTTTTCATCACGAGAGAATATACGAATCTCCCTGATATCGGAATCAAGAAAACGACGTAGTACGGCATTACCGAAGGAACCTGTTCCACCAGTAATCAATAAAACCTTATCTTCTAAATTTAACATATAAGATTGTAAATTATTTAATTCATTTGTAAGCATCCAAAACATGGTATACACCCTTCAAGCGAATACCAATTGGCACTCGTCACTTGTTCTATATTATAAGTTTTAATTTGTTTTCACTAATTTGTTAGACTAATCGTCATCGGTAGCAGTCTCTCATAATACGTTCGACCTTTCCTGACCTCCGTCATGTACTTGCAAAGCTGATCCCTGCCTGCTTGCAGGTTTCAATAAAGGTATTATAAACTGCCGATCGTAAAGCCCCTTTCGTACTACAGAAGAACAGACTGTTTTTTCTCTTGACAGTCAAGGGGCGTATCGCCCGTTCGGCAGCAAGATTGTCTATCGTATATTCACCGTCTTTACGATAAGCAAGAAGTTGCCCCCAAAATTTATGGAGATAATTCAAAGCAGTTCGCGTTAAATCACTCATCTCTTCTTCGGGTAAGGCAAGCAAATCATAAAGTTCACTCTGCAAAGCATTAACAATACTATTCGTATAAGTATCGTTGCGCTTTTCCTTAGTCTGAGTTGCCGTCAATTTATATCGGCGATAGTCATCCTCACGCTTATAAAGGGTTATTTGACTCACGATAGTCAAGAGAGCACATTTGATAACGGTTGAACAGAAGATACGATAACAAAGAGGGTGTGATATGAGTACCAGAAACTACTTCATCGTATAAATGAGCCTGATTGTCATCATCGCAAGGAGGTTATACGTGTTTGATACTCCCATCGGGTATTTCACCTTCAAAACTTCAAAATGATGTTCTTCGATTAGATTGACAACCGTACAGACCACTTTAGGCTTCATCACTTTAAAAATCACTGTTCCCCTAGGAAGTTTCGAACGGTCGCATGTATGTTCGATAGGGTCACCCACTACATCTTTCTTATACGTAGCACCCTTAGTTTAGTTGTCGGAACTGTACCATCAAAATCAGAACGATCATAATTTCGGCCTTTTACCTGTTTATCTTTATCAATGCCTATACAGCTCTTGGAAGTGTTATAATGGTCATTATTAACCACACCCAAACGCTCTTCAAACTTCTTATTAGAACGAGCCAGCTCGACATTTTGCTTTCGAAGCTGATCTAATTTATGCCATCATAACCATACGTTCAAGCATTTTACTTTACTCCTTGGAAGTAGCCTTAAACTCCGATAAATCATCTAACACACGGTTCATCTATTCTGCTTCTCTTCCAGCTGACCTAAAAGGAAGCGTACGTAACGTCTCATTTCATCTGGTTCCATATCGGCACAAGGATCGGGAGAGACAGAAGAAGCTTTCAACTCCTGACGTTCGAGATAATCCTGCATTAATATTCGGATATGTAATTCCTCTTGATCCATGGCCTTTATTGACATAAAGATACTGAGAATCAAAGAAACACACAATAAATATTGGTTTAATATACAATTATTTAGCATGAAAAGATCAAGCTAATGCACTATAAGCGTATGGACTTAACAACGGGACTTTCGAGCACAGATACAAGACTTTGCCAGTCGATCTTATGAACTGTAACGCCTTCTTCCAACTCAATTCGCATAAAACGGTATCCGTTCGTAAAACTCTTCTCATGCAAATAATAAGCATGACGCTCGTAATGGATCATTTTAACCTTCTTTTAGCCTTTAGACATAAAAATATAAACATCTCCCTGAAGAGGATCACGATGATAACGTGAACGGATGATCTCAGATACACGTGGAGACTTGCAGCGCATATCGTGAAAAGTAGGAAGATAATAAAAAAATCAAAACAGAAATCGTCAACATAAGCCCTCCAGTTTCTCTACCAAATTCTTCAAAACAAGGTAGTCCAAATTGCTTTTACGGATATGCAGACCATCACGAGCCTGAATGGTGACCAGAACATGGCCCGAGTTCATCCGAGGATTAGTCTGTGCCAGAGCCGACTCAACACAAACTGGTGCGGAGGATTCTCCACAAGAGAATCAGAAGAAGGAACACCTTCAATCTGAATGGAAACGATTTTCTTACGCGTCTTCACAAACCAAGTATTAAAATCACGGTAAGGAACGCCTTGGGTTAGACAAAATGAATTGATTGAAATACCTTTGGGTTCACCCTCTGTCTTGTAAAGAAAACATAATTTTTCAAAATCACTGCTGCTGTACATAAAATTAGTTTTTTAAAATGCGCAGCAAAGGTAAAGGCTAATCGGGTACAGGGCAAGATATCATTTTTGGATGCTTACCGCATATGCGCGCATATGCAAAACAAATCGACAAGAAGTCTAATAAATATTTATGTTTTACAACAAGAAGCAAAAGCTATACAGCGAGTACTATTTTTAACATTTGTCTTTTGCCATATTGCATCTGATTTGATTTTTCATCAAAAACTTTTTTCTTATAAAAGTGCCCTGTAATTATTGCGATACAATTCATATACAATATCTGTCCTATATGAATTCCAAACCTTTTTATAGGCTTTCATACACATCGCATCAGCTAATTGTTTATTTTCAACAATCCATTCTATGGCTTTTACAATATCTTCTACAGATTTCTCGTGTATTAATATACCGCAATGCGTACCATCTAAAGCTGTTAACATATCTGATATTGCCGCTCTCGGAGTAGCTATTACAAGCTTTCCACAACTCATAGCCTCTAATATTGATATAGGGAATGCTTCGCCTGAAAAATAGGTAGGTAATACAAGAGTATCCATCTCTTGTAGTAAAAAAACAGCTTGTTGGTTTGGCAATTTACCGTGATAAATAACTTTTTGTCCCCACAAGCCTGCAGCTATATCTTTAAGTAGAGAAAGCATGACTTCTGCTGCCGGACCAACAATATGTAGTTGAATATCGTATTTTACTTTTTTCATCGCCTCTACTAATTCTATAATACCCTTAGTAGGCAATACATTAGCTATAAAAGCAAAGTTTTTGTAGTTTTTAGGTAAGATAGAATCTATTGGATTCACTTCTATACTATTAGGAGTTAACCTAACTTTATTACCAATTTCTGGTATAGTCAATAAAGTATCAAAAGAATATTTATCAAGAACCCATATTTGATCATAATAATTCATTGCTTTTAACAAAGCCCATTTCATTAAGCCATTATGCTTCAGTATATCAGGAATACAACCATATCGACAATGCAATATAGTCTTCACACCATATTTCTTACATAATTTTCCTACCCTATAATCTCGAAATGTCCCTAAAGATCCACTCGTAGTAGTATGCAATATTTTCACATCACGTTTTGATAAAATGTCCTTAAGCTGCTTAATTATACAATTGATTTCCAATAACCCCTTTCTTATTCTTTCACCCAATGAAGCTTGCATGTTTTTCGATGATAATACCGAAGACACTGGAATTATTCTAAATTCTTCCGTAGGGAAAGTCTCTATAAACTTTCTTGCCCATGAAGCAATACCACCATTACCATGTAATGGAGCTAATAGAATTACATTTACCATTATTCTTTATATTTTAAGATTCTCGCAGGATTTCCGATTACAATTGCATTATCAGGTATATTTTTCGTTACAACACTACCTGCTCCTATTGTAACATTTTTCCCTATTACGATTTCTCCAATAACCACACAATTTGCACCGATATCCACTCCATCATAAATAATCGGAGCACCTCCGCCCGAAGTTGTATTTCCAATCGTTGTATTATGCCTCAAGATACAATTATCACCTATTATAGCTTGGGGATGAATAATTAACCCTACTCCATGCCATACGACACAATTTTTTCCTATTTGCGTATGCTCAGAGACATCTATTCCCAATATCCAATTAAACACTAAACGATACAATATCCAGATAGGGCAAAAAAGAATACGTTTAATCTTGGATGATGATACATTATGTGCAACTCTATAGCAGGAAATGAATAATAATCCTTTAAAATTTCCTTTATATATATGCGATTCCTTTTTTGTCATACTCACATACAAAACAGAAGTGATATCCATAGATACAATCCTAAAAAGTATCTTTTTATTAATAAAACAAATTCCCTTTCACAATGACCAAGAAAGATTTTGTTACAGGCATCTCAAAGAGAAAAAAGCTCTTATCTATAAAAAGCATCTCTAAAAACGTTATAAAAGGTTGTCAATAACCTATCAAAGCCCTATACTTAGTTATAAATAGTTCCGATGATAATATATCTAATGCTCTCCTACGGCTATTAATAGCCATTTTATCTTTCTGATCAATAGATAATCGTACATATTTAATAATAGTTTCAGATATATCATTAACATCAAATGGATTAAAAAGAAACCCATTATACCCTGCTATTACTAATGTTCCATTATCACACACATCACCACAGAGGACAGGTAATCCACAACTCATAGCTTCACCTACAACATTAGGAAAACCTTCATATACAGATGGCAAACAAAAGACGTCGGCCATCTGATATACAGAAAGAACATCTTCTTCTTCTTGATTTAATGAAAAAATATCTTGTAATTTCAGTTCTTTAACCCTATTCAAACATAACTCATAATATGCCGCATCTTGACATGAACCATACCAAAATACCTTTATTAATATTCCTCTATCACGCACTTGTGCCAATGCGTCTAAATATCGAAGTACATTTTTTTGTTTTGCGACACGTCCTATGGTCAGTATTTTCAACACTTCAGTACTACTTATTACTTCTCTTTTTGCCTGAGGTACATATATATTCGTATCTACAAAATTGGTTATAACATACACTTTATTCATCAACCGAGGGGCATATTTACCAATAAATCGTTCTTGACTATATGAATTGGGAATTATATAATCAGCCCATTTATATAATCCAAAACTAATGTATTCTTTAAAACCAAATCTCTGTGTAGTATTACGCTCCGAAACTAATAGTTTAAAATTAGAGTATAAAATTTTAACCACACATGCTATCACAGCAGAATGTGTTTGATATGCAATCACTATATCCGTTTTTTCTCTCTCTATATATTCAAGTAATTTAAATATACGCATAAATTTAAAATGCTGATTTTGCATAAGAATATGAGGAATGCCATTTTCTGAAAGAAAAGGGAGATAGAAGGGTATATCATAATATGTCATTACCGTAACCTCATTTCCATCATTCTTAAGCAATTTAGCAAGACCCACTAACTGACGTTGCGCCCCACCCGAGCCCAAACTGTCTGTAAAACAAAGAATCTTCATATCAATAGTTCGTTATAAAATCACATAGAGTTCCCTGAATAATAGCAATCAATTAATTTTTATTAATAATACATCAACATACAGTTATTTAATATCTAAATAGAACTTCTGTTGTTATAGCCGTATGAATCTAGTCACAGGACTTTAAGCACGGGCACAAGGCTTTGCCAATCGATCTTATAAACGGTAACGCCTTTTTCCAGCTCAATTCGCATAAAACGGTGGCCGTTTGTTAAACTCTTCTCATGCAAGTAATAGGCGTGACGCTCATAATGGATCATCTTAACTTTCTTTTAATATTTTGATATAAAATATAAACATCTCCCGAAAGTGGATCACCGTGATAACGGGAACGGATGATTTCCGAAACACGAGGAACCTTACAGAGCATATCGTGAAAAACAGGAAGATAATAAAAATTCTTCAAACCGGATATGGCCAACATAAGCCCTCCAATTTCTCCACCAATGCTTTTAAGCCGAGATAGTCTCAGTTGCTCTTACGAATATTTAGTAAGCACTCACTATATGGCTATAATCCCCGTAAAGGCTACACAAAAAATTATTTTTCTTAAGTGTACAGCAAAAAAACAAAACTAGTCAAGATATCATTTTGGACGCTTACAGATCTCTTTTAGACATCGCCGCAGATATCTCTATATTGATCAAATGCATCTGATAGGTTCATCGTAACTCGGCTTCGAACACTTAAATCCACTGATAATCAGCCGTTCTTCCATTCTTCTTGTGCTAACTATTATTAATACAACTCACTGTTTTTGAGACAGTTAATTAATTATTTACCGAAGTATTGTCATATAGACTTATACACTAAAAACTCCATGTTTTTAGCACCATTTAAATATGAAATGGAAGAAAAGGAAAAAAACATATAAGCCAACATTACTAATGTAATGACAACCAATTGCAGTTTCTTCGATAAATAACTAACTGAATGCGGTATTAGCAAAATAGAAAAGACTGTAAAATATGCGTTAAGTCGGCTTGTTACTGGCACTCCCATGCCACCTAAATTAATGCAAGTAGCAATACAAGACATCACAAAAAAAAGTTTTAATTCATTTTGCATTTTCTTTAAAGGAATAGAATACAATGCTAGTACAAGTACACACAACGAAATAAAAAATCCTGTAGCATTTGTTTGTTCTCCGTCAACATAGGCCGTATAAAAATTAGTAGTAATCATTACATTAATCAATATCTTAGATAGAAAAACATAAGACAGACATGCCGTGCATATAAAAAAAAGAATAAGTTTACAATTAACATTCAATGAATATGCCCAATATGCGAGTACAAATATGATAGCAGTATTATGTATTAAAGCCGCTACTATTACGACTAATAAGAATGGTATAAATTTACGCTGGAGGATATAAGGGATTGTAAGCAGACACAATGCAATTGCAACATGCTGCCTAATTACATATAATGATTGACAAAATACGGTACATAAGAATAAGTATGCGGAAAGCCATGGTATAGTTGAATAATGTATATATGTCCTAAAATGCCCCAATATGACAATTCCTCCAACAAAAGCAAATAAAACCCAAGGATCAGAATAAAAATTAGATAAAAATATATTAAAGACTATCCAACCAGGTTCTGAGGCTTTCATACCAGTATTCCACTGAATATCATATCCATTCCGAGCAACATGTTCAAATGCCAAAGCATAACCGGGCAAATCAGGCAATGAATAATAATCTTTCAAGCAGTT
>OHGS01000622.1_pt1 | contig 15431 bp, 9 predicted proteins | sample 1567831 | NCBI WGS metagenome assembly OHGS01 (sample SAMEA3879596, study PRJEB24766) | human gut metagenome | biome: human-associated habitat; feature: feces | place: USA | collected 1985/1987
AATACCAACGTAGCATCACCGGAGTGAACGCCCGCAAACTCTACGTGTTCGGAGATTGCGTATTCTACCACTTCACCATTCTGTGCAACGGCATCAAATTCAATCTCTTTCGTATTTTCAAGGAACTGGGAAACAACAACCGGATATTCTTTAGAAACTTCGGCAGCCATCTTCAGGAAGTTTTCCAATTCTTCATCGTCATAGCAAACATTCATTGCTGCTCCTGAAAGGACGTAAGAAGGACGAACCAATACCGGGTAGCCTACTTTTTCTACAAATCCCTTCACTTCTTCAAGACTGGTCAGTTCCATCCAAGCCGGTTGGTCGATACCCAGTTGGTCGAGCATAGCAGAGAACTTGTTACGGTTTTCAGCACGGTCGATAGAAATCGGAGAAGTACCCAATACAGGAACCGACTGACGATAAAGTTTCATAGCCAGGTTGTTCGGGATTTGTCCGCCTACCGAAACGATCACACCACGAGGTTGTTCGAGGTCGATTACATCAAGTACACGTTCGAACGAAAGTTCGTCGAAGTACAGACGGTCGCACATATCATAGTCAGTAGAAACCGTTTCAGGGTTGTAGTTAATCATGATAGACTTGTAACCCAGTTTGCGGGCAGTCTGAACCGCATTCACCGAGCACCAGTCAAATTCAACCGAGCTACCGATACGGTAAGCACCCGAACCAAGAACAACGATACTCTTATGGTCGCCCAAATAGTGTACATCGTTTGCCACACCGCTATAAGTCAGATACAGGTAGTTGGTCTGTGCTGGATATTCGGCAGCCAGCGTATCAATCTGTTTAACGACCGGTACGATACCTACGCTCTTACGGTGGTTACGGACATCGATGATAGCATCTTCCATTTCTCCTTCGTAACCGATAGCACGTGCAACCTGGAAATCGGAGAATCCCTGACGTTTTGCCTTGTACAGCAAATCGTTTGGAAGCTGTGACAGCAACTTGTGGTTGTTGCCCCATTCGTGAAGTTCCTTCGAAGTCTGCATGATGTTCATCAGCTTGTCGAGGAACCACTTGTCTATCTTTGTCAGTTCATGAATCTGATCTACGGTATATCCAGCACGCATTGCCTTCGAGATAACGAAGATACGCTTGTCGGTCGGTTCACGCAATGCCTTGTCGATATCGGCAATCTGCAATTCTTTGTTTTCTACAAATCCGTGCATGCCTTGACCAATCATACGAAGACCTTTCTGGATAGCTTCTTCGAATGTACGGCCGATAGCCATCACTTCGCCGACAGACTTCATGCTTGAGCCCAGCTCACGGTCTACTCCGTGGAACTTACCTAAGTCCCAGCGAGGGATTTTACATACTACATAGTCCAGTGCCGGCTCGAAGAATGCAGAAGTTGTTTTGGTAACCGAGTTCTTCAAATCGAACAAACCGTAACCCAGACCCAACTTGGCAGCAACGAAAGCCAACGGATAACCGGTTGCTTTAGAAGCCAAAGCTGAAGAACGGCTCAGACGAGCGTTTACTTCGATTACACGATAATCTTCCGATTCGGGGTCGAACGCATATTGTACGTTACATTCTCCTACGATACCGATGTGACGTATAATACGGATTGCAAGTTCACGAAGTTTGTGATATTCACTGTTTGTCAGTGTCTGTGAAGGAGCTATTACGATAGACTCACCGGTATGAATACCCAGCGGGTCGAAGTTTTCCATGTTACATACCGTAATACAGTTGTCGAAACGGTCGCGCACTACTTCGTATTCTACTTCCTTCCAACCTTTCAAGCTCTTTTCTACCAAAACCTGCGGAGAGAAAGAGAATGCCTTTTCAGCCAGTACGTTCAGTTCTTCTTCGTTATCACAAAAACCAGATCCCAGACCTCCCAGTGCATATGCCGCACGGATGATAACCGGATAACCCAGTTCTTTGGCAGCACGGCCAGCTTCTGAACGAACAGTTCACGGTCTTCTGTATCCATGATGGCCTGTACCGGAGTACCGAGTACACGTGCATTGTATTTCTCGAATATTCCTGCCTTGTAAAGAGCAACACCGCAGTTCAAGGCTGTCTGGCCACCAAATGACAATAATACGCCATCCGGACGTTCTTTGGCAATAACTTTCTCTACGAAATACGGAGTAACAGGCAAGAAATAGATTTTGTCTGCCACGCCTTCCGAAGTTTGTACGGTAGCAATGTTCGGATTTATCAGGATAGTTTCGATACCTTCTTCCTTCAACGCCTTAAGTGCCTGCGAACCTGAATAGTCGAACTCACCAGCTTCACCGATTTTCAAAGCTCCGGAACCTAACAATAATACTTTCTTTATATTTTCTTTCATTGTTTTCTTTTGTTTTTAATGGATTACAGCAACTTTACAAACTCGTCGAACAGGAACTCTGTATCAGTAGGACCGCTGGCAGCTTCCGGGTGGAACTGTGCAGAGAACCAAGGGCTCTTCTTGTGGCGGATTCCTTCGTTAGAACCATCATTCATATTGATAAACAAAGGTTCCCAGTCGGCTCCTAATGTATTATTGTCTACGGCATAACCATGGTTCTGTGAAGTAATGAAACACTTTTCTGTTCCTACCATGCGAACCGGCTGGTTATGGCTGCGGTGACCGTATTTCAATTTGTAAATTTTTGCTCCTCCTGCTTTCGAAAGCAACTGGTTACCCATACAGATTCCGAAAATAGGCAGCTTTTCATTTTGCATAGCTTTACGAATGTTCTGTACAGCAGCATCACAAGTATCAGGGTCACCCGGTCCATTTGAGATGAACAACCCGTCGAACTCAAGTGAATTGAAATCGTAGTTCCAAGGTACGCGGATAATCTCTACATCACGTTTCAGCAAACAGCGGATGATATTCGATTTCACGCCACAGTCAACGAGAACGACTTTCTTCTTGCCTTCACCTTCGTTGTAACGGATTACTTCCTTGCATGATACCTTATCTACGTAATTTACTCCCGCATAAGTTGCTTCAGGAACATTGTCTGGTTCATCATCGAAAACGATTTTTCCCATCATCACACCATGTTCACGCAATACCTTGGTCAGCTCACGTGTATCAATACCTGTAATACCAGGAATCTGTTCACGCTTTAACCAGTCACCCAAGCTCTCTACCGCATTCCAGTGAGAATACTTTTCACTGTAGTCGCTTACAATAATCGCTTCGGCATGAATCTTTTCACTCTCCATAAAAGTAGGCAGACCGTTTGCTTCGATTGTGAAAGGAGGAACTCCATAATTGCCCACCAGCGGATAAGTCAGCGTCATTAACTGACCTGCATACGAAGGATCGGTCAAGCTTTCCGGATAACCGGTCATTGCGGTGTTGAACACAACTTCACCGGCTACCGGCTTCTCATAACCGAACGACTTGCCATGAAAGCGGCTCCCGTCGTCGAGGATTAATGTAACATTTCTCATTTTCTATCTATATCGTTTTCTTTAATATTGTTTTTCTTCTTTATATAAAGGCACCAAAACTGCTAGCGACTTCGTTCTGTAACGTTTCAGAACTGATAAATCTCTTCTACGTAATTGATAAAGGCCTGATTGACGAGTTTCACTCCACCCGGTGTCGGATAATCACCGCTGAAGTACCAGTCACCTAAATGTGCCGGACATGCCTCGTGCAATCCATCAAGTGTCTGATATACGATTTCAACCTTTGCCTGTGTACCAGCCGGAGTCAGCAATTGTACCATCTTGGCAGAAATTTCTTCGTCGGTGAATGGAGCATAAATTTCTTTCACGTAATTCACCATCTCTTCCTTCGGAAGTCCAAGCTGTGCTTTCGACTTACGATATGCTTCTTCTATCACATGCTGCATTCCTCTCTCTTCAAGCAATGCTATCGCGGCCTTGAAAGCAATGAACTGTTCCATACTTGCCATATCAATACCGTAATAATCAGGATAGCGCACCTGTGGAGAAGAAGATACAATCACAATTTTCTTCGGATGAAGACGGTCGAGTATGCTGATAATACTCTGTTTCAAGGTAGTACCACGTACGATACTGTCGTCTATAATAACCAGATTGTCTTCATAAGGAATCAAGCTGCCATAAGTTATATCGTACACATGTGTAGCAAGGTCATTACGTGTATTTCCTTCAGCAATGAAAGTACGCAATTTGATATCCTTGATTGCAACTTTCTCACTACGTATACGCTGTGACAGAATCTGCTCCAATTCTGTATGACTCGGCTTGTGTCCCAGGGCCTCAATACGCTGCACTTTCAGTTCATTCAGATAGTTATCGAAACCTTCCAACATTCCATAAAAGGCAACTTCTGCTGTATTCGGTATGAAAGAGAATACGGTATGTACTACATCGTAGTCTATTGCCTTCAGTATCGGATTAACCAGTTTCTTCCCCAACAGTTTACGTTCGCGGTAAATATCGATATCACTTCCTCGACTGAAATAAATCCGTTCGAACGAACAAGCCTTCTTTTCTTTCGGCTCATTGATTTGAGCCAGACGCATTTCTCCCTTTTTGTTTACCAGAATAGCTTGTCCGGGCAGTAACTCATGAATACTGTCAGCCGGTACATTCAATGCTGTCTGTATAACCGGACGTTCGGATGCCAGCACCATGATTTCTTCATCCATATACCAGAATCCTGGACGGATGCCCCATGGGTCACGTACAGCAAAACTTTCACCGCTACCAGTCAGCCCACATATCACATAACCTCCATCCCACTTCGGACTGGATGTCTTCAATACGTTAGTCAAATCAATACGGTCTTCAATAGCATGTGTAATATCCATACCCTCCAGACCTTCAGCCTTACACTCATTGTAAAGACGCTCCACTTCACGGTCCAGACGATGTCCCACCTGTTCCAACATGATATATGTATCGGCATATTTACGAGGATGCTGTCCGAAGGCAGTAATGTCGGCGAATATTTCATCCACATTTGTCAGATTGAAGTTTCCGCACAAAGCAAGATTCTTGGCACGCCAGTTATTGCGACGCAGAAAAGGATGTACATACGAAATACCACTCTTTCCTGTTGTAGAATAACGTAAGTGTCCCATATAGAGCTCTCCGGCAAAGGGCAAGCACTTTTTCGCATATTCAGCATCACGAAGCTGTTCGGCTGTAAGATCTTTGAAATAGCTGTGTACCGTTCCGAATATTTCAGTAATGGCTCCAGCTCCCAATCCTCTTTCGCGGAACATATATTCCTCTCCCGGATCAGCCTGAAGTTTTACACACGCAAGTCCCGCAGCTTCCTGACCGCGATTATGCTGTTTTTCCATCAGCAAATACAACTTATTAAGCCCGTACATCCACGTGCCATACTTTTCCTGATAATACTCTAGTGGTTTCAGCAAGCGAATCATCGCTACTCCACATTCATGCTTTAGCGGTTCCATATTATTTCGTATCGTTTAGTTGGCTACTCTATATATACAAAAATACCTGAACTTACTGAAAAGTAATTCCAGGTATTTTTATTATTAACGCATTTGCTTAAAATCTTACAAAAGAAAAAATCAGAATGAGTAATGCCTAATGTAGCATTATTCAGAAAAAAGGAAAGCTTCGAGGAAAACGAAATCCCGAAAAGACCTCTGTTTTCCACCACTGCCTGAATCAAATTCTGCAATCTCGAATCCGGAGTAAAACCTTTTTTCTTTACCTGTTTCACTAAACTACACATTAGGGTACATCACAATTCGGGATGCAAAGATAAAGATTTATTGGCATATTTCGAATATGTTTCTTAAAATAATCTACATCTTTTTTAAAAACTTATCTCCCGACTGTAAAAAAACAGGTCATACAGGTTATTCTTGCCAGCCTCCTCCAAGTGCTTTATAAAGATTTACCATACTAATCTGCTTGTCGCGTACGGCATTACTCAAACCTATCTGAGCGTCCAGATATCCACGTTGTGCATCCAGCAAATCCATATAACCGATAACTCCGTTCAGATATTGAAGCTGTGCAAGGTCAAGAGTACTTTTCGATGCCTGTTCCAGACGCAGACGAGTTTCATAGATTTCCTTTATCTTATTAAATTCGGCTATGGCATTATAAGCATCTTTAAAGGCATTCAGTACAGCTTTTTCGTATGCATAAGCTGCTTGTTCGCAAGCTGCCTTCTTTGCTTTCAGCATCGCACGATTCTTTCCCATAGCAAAAATCGGTTGCAGAATGTTAGCACTCAACAAATGGTAAGGCGATTTCAGTACATCACTCAATGCAGCACTCTCGCTACCATAAGTAGCAGTCAACGTTATGCGAGGGAACAAATTGGTAAAAGCCACTCCTACCGCAGCATTTGCAGCAATGACAGCCTGCTCTGCCTGACGGATATCCGGCCGGCGTTCCAGCAGTGCTGAAGGCAAACCTACGGGTAAACTGGCAGAAAGCATAACATCTTCGGGCAACACCGAACGTTTGATATGATGTGGATATTCGCCACTTAAAAATGCGATTTCATTTTCTTTCAGAGAAATCTTACGCTCCAGGTCAGGAACCAATGTTGCTGTTCGTGCCAACTCCACCTGTGCCTGACGAAAAGCAGTTTCAGAAGTCAGTCCACCTTCGTAACGCACGCGCGCCAAATGCAAACTTTCCCGACGGGCATCTACTGTCTTTTGTACGATAGACAGTTCATTATCCAACGCAACCAGTTCAAAGTAAGCCTGAGCAACCTGTGCAACCAGACTCATACGAAGCGCACGCTGATTTTCGACAGATCCCATAAATTCGGCAAGACTCTTATCGCGTGCCCAACGAAGATTGCCCCATAAATCAAGCTCCCACGAAACAGAAGCCTTGGCATCAATCTCATAATCGGACTTATAATGATTGCCTCCATAATTTTCCGCTTCCTTCTCAGCATACACCTTTGCACCGACTGCCGGGAACATATTTGCATAATCAATGCGTTTCATTGCAGCCAACTCCTTAACGCGCGCTGCGGCTATCAGCATATCTTTATTATACGACAAGGTCTTACGTATCAATCCTTGCAAGGTCGTATCGGTGTAGAGCTGTTCCCACGGATAATCTCCGATGGAAACAGTGTCTACACTCATGCTGTCGAGCGTTTCGGGCAAGTCCAGTTTCGGACGAGTATAATGTTTGCCCAACTGACAACTACCCAAAAGCAACAGAGTCGTCAGCATGTATAAAAAGCGATAAGTATATTTCGTTCGTTTCATACGTTTCAGGTTTTGTTAATTAGCTTTTTTTGTTTTCAGCTTGTTTTTCGCCTTATAAATCATCACAAAGAAGAAAGGCACAAGCAAAATACCTACCGTCACAGCGACAATCATACCAAAGAATACACCCGTTCCGATAGCTTGACGGCTGGCCGAACCCGGTCCGGTTGCAATAACCATAGGAACCATACCCAGAATGAAAGCCAGTGATGTCATCAGGATAGGACGGAAACGAAGATGAGCTGCATGCAAAGCTGCTTCCACCAAGTCTTTTCCATTATCTACTTCCTCTTTGGCAAACTCAACAATCAAAATGGCATTCTTGGCTGCCAGACCAATCAACATAACCAAACCAATCTGGAAATAGGTATCATTTTCCAATCCACATAAAGCTACTCCGGCATACGCTCCAAGCACAGCAACCGGAAGCGAAATAAGCACGGCAATAGGAATACTCCAACTTTCATACAGTGCTGCAAGGAACAAAAATACGAACAAGAATACCAATGCGATAATGGCTCCGGTCTGACCTCCCGCCTGCTTTTCCTGATAAGAAAGTCCACTCCACTCAACACCAATGTTACTTGGAAGCTTTTCGCGTGCAATCTGTTCCAGAATCTCCATTACCTGTCCGGAGCTGGCGCCATTGGCTGCCGTACCGCGAATAATGGAAGTATTAAACATATTGAATCGCTTAATACTACCCGGACCAGTCGTATAATCGGTTGTACCCAGTGAAGTCAGCGGAATCATATCGCCATCACTTCCTCTCACGAAATACAAGCCGATATTGTCACGGTGCTCACGATAAGGGGCCTCAGCCTGAATATATACACGATAAATACGGTTGAACATATTAAAGTCGTTCACATAGACCGAACCTGTATAAGCTTTCATGGTAGAGAAGACATCTGCCATCGGCACTCCCGACAATTTGACTTTATCACGGTCAACATCGAAATACAACTGAGGTATTTCAGCCTGCAACGAAGTAGAAAGCCCTGCAAACTCCTTACGTTGCGAAGCATAATACATCAATGTATCGGTAGCACGAACCAGATCATCATAAGTTGCATCTCCACGAGCTTCAAGCTGCATTTCGAAACCACCTGAAGTACCCAATCCCGGAATAACAGGAGGAGTAGACAAATAGACTTTGCACTCAGGATATTGCTTCAGTTCATCCTGAACATCCTGCATGATTTGTCCGATAGTTGTATCATCTCGCTGTTTCCATTCTTTCAGTATCACGGTAAGCTGACTGCGGGCCTGACTGGTTCCTACACGCGGACTGCTACCGGTAACGTTCTGAACATATTCTACAGACGGATCTTTCATCAGGAAAGCTACAGCTCTGTCGGTTACCTCACGGGTTCTTTCCAGTGTAGTACCTTCCGGTAGTTCAAGCTCTACGGTAAAGAATCCCTGATCTTCAGTGGGAAGGAAGCTGGTAGGAACCAGACGGTGGAACATAAATATACATATAATTACGATACCGAAACCGACTATCACCCGACGCGGATGTTTGACAACTCGCTTTATACCTGCCACATATTTAGTATTTCCAATAGCAAGCCATTTATTGATGAATGTAAACACGCGATTTTTCGGCTTATTAGGATCGGTTGGCTTCAAAATGAGCGAACACATTACCGGGCTCAAAGTCAATGCTACAACAGTAGAAAGGATTACAGATACGGCAATAGTCACACTGAACTGACGATACAGCTGGCCTGTAATACCTGACAGGAAACTTACCGGAACGAATACTGCTGCAAGAACCATTGAAGTTGCAATCAAAGCACCTGTCAGTCCGTCCATAGCTTTCTTAGTAGCTTCATATGGACTGAGCTTTTCTTCTTCCATGATACGTTCAACATTTTCTACTACCACAATGGCATCATCCACCACAATACCGATGGCAAGAATCAATCCCAGCAAAGTAAGCATATTGAGCGAGAAGCCGAATATAAGCATGAAGCCGAATGTTCCGATCAAGGAGATGGGCACAGCCACAATCGGGATAACCGTTGCACGCCAGCTTTGCAGAGAAAGGAATACCACGATAATAACCAGAACCAATGCCTCGAACAAGGTTTTATATACCTCATGAATAGATTCTGAAATATATGTCGTTATATCAAACGGTATCTCATACTGCAATCCTTCGGGGAAATTCTTACTGATTTCCTCCATCGTTTCCTTTACTTTTTCTGCTACATCCATTGCGTTTGCACCAGGCAACATGTAAATACCTAATACAGCCGCATTACCTCCGTTTATACCACTCTCCGTAGTATACGAGGAAGCTTCAAGCGAAACGCGTGCAACATCACGCATACGGATAAGCGAACCGTCGGCATTGGCACGAAGCACGATTTCTTCGAACTGGCTAACCGTAGAAAGACGGCCCTGAGCCGTGATAGGGATGGTAATATCCAATCCGCTGACCGGCTGCTGTCCCAGCACACCAGCTGCCGACTCACGGTTCTGGTCTTTTAAAGCATTCTGAACATCCTGTACAGTCAGTCCAAAATTAGCCAGTTTGGCCGGATCTACCCATATCTGCATCGCGTAATAGCGGCTACCGATATTTGACACACGTCCTACTCCAGGCACACGACGAAGCAAGTCGAGCACATTGATTGTCGCAAAGTTACTCAAATAAATTTCGTCAAACTTCGGATCATCCGAACGAAGACAGATGGTCATCAACTGGCTGGCTGCCTGTTTTTCCACCGAAATACCGTTTTGGATAACTTCGGCAGGAAGACTCGATTCCGCCAGCTTGATACGGTTCTGTATTTCTACCGCAGCCAAATCAGGATCTGCTGAAATATCGAATGTCACAGTTGCCGAGAAACCTCCTGAGTTGGAGCTGTTCGACTCCATATAAAGCATACCAGGAGTACCGTTAAGTTCCTGCTCTATCGGTGTAGCAACAGCCTGCGATACAGTCACGGCACTTGCACCCGGATAAGATGCACTGATCTTCACTACCGGAGGAGTGATTTGAGGGTACTGGTCTATCGGCAACATTTGCAGTCCGATAATACCCACAATAACTATTAATATAGAGATGACAGCCGAAAAGACCGGTCTGTCGATAAAGAAACTCACTTTCATGAATCGTAAAGTTTAATGGGTTAATATGGTTAATCCTCTTTCTGCTCTTCCGACTCTGCCTTCGGAGCCTCACCTACACGGACTTTCAGTCCCGGAGTCAGTTTGTGGTAACCTTCAGTTACAATCATTTCTCCCGGTGCTAGTCCTCTTTCTACTACCATATTATTCTGGAATTCAGGTCCAAGTTCGATAAAACGCTTTTCTACAGTAGAGTCACGGCGCATTACGAAAACATAGGCTCCACCCTTTTCTATAATCAATGATTTTTGTGGAACAACGGTAGCATTTTCACGTACATCAAGCAAAAGTTTTACTTTAGTAAACTGTCCCGGCAAAAGAACATGCTCAGGATTTGCCATTTCTGCACGTACGGAGAATGTTCCGGTTTTCGGATTAACCTGAGGCTCCGCAAAATCTACTACACCTTTCTGTTCGTATACACTGTTGTCGGGCAAAGTAATAGTAACAGTAGGCTGCCATGAGCGAGTAGAATCTTTCTGTCCCAATGTAACATTACGCTCCTTACTTTTCAGATAATCGAGTGCCGTCATACTGAAATCGACAAGCACTGTATCACTTTTCACGATAGTAGCAAGCAACGATTTACCGCTTCCGCCTACTAAAGTTCCCAAATCGACGTGTCTTTCACTTATCTGACCGGAAATAGGAGAACGAACAATCGTATATCCCAATTCAAGTTCTGCCTGATCCAGATCAGCACGGCTCATACCAACACTGGCCACAGCCGTTTCGTATGCAGCTACAGCATTATCAAGGTCAAGCTGGCTGGCAGCATTCTGCTGATACAATGGCCGGATACGTTCCAGGTCACGTTCAGCCTTACGGGCCTGAGCCTCATCTTTCTTCAACTGCGCACGTACCTTATCGGCTTTGGCACGATACTGGTCTTGATTGATAACAAAAAGTACCTGATTACGTTTTACATATGTACCCTCGGCAAATAACATCTGTTCAAGGAAACCTTCCACACGGGCACGGACCTCGACGAATTGTTGCGCACGAATACGGCCTACGTATTCTCCATACAATTCTACATCCTGTTGCTGAACAGGAGCAACACAAACTATAGGAGCTTCAGGCTCAACATGCTTTTCTCGTGTGAGAAACAAATAAAGTGCAATGATAATGACGATGCCGATTGCAGCATAAATACTCTGCTTCTTTTTTAACTTTAATTCTTTCCTTGTCAAAAAACGTTTCATACTTTCTTTTTGATTTTTTTATTATTAGATGCCATAGGAACAAGGGCAATACCTGTGCCAAAGGTACGAAAATATTTTTGTATATTGAAAATCAGAGCATCATGACAAACGAATATAAACAGAAGTTGAGGATTTTTCTGATAAGTTGTGGAAATTATCCACAATCAAGCCACATTTTTATTCCCCATTTTCTCTTCTCCTATCTTCCTATAAAAAGAAACATGCAAAATATTTTCCTCGTTCTTTTCTAAAAGAATCAACACCAACATTCAGATTCCCATGATGTTTTTCCTATCTTTTTCATACTTTCAGAACGGGAAAGCTCGCCTCTGAATAATATTTTTGCTAACTTTGCATCCGAAAAAAATCTTTAAACAAAATGATATTAGAGGAACATTTAGAAACTACTGTAAAGGTTCACGACCAGCAGTTGCACCGGCGAGTTGATCTTTTGCTTCGTACAGGAAAACTTTTGGTAGAGAGTTTGGCTGATACCAATCGAATTGTGAGAAACATGAAGCGTACAGCAGCTTATTTAGGTATCCCCGAAGAAAAGTTGCACATTAACGTAAGTTTCACCATGCTGATGGTGAATGTAAGTGACGGCGATTATTCGTTTACAAAATTCCAGCGAATCGAAGGACATGGCGTAAACATGACTGCCATTTCTGAAGTAAGCAAACTCTCATGGAGAGCTATAGAAAATGACTACACGCTCGACCAGTATGAAGAAGAGCTAGAGAAAATACGTACCAAGAAGCGTAATTATACTCCCCTGCAAGTCGCTATCGGAGCAGGTTTTGCCTGTGGAGGATTCTGTATTCAGTTCGGTTGCGACTGGATGGCATTCTTATATGCGTCTATTGCCGCTATTATCGGTATGCGCGTAAGACAGAAATGTAACGAGTCGGGCTTGAATCATTATATGGGTATTGCCATTTCTGCATTCATTGCTACTATGATAGCATGGGCCTCTACTTTCCTTCCTGCCGAATGGACTAATACTCCGTGGCATCCGTTGCTGGCATGCGCACTGTTCATCGTGCCGGGAGTTCCATTGATTAACTTTGTAGACGATATGCTCGACAATTACATACAAGTAGGTATCGTACGTGCAGTCAATACCTTGTTAATGGTGGCAGCTATGGCATTCGGTATTGCCTTTGCTGTAAAATTATGTAGCATCGCCGACTTCTTCCCGACTATCAGTATGGTTCCTCACCACGCTTATTGGGAATATGCACTTGCCGCAGCTATCTCGGCCATGGGCTTCTCTATGATCTTCAATATCCAACGCCGGTTATTATGGGTAGTAGCTATAGGAGGAATACTCGCTGTATGTACCCGTAATTTCGTAAACCTTGGACCAAGCACAGACAACATTGGTCTGGATATGGGTCTGGTTATCGGTTCGTTTGCCGGTTCTGTATTGGTTAGCTTAATTGCAATTAAAGCCGTACACTGGTTCCATGTGCCCAACCATGTGCTAACCATCCCATCTGTCATCCCCATGATTCCGGGAGTATTGATGTATCGCATGCTGTTCGGTTTAATCAATATGAACGTTCAGTCAATCGATCAAGTTACCCCGCTGATGAAGGCAATCGAAAGTGGTGTAAACTCGGGACTGGTTATTATGTGTATTGCACTAGGTGTTGCTATTCCTAATATCTTCGGACGTAAATATATCGCGTCATCAAAGAACAAACGTCTTGCAGCTATCTTGAAAGAACGTAGAGCAAGAGGTAAGTTTGTAGAATGGTAATACAGACAATATAAATAAGGAGTAAGTAAAGGGCGAAAAGTTAAGATATCCAAATATCATAATCTTTCGCCTTTTATATTTGTTTAAAGAAAGAACTGCCTGTTTCAGGCAAATAGTAATTCAATATAAATATATACAATATTATGATCAGACTAAACGTATTTATCAGAGTAAAAGAAGAAAAGCGTGAAGCAGTACTCGTTGCTGCTAAAGAACTTGTAACAGCATCTCAAAAAGATAAAGGCTGTATTGCTTACGATGTATTCGAAAGTGCAACTCGCCACGATGTACTGATGATTTGCGAAACATGGAAAGATGCAGAAGCATTGTCAGCTCATGAACATACTCCTCACTTTATGACACTGGTTCCACAGATAGAAGAACTGGCTGAAATGAAGATAGAGAAATTCGAATTCTAAAATACAGTATACGGCATTTGTCCTCTGATGGAACAAATGCCGTATTTTTTATAAAGCATTACATTTCAAACTTTGTATTCCGCATATCTCCTGTTTCAGCAAACGCTATATGCATCTTCAGTGCATTACGCAATGACATAGGAGTATGACATCCTTTTCCTTCCGAAAGCTTCAGATAATCCCAAAGCAGCTCTTTATAATCAGGATGAGCACAGTTTTCAATGATACAACGTGCACGCTGTGAAGGTGACTTGCCACGCAAATCGGCAACGCCTTGCTCGGTAACCAAGATCCGTACATCGTGTTCAGTACTGTCTACATGCGAAACATGAGGAACAATCGATGAAATAAGTCCATCTTTAGCCGTAGAAGGAGTAGTAAATATGGAGAGATAGGCATTTCGTGCAAAATCGGCCGAACCTCCAATTCCATTCATCATCTTGCTGCCTAAGACATGTGTACTGTTGACATTGCCAAATATATCTGCTTCCAGGGCTGTATTGACCGCTATTATTCCCAAACGACGAATCATTTCGGGATGATTGGTTATCTCCTGCGGACGCAACAAGACTCTTTCTTTCATCACGTCAATATTATCGTAAAGCATATCCAGACGGTCATCAGACAATGTCAACGAACTTCCGGCAACAAAACGGATGCGCTCTTGCATCATCAGATCGATAACTGAATTTTGAATGACTTCCGTATACATGGAAAATGCCGGGAGTTTTTTATCGGCTCCCAATGCTCCTAACACAGCATTAGCTATATTACCTACCCCTGACTGCAATGGCAGAAATTCTCGTGGTATGGCTCCCCGCTGATATTCTCCCAAAAGAAAATCAGCAACATTCTGCCCAATTCGACTAGTAGTATCATTCAGTGGAGTAAAAGCTGCTATCCGATCTCGTTCATTCGTACGAACCACTCCCACAACCTTTTCAGGATTAACCCTTACACTGATACTTCCTGCGCGATCATTTACCCGATAAATCGGAATCTCTCTTCGGTATGGTGGAGCATCAGGAATATAGATATCATGCATTCCGGTCAACTTGCCGGCATGGGCTTCGTTTAACTCAATAATAACTTTATGGGCAACCTGTATCAAGGTAGGAGAAATTCCGACCGATGTACTAAGCACAATATCTCCTTCTTCTGTGATGTCGGATGCCTCAACAATAGCTACATCTATAGCTCCCAGAAAACCGTAACGTACATCCTGACCTATCTGCGAAAGATGCACGTCATAATACTGTACTTCTCCTGCATTGATAGCATTACGCATTTCTTTATTCGACTGAAAAGGAGTACGAAAAGCTACGGCATGTGCCTGTGCCAATGCAGAATCAACTTGACTTCCGGTAGCTCCTCCGGTTATAAGTCCAACTTTAAACTCTTTACCTTCACTGTGTAGTTTTTCGGCATAAACGGCCAAAGCAGCCGGAACAGCCTTAGGTGTTCCCACAGACGAGAAGCCTCCTATGCCTATCGTGTTTCCATTATGAATACTGGCGGCAGCTTCTTCTGCCGATATAAAAGAATATTTCATGTTGTAACAAATGTATCAGTTATAATATTTTGACAGCAAAATTAGGACAGATTGTTTAAAATAGCAATACAAAAAGTATTTTTTATAACCATTTATCAAATCACACAGAGTTCAAAAGAGGTAAAGAAAAATAAAAAGAGA
>OHGS01000652.1_pt1 | contig 14919 bp, 8 predicted proteins | sample 1567831 | NCBI WGS metagenome assembly OHGS01 (sample SAMEA3879596, study PRJEB24766) | human gut metagenome | biome: human-associated habitat; feature: feces | place: USA | collected 1985/1987
TCAATCTTTCTGTTATAGACAAATACGCCGACCTGATGGCTGAATCAGGAATGGCAGGTGTATTTGTTTGTGGAACCACAGGAGAATCTCATTCACTGACTACGGATGAGCGTAAAGTTATTCTTGCTCAGTGGATAAAGTCTGCCCGGAAACGCTTTAAGGTGATTGCGCATGTGGGTAGTAACTGTCAATTGGAAGCTATGGAGCTGGCTCGGCATGCACAAGAGGTGGAAGCTGATGCTTTTGCCGCTATGGCTCCCTGTTTTTTTAAACCCTCTTCGGTAAAGGATCTGGTGGACTTTTTTACTCCAATTGCTCAAAGTGCTCCCGATCTTCCTTTCTATTATTATAATATGCCGTCTATGACGGGAGTATCTCTTTCGGTTCGCTCTTTTCTTATAGAGGGAAAAAAAACGATGCCTAATCTGGTTGGAACGAAATTCACACACAATAACCTGATGGAGATGGGTGAATGCTTGGAACTCAATAATGGAGAATTCGAAGTGCTGCATGGATACGATGAAATTCTGATTGCCGGATTGGCTTTAGGAGCCGTTGCCGGTGTTGGTAGTACCTACAATTATTTACCTGTTGTATATCAGAATCTTTTTGATGCGTTCAAGAAAGGTGATATCTGTACTGCTCGCCGGATGCAGCAGAAGTCGATTGAAATAGTAAAAATAATAATTAAATATGGAGGAGGTGTACGTGGAGGAAAAGCAATAATGAATTTAATAGGTGTTGATTGCGGCCGGTGCCGTCTGCCCATCACACCGTTTGGCGATGATGAATATTCTTCGCTCAAAAGAGATCTTGAAAAAATAGGTTTCTTGAATTAAAAAATAAAAGTAGGGAAGGGGAAATAGACTTTGGACGGAATATACCCCCTTCGCTCTACGCCTTAAATTTTATATTAAAAGCATACAAAGATGAGAAAAATTACTCGAATTAAGTGTCTCATTGTTGTTTTATTGACATTTATTGGGACATTAGCACCCGTTCATGCTCAACAAAGTGGCAATTTTGAGATTAGTGGTGTTGTTAAGGACACATCCGGAGAACCGGTCATAGGTGCTACAGTTATTGTAAAGAACACACAAATAGGTACAACTACCGATGTCGATGGAAAATTTAAATTAAAGGTCCCACGTAAATCTTTGTTACAAATCTCCTTTGTTGGAATGAAAACCAAGGATCTGAAAGTAACCAATAATACATTTTATGAAATTACTTTGGAAGATGAGTCGGTTCTACTTGACGAGGTCGTAGCCATCGGTTATGGAACTCAATCTAAGGCAACTGTTACTTCAGGAGTTGTATCTGTGAAGAAAGCGGAGTTAATGTCTTCTGTCTCTGCATCTCCTTTGAACAATCTACAGGGAAAGGTCGCTGGACTGGATATTCGACAGACTACCGGACAGCCTGGTGCACAGCCGGTAGTGCTGATCCGTGGCGGGTCAACCGATCCGGCTAACGACTCTCCTCTTTTTGTCATTGATGGGGTTGTCCGTAGCAATATGAATGGACTCAATCAGGAAGATATTGAGTCTATGGAAGTATTGAAAGATGCCGCTTCCGCTGCAATTTATGGTGCTAAGGCTGCCAATGGTATCATTCTTATTACTACCAAGCAAGGTTCTTCAAAAGATGGTAAAGCCACTATTTCCGCTTCCTACCGTTTGGGAGTTGAGCAGATTCGGCAGCATTATCCGTTTTCTGGTGCACGCGACTATCTGTATGCTTCCCGCTTAGCCGGTTCCCGCGGAATCAATGACGCGAATGTCAGCGGACGCCTGGAAGGCGGCGCATATCCTTATTCAACAGGTAATATCAATTATAAAAATGGAGCCTTGGAAGGATATGGCTATTCTCGTTTCACTACCGAATATTTAGATGATTTGATTTCCAATATGGGGCAGTCTTATGTCGACGATTTGCTGAACAGACAAGGATATGAAACGATGACCGATCCTTATTCGGGAAAACAGTTGATATTTAAAGACAATCACTATCAAAAAGATGTATTGTTTCAGACTGCATTGACACACAACTACGATCTGAGTGCTTCCGGTGGAAATGACAAAGGTAATTATTATGTGAGTCTGGGGTATATTAATTCAGAAGGTATTGTTCTGGGTACGGGGTACGATCGTTTCAGCCTTACTGCCAATGGAAATTACAATCTTCGCAGTAATTTAAAATTAACCGTCGGATTGAAACACTCCACAATCTCGAATAAAGCGACTGATCCGGAGAACTCGGGCACAAGCACAATGGACCGTTCTTCTCGCTATCCTACGACCTTCCGTCTGTATTATGACGATGGAACTCCCGGTATTGGTGAAGCCGGAGGCTCACCTCGGAATAGACTGCACGAATTATATTATCAGGATATTTCGGACAAAGCTTATCGAAACACGATTCAGTTAGGATTGGATTGGGAGATTCTGAAGGGATTGCATTTTAAACCGTCAGCCTCCTATTATATGCAGGAAAATATCTATCGTTTTTTTGAGAAGTATAACGAGTTTAATAAAGGTCGTAAAACACTCGAGAAACACGATCAGTATAAGCAAATCATGGCAGACGCGGTGTTTACCTATGATAAAGTATTCAGTGATAAGCACACTTTTAATGCAATGATAGGTATGAACTATACCCAGGACGATACCTATAAATTGAAGGGAACAGGCTCGGAAGCCCCTACGGATTATGTACCTACGTTGGCGCCTACCAAGCCCGATTTACAGCGTACCACTTCCTCTTTGGATAAAGAAGTACTGGTAGGTTTCTTTGCCCGTGTCAATTATGACTATAAGCGCCGCTATTTGCTGACGGTTTCAGCACGCTATGACGGAGCCTCCCAATTTGCCGAAGATCATAAATTCGCATTGTTTCCGGCCGTATCCGGAGGATGGAATATGCATTATGAAGACTGGTTTCCCAAAACCGTTGTCAGCCGGATGAAGTTGCGGGCGAGCTGGGGACAGACCGGAAATAATAAGTTGTCGTATTCTAATACACAAGGCGAATATGCTTCATATATTTATGCCGGAAATCCGGGGGTACTGAATAGTGTACTTGCCAATAACAGTTTGGTATGGGAAACAACCTCTAATGTGGATTATGGTTTTGATGCCGGTTTCTTTGATAATCGTCTTGAACTGTCGGTAACCGGATATAATAAATTGACTTCCGATCGTTTGTATGACAAAGCTCTTCCGGCACAGACAGGTTTTAGTTCTATAAAGGCCAATTTGGGGACTGTACAGAACAAAGGTTTTGAGTTATCGCTGACAGCACATCCTCTTTCAACAACTTTCCCCGTGAGTTGGGATGTTACGGGTACTTTCAGTATGAACAGGACGTATATGAAAAAGCTTCCTTATAATGGGAGAGACAAAAATCGGGTACAGGGCGGACTTGTATGGGATGCTAAATCCGGTACTTATGTTGAGACCGGCGGCCTGGCCGAAGGCGAGAGGATAGGCGGACGTTGGGGATATAAGTATCTGGGGGTATACGATACAGATGAAGAAGCTGCAAAAGCTCCGGTCGACACCAAGGTTTCCGGTTCTAAGATGAATAAGAAAAAGGTTGCCGGAGATGCTATCTGGGCCGACCTTGACAATAATGGAGTTATCGATGATAAGGATATTACTTTTATTGGCTGGGCCAATCCGGATAAGAAGGGAGCCTTGATTAATAATTTGTCTTACAAGAATTTTTCTCTTCGTTTGGTTGTCGATTTTGCTTTAGGACATTCCATTGCCAATATATGGAGATGCCGTGCCAATGCCAATGCACGCAATGCTATTATAACGACTACTGACGTTACGAATGGAAACATCTGGTGGCAGACTGGTGATGCTGCAACAGCCAAGTATCCGCGTTACGATGTTGCTTCGGACTGGGATAACGGATATCGCAATCACATGCGTACAATAGCTTATGCCGGGATGAATTCAAATGGAAATGCCGACAATACGGCTTATTATTCAAAGGGAGATTATTTGTGCTTCCGTGAGGTTTCGTTAGGTTATGAACTACCGCGTTCCGTATGTTCTAAAATGAAGGTGAAAGGGGTTTCTTTGAATGCCGGTGTGACAAATATCGGATACATTACAGCCTTTGACGGATTAAATCCTGAACAGTACGATGGACAAGAGACCGGTGAATACTTCCTCCCGATTCAATTTAACTTTGGTGTAAGACTAACTTTTTAAAATGATTTTCACTATGAAAGCAACAAAAATATTGATCTGTATTCTCTGCTGCACATGGATTTGCAGTTGTAGCTTGTTGGAGGTTGATCCGGTTTCTACCATCACTTCACAGTCGTTCTGGAAAACTCCGGGAGATGCCAAAGCTTATCTTACGGGCATTTACAATAAGGTGCGTGACCTGAATAATACTTCTTATTACGGTGAAGATCGAGGAGATGCTTTTAAAGCCGGTGAAATCGGCCCTACAAGTGTGGCATGGGCTCACACATTGCTTGAGAGCAATGCTCCTTCTTATCGCTCGGCTTATAATATCATTCATCACGCCAATCTTCTTTTCAATAAAATTGAAAGTCTGAAGTTTACTAATGAGACTGAGAAGAATCGTATAAAAGCTGAGTGCCATTTCTTAAGAGCATATACTTATTTTCTTATAGTACGCATTTGGGGAGATGCTCCCATCATTACTGATCCTGTGCTTTCGGACAACGTTGAACTAAAACCTCGCTCTCCCAAAGAAGACGTCATGAAGTTGATCCTTGAAGATATAGAACAGGCTGTCCTGTTATTTCCGGAGGATGGATATATCAATAAGAATTTAGCTTCAAAGCCGGCTGCCTATGCTTTGAAAGCCGATGTTTTAATGTGGAAGGCAAAGGTCCTGAATGGTGGAAATGCGGATATGGAAGAAGCGATCAAGGCAATCGATCAGGTAGGCGGGAGTGGAGTGTCTTTGCTACCGGATTATGCAAAGGTATTTGCCAATGATAATAAAAAGAATAATGAGATCATTTTCTCTTTTTATTTTGAACGTTATGAAACTGGAAATCTTTCTATTGCAACCAACACTACATCGAGAACCGATAATTTATCGATGGCTGTCAACTTGGCCGATGCGGCAACTTCACCTAATCAGAGCCGCCATGTCTATGCCCCAAGTGACAAGGCCAGAGAGTTGTATCTTAAGTATCCGGGCGATAGGCGCTATAAAGTCGCCATGATTGATTTGGTGGATAAAGATGGTAACCTGATTTTAACCCAGACAAACAAATTCAGGGGGAAGGCCTATTCCGACGATCGTTATTTTGACGATGACTTGATAGCTTATCGTTGGGGAGATCTTCTTCTGTTGCGTGCTGAGGCCAATGCTGCACTCAATAAGATATCTGAGTCTCTTGTCGATTTGAATGAGGTTCGTGACCGGGCGGGCCTGGAGCCCTATGATGGCCCGAAAGATAAGATTGCTGTAGAGAAAGAAATCTGTGACGAACGTTTAAGAGAGCTTTTTATAGAGCAAAAACGATGGTTTGATTTGGTGCGTTTCCATTGTGGCGGGACCATTGACATTTATAAGGAGGTGCCCAATTTGAATGACAAGCCCGGTTATCCATTGTATTTCCCAATCAATTATAATGATATGGTCTTAAATGACAAACTGGTGCAGACAGATGGGTACGAAAGTAATGTAGAGAGATAGAATATAAAAAGAAGGAACTGTGTGGAGTAGCTGTTATATACTTTTACACAGTTCTTTTGATATGGAAGTATAATAATTTAAAGCATAAGTTTATGAAGAACACAATCTTGAAACTGTTTCTATTGTTTTGTGCTGTTCCTTCAATCGGACAAAATGTCCATCCCAATCTGCCTTGGATCGACATATCGGGGCAGCGTGAACGGCAGGTGACAATAGCTCCGGGCAGACCGGATTTATATAACGGACATCCTACTACTGTAATGATGGATGATCATAAGACTATTCTTTGTACCTGGTCTTACGGGCATGGAGGTAAAGCGTCTTTCATAGCCGAAAGTAAGGATGCCGGGCTGACTTGGAAAAATGGTAAAACCCCTGCTGACTGGCAGACGATGAGCAATTGTCCCAGTATTTACAAACTGACGGATAAGCAGGGGAAAGAACGTGTCTTTGTGTTTAGTGCCTGGCCGGACATGCCTATGACTTATAGTGAAGACGGAGGGAAGAGCTGGAGTCCGGTCCGTAGTTTGAATAAACCTTGTGTGATGGCGTTTTCAAGCATTGTAAAATTGAAGAATGGCGATTATCTCGGGTTGTATCACCGTGGACTGAATGATCGGGACCGTCCTCCGTTGACTTTGTGGCAATCTGTCTCACATGACGGAGGATTGACCTGGAGCGAGTCGGTGAAAGTAGGCGAGATGGAGGGGCGTTCACCCTGTGAACCCTGTGTCTTCCGTGCTCCCGATGGCAAACGGCTTGTCTGTGTAGCGCGTGAAAATAACCGGGTAGGCAATTCTCTGATGATGTTTTCTGATGATGAGGGAACCACCTGGTCTCCTTTGCAAGAAACTCCCTGGGGCCTGACCGGAGACAGGCATGTAATAAAGTTTACTCCTGACGGTCGTATGATTGCCGTCTTTCGGGATATGGCTCCCAACAGTCCGACGAAAGGGCATTTTGTAGCCTGGGTCGGTAATTATAAAGATTTGCTTGAGGGAACTTCCGGACAATATAAAATAAAGCTTTTACATAGTTATGCCGGTTCGGATTGTGGATATCCTGGTCTCGAAATCCTACCGGATGGGACTATTGTCGCCATCACTTATGTTAAGATGCGGCCGGGCCCCGAACAACACTCCATTGTCGGCGTACGCTTCAAACTTGAAGAAACTGATAAAATGCTATATTAACTTTTATCCCCAATTTTACCAATATGCGTTATATTTCGATATTGTTTTTATTTAGTTGTTTTTTACTCAGTACTCCGTTACGTGCCGAGCGGGTGAAAGTTATTGTTCGACAGCCCATAGTACCGGTCTTGACAAAAAAGGAGATTAATCCGGTTTTGCAATTAAAGTTGATAAAGAGCTGTCCGGGACCATGTTTTGTAAAGGAGATCGGATTATCCCTGAAAGGTACTACTTTGTTGACCGATTTAACTCATTTGAGTTTATATAGAGTTGCCGGAAAGAGGGGGCTTTCTGACTGGGAAAAGTGTGTCGACTCAGTTGCTCCCGCTTTAAAAACGGTTTTAGACACTCCGTTGGAATTGAAATCAGATACTACCATACTGTGGGTAACTGTTAAATTGAAAGATAAAGTTGACTTAACCCATCGTGTGACGGTCAGTTGTGATCATGTGACAACGACTTGTGGTAAGGCTTCTGTAACTTCCGTTCGTCCGATTGTCGCACTCCGTACCGGGGTTGCTGTACGGCAAAGAGGGGAAGACGGAGTTCATACTTCGCGTATTCCCGGCATTACTACTTCCCTGAAAGGAACTTTGATGGCCATATTTGATGCCCGTTACGATAGTTCGCGTGACTTGCAAGGTGATATCGATATTGCGATGATGCGAAGCCTGGATGGTGGAATGAGCTGGCAGCCGATGCAGATAGTGCTCGACCGCAAAAAGTGGGGTGGATTGCCAGAGAAATATAATGGAATCAGTGATGCTTGTATCCTGACCGATGAAAAGAACGGTACTATTTATGTGGCGGGACTCTGGATGTATGGAGTCTTAGATCCCCGATCGGGTAAATGGGTGGAAGGAATGACGCAGGACAGTACCCGTTGGATACACCAATGGCATGCGAAAGGTTCTCAGCCCGGGCTCGGGGTTAAAGAGACCTGTCAGTTCTTGATTACGAAAAGCGTGGATGACGGACTGACTTGGAGTGACCCTGTAAATATAACAGCACAAACCAAGAAACCGGAATGGTGGCTGTATGCTCCGGCACCGGGGCATGGCATTACTTTGAAAGACGGTACATTAATATTTCCCACACAAGGCCGTGATAAAGATGGAATACCATTCTCTAATATTACGTATAGCAAGGATGGGGGAAAAACATGGATAGCCGCTAAGCCGGCTTATCACAACACTACGGAGTGTATGGCAGTCGAATTACAGGATGGCAGCGTCATGTTGAATATGCGTGATAACCGTAATCACGGTAATAAAAAGGTCAATGGGCGCCGTATTTGTGTCACCGCCGATCTGGGAAGCACATGGACGGAACATCCCACTTCCCGAAAAGCATTGATAGAGCCTACTTGTATGGCAAGCATTCATCGACATACTTATCAGGAAAACGGCAGACAAAAGACTCTTCTTTTATTCTGCAATCCGGAGTCTTATGACAGTAGAGACCATATGACGTTAAAGTGCAGCCTGGATGATGGAAGTACCTGGGATTCAGGCCGGAAAATCATGTTGGATGAGTTGGGAAGTTTTGGCTATTCCTGTATAACCTCGGTCAATGATTCTACGATTGGTGTCTTTTATGAAAGTAGCCAGGCACAGATGGTTTTCCAACAAATACAGTTGAAAGAGCTCATTGATAAAGGTAAATCATATAAAGAGAGATAGTTGGTATGAAAGATAGAAAAATATATCCTTGGATCGTTGTCGGACTTTTATGGTTTGTGGCATTATTAAATTATATGGATCGTCAGATGCTGTCAACCATGAAAGATGCGATGCAGATAGATATTATAGAATTGCAGTCGGCTACCAATTTTGGGCGGCTAATGGCAGTTTTCCTTTGGATTTACGGTCTTATGAGTCCGATGGCAGGAATTATTGCCGATCGCGTCAGTCGTAAATGGTTGATTGTCGGGAGTCTTTTTGTCTGGTCGGCAGTCACTTATGGCATGGGGTATGCCGATACATTTAATCAAATCTACTGGTTGCGCGCATTGATGGGAGTCAGTGAGGCATTATACATTCCTGCGGGCCTCTCTTTGATAGCCGATTGGCATCAGGAGAAATCACGTTCGCTGGCAGTCGGTATCCATATGACGGGATTGTATGCCGGTCAGGCCATTGGCGGGTTTGGCGCTACGGTAGCTGCGGCCTATTCGTGGCATACTACATTCCATTGGTTCGGTATTGTAGGCATTGTCTATGCATTGGTCTTGATTATATTCCTTCGTGAGAATGAAGAGCATGCCAGGGTCATTCGGGCCATGCATACAGATAAATCAAAAAAGATTCCGTTGTTTAAAGGAGTGACTCTTTTATTCGGTAATATTGCTTTTTGGATTATTCTGTTCTATTTTGCAGCTCCCAGTCTTCCCGGATGGGCTACGAAGAATTGGTTGCCTACCCTGTACGCTGAGAATCTTGATATCCCTATGGCTGAGGCAGGTCCTATATCCACTATAACGATTGCTGTCTCTTCTTTTATCGGAGTTATTCTGGGAGGGTTATTGTCAGACCGTTGGGTATGCAAAGACATACGCGGACGTATCTATACAGGCGCAATCGGGTTAGGGTTGACCATACCTGCGCTTCTTTTATTGGGCTTAGGCAATGGTTTCATCAGTATAGTAGGTGCGGGATTTCTGTTTGGTGTCGGTTTCGGTATGTTCGATGCCAATAATATGCCTATTTTGTGCCAGTTTGTTTCGGCCAAATATCGGGCAACAGCCTATGGTATAATGAATATGACCGGAGTTTTTGCCGGAGCAGCTGTAACAAGCTTGTTTGGAAAATGGACGGACGGTGGCAATCTGGGATTGGGATTTGCTATTCTGGGAGGTATTGTATTGCTGGCTTTGGGTATGCAGTTGTGCTTTCTTCGTCCACACACGGATAATATGGAATGATACATAATCGTTTCCCGGACAGGGAGTAAGATTCCGGTCCGGGAAATGACTGTATCAGAACGGTTAGTTTACAATCCCAATACGTTTGGAGTAGTCTCTGCCTGCTGATTATTGAACTGTCCGTTCAGGTTCTCCCCTTCTTTCGGGTTCAGTTCCAGCGATTTCTTCATATCTTCTACTGAGCCTTCTTTGTCACCGTTCAGCAGTTTGGCACGTCCTCTTTCGTGGTAGGCCGCAGCAAAGTTCGGATTCAGGTCTATTGCTTCATCGAACAGTTCGATAGCCGCAGACAGTTTCTTCTGTGTAATGAACAATTGTCCCAGATATAGATAGGCCTGTTCGTTGAAAGGGTTCATTTCCGTCACACTGAGGTAATCGTTTTCGGCTTCTTCCTGCTTTCCGGTGGCTTCTTTTATTTTGCCACGTAACAGGAGGGCAGCTTCTTCGTCCGGATTCTGCGCAAGTATGGCTTCAATATCTTCCATAGCCTCTGCGAATTGCTGCATTTTGTACAGTGCTTCGGCACGAAGCAGCCGGGCTTCCGTGAAATCATCTTTCAGCACAATGGCCTTTGTCAGATGGGCAATGGTCATTATTCCGTTATCCAATCCATGATTGGCTTTACCTAACAGGTAGTGTGCCATTGCGTTACCCTCTTCCAATGCGATGGCCTTCTGGGCAGCATCGGCCATTTCCTGATAATTTTCTTGCATGAAGCACAGGTTGGCCAGCGTCAGGTACGTGCTCGTCAGTTCCGGTTCCAATGCAATCATACGTTCCAGCAGTTCATGTGCTTTCACGAACTCTCCGGTCTGCATGTAAATCTGGCTCAGATAGTTCAGTGTTTCGAAATCCTCTTCGATGGCCAGTGCTTCGTTGAAGCATTTAATGGCATAGTCCGGGCGTCCCATACGTTGAGCACGCAGGCCGTCATATTTAAATATCTCAAAGTTCTTTTTGGCGTTTTTCTGTTTTTCCTCCTCAGGGTTTTCTGTTTTACCTGAGAAAAAAGATTTAAAGAAGTTTGGCATGATCGATGTTTTTTTAGTTTGGTTGCAAATGTAGTAATTTCATCACATACCCTTACTGCTTTTCAGGAAGTTTTTTCGGTGAGCAACCCGTTCTCTGAACTTAGCAAGCCCTCGTCCAGCATAAACCGTACCACTTCGCCCAACTGTTCTTTATCTGTATTTATGTGCGAAGCTATCTCTGCCGGAGTCATCGGGTGTTCTTTCAGCAGGGTCGTTATTTGTTCCTTTAATTCGTCGAAGCTGCTTTGTGGCACGTCCGGTTGTGTGCGGTGGCTGAGGCAGACATCACATTGTCCGCAGTTGTGTTCGTTCTTCTCTCCGAAGTAGCGGAGCAACATCCGGCTGCGGCAGACATTCTCTGAAGTAACATACTCCACCATGGCATGAATGCGTTTCTCGTAGCGCTCTTTCCTTTCTTCGTATACCGCCCGGGGAATCTGCAGATAATGCAAATCTACCCGTTCGCGCGTATATATAATGTAAGGTGTCTTTTTATGCGGAATGTAGTCGACGATACGGCGCTTGCTCAGCATCACCAGCAAGTCGTAAATCTGCTGCCGGGTCAGTCCCGTACGTACCGCCAGAGTCTGCTCGCTGATGTAGGCATAGTCTGTAAAGACACCCGTGTAAGATCGCAGAATCATTTGTATCAGTTTCTCTGCGGCTTCCTCCATCTCACGGAGTTTATACAATTCATCCCGGCGGATCGTGAAGATGATTCGTGAGGCATTGTCCTGTTCGTCGGTATATTCCAGGTATCCGGCCTGTGTGAGTATCTTCAGAGCACTGTCGGCAGGTACGGGGAAATATTTGAATTTACGGCAGAATTCTTCCAGGCTGAAGTCATACATGCATCCCAGTCCGTCGCCCATCGCCATTTGATAGTGGTATTGCAGATGTTCGTACACATCTTTTATATAATCCTTATCCGGAAAGGTATCCGTAATACGTTTGTTGAGTGTCGTTTTATCCGATTTTGCGTAGAGTATGACTGCGTATGCTTTCTGACCGTCACGCCCTGCCCGTCCGGCTTCTTGGAAATAAGCTTCGGGGGAGTCGGGGAGGTCCAGATGGATCACGATGCGTACATCCGGTTTGTCAATACCCATACCAAACGCATTGGTGGCTACCATTACCCGGCTCTCACCGTTTTGCCATCGTTTCTGGCGGAGATCTTTGGTTGCATTGTCTAACCCTGCATGATAAAAGTCGGCAGTGATTCCTTCATTTACCAGCAGCTCGGTCGTTTCTTTGGTTTTCCGCCGACTGCGTACGTATACGATTGCACTGCCCTGTATCCGGTTCAGGATGTGAAGCAATTCTCCGTTTTTATTATCGGTGGAGCGGACAATGTATGCCAGGTTTTTCCGTTCGAAACTCATACGGAATACATTTTCCCGGCGGAAGTGGAGACGTTCCTGTATGTCTTTCACCACTTCGGGGGTGGCGGTAGCGGTCAGTGCTAGCACCGGAGCATCCGGCACCAGTTCTCTGATATCTGCTATTTTCAGGTAGGCCGGACGAAAGTCATATCCCCATTGCGAGATGCAATGGCTTTCGTCCACGGTGATCATGCTGATTTTCATTGACCGGAGTTTGGCCCGGAAAATTTCCGTATCCAGCCGTTCGGGAGAGATATAGAGAAACTTATAGTCTCCGAAGATACAGTTCTCTAATGCCACTACAATCTCTTGCCGTGTCATTCCGGAATAGATGGCTACCGCTTTGATTCCGCGTTTTTTCAGGTTCTGCACCTGATCTTTCATTAAGGCGATCAGTGGAGTGATGACAATGCACAATCCCTCTTTGGCAAGGGCAGGAACCTGAAAGGTGATTGACTTTCCGCCTCCGGTGGGCATCAGTCCCAGTGTGTCTTTGCCATTGCCAATGCTGGTTATGATGTCCTCCTGCAAATCGCGGAAGGAATCATAACCCCAGTATTGTTTTAAAATCTCTTGGTAAGTCACTCTATCGGCATGATATCTTCAATCTGCAACTGTACTTCCCCTCGTTTGTGGGTGTTCTCCTCAATGGTGTAGCAGATATCAAATGAGCGTTTGGTTTTGATGTATCTTACGTGCGAACTTTGTCCGAAAGCGATTCCGTTCATCACGTTGTTCGATTTGTTATCTACCAGTTCCAGCTTGATATGTTCCTGATCGCGTCCGACCACTTTGCTTGTTCCATAATCGTACACGTGGTGTGTGCAGAACACCGGTTTCTGATTATCGGGACCGAACGGGTTGAATCGCTTCAATTCATTAAAGAATTTCGGAGTGATGTCTTTAAAGTCTATTTCGGCATCGATATCGATCACTGCGCTGGTCTGCTCCGGCAGTATGTGTTCCGACACGAAACTTTCGAACCGTTCGGTGAATGCCTGTACATTTTCCACTTTCATCGAGAGTCCGGCAGCATAGGTATGCCCTCCGAAGTTTTCGAGCAAGTCGCGGCAATGCTCGATAGCTTTGTAAACATCGAAGCCGGATACCGAACGTGCCGAACCTGTCGCCATGTCATCTGTCCGCGTCAATACCACTGCCGGACGGTAGTAAATTTCTGTCAACCGTGAGGCTACGATTCCGATCACTCCTTTATGCCAGTTGGCATTGAACAATACGGTCGTTTTTTTCGACGGTTCGAGTTCCGATTGGTTGATGTGACGAATGGCTTCCTCAGTGATATCGTGATCCAGTTTTTTACGTTGGTCGTTGAAAGTATTGATATCCGAAGCGATACCGGCAGCAGAGCATTTCTCGTCGGCTGTCAGTAACTCCACCGATTTCCGGCCTGATTCGACCCGTCCGGCTGCATTGATCCGGGGACCGATTCTGAAAACGATGTCGTTGATCGTAATTTCTTTATCGATCCCGGAAATTTTTATAATCGTTTTTAATCCCAGACTGGGATTGGAGTTCAACTGCTGTAACCCGAAATAGGCCAGAATCCGGTTTTCTCCCGTGATCGGGACGATATCGCTGGCTATGCTGACGCATAACAGGTCCAAAAGCTTGTAAAGCTCCGACATCGGAAGATTGTGCTTCAGACTATGTGCTTGTACCAGCTTGAAACTGACCCCGCATCCGCTCAGCCATTTGTAAGGGTAGGGACAATCCGGACGTTGGGGATCGAGCACCGCAATGGCTTCCGGCAACGTATCTCCCGGAGTATGGTGGTCACAAATGATGATATCCACCTGTCTGGAATTGGCATATTTGACTTTTTCGACTGCTTTGATTCCACAATCGGTGATCAGCATCAATGAAAAACCGTTTTCTGCGGCATAGTCGATTCCTTTGATCGATACCCCATATCCTTCCGTATAGCGGTCGGGGATGTAGTATTCCAGATTATCGCTGTTACAGTGGTGTTTCAAATACTTGTATAGCAGGGATACTGCCGTCGTCCCATCGACATCGTAATCTCCGTATATCAGTATTTTTTCATCTTGGGCGATCGCCCGGTCTAAACGTTCTACTGCCTTGTCCATATCTTTCATTAAGAAAGGATCGTGCAGCATATTCAGGGATGGATAAAAAAAAGATTGTGCCTGTTCCGAACTAGTAATACCCCGTTGCAGCAGTAAGTTCGCTATAACGGGGTGACAATTTAGTTTTTTTGAAAGTTCCTCTATCTTAGTAGCCTCCGGCGGAGTATTGATGACCCATCTTTTTTTCATTATACTTTTTTCCAATTCTGCTACAAAGTAGCGGAAATTCCTTGTTATTTCAAAGTGTAATCTAGATTAATTTCATATAACAAAATCTGAAAATTGAAAATATAAAATTAAGAAGCTCTGTTACAAAAATTTGCACGATTCGTTTTTTTTATTCAGAATTGCATTCTCCGGATTATGAATGCCATGTATATTTGCTTTGTCTCCCCCTGTCCTATTCAGTGCGATAACTCTCACATCGGAGTATCCGGGAGGCAGTCTCAAGAGATGGGACATTTCCAGATGCATCGGCTAAGTTTCCTCCCATTTGTTTGCAGATGTCGAGAAATTTCACTTATATTGCATAGAAGTTGTGCATACGATACTTGTGAATCAGAGAATTATGTGTTATTAATT
>OHGS01000689.1_pt1 | contig 14170 bp, 7 predicted proteins | sample 1567831 | NCBI WGS metagenome assembly OHGS01 (sample SAMEA3879596, study PRJEB24766) | human gut metagenome | biome: human-associated habitat; feature: feces | place: USA | collected 1985/1987
CAGACGATTAAGCGTCAGAAAAAATTTTTCATTTTTTTCGGGCTAATGGGCGCGCATTGCACTCATTGGGGCAAAACTACGAATTTTGCACGATTCGCACCCAATGAAAAAACAAGAATTTTCGCGTTTTATGCCGAAGAACATGTTTAATATCTTATTTACTTCCCTAAAGGAAGCTATTAAGTTAATCCTCCTGTTCGTAATAATAAGAATAATCAATGCCTTTCATGAAAAATAGCTAATAAGGTATTCGACAGATACTGAACCATGACAAACTGAAAGCTGCCTTTGGCAATAGTTTCCTCTTATTTCCTGCTACGATTTTTTAGAACACAATGTCGGTCATACACAAAAGGACAGTCCACAGCCTTGGCTGTACCACACTCTGCAGGAAGAGCGTTTAACCAGGACAACAAAATCCCGATACAGCAATGTATGATGCTTACTCATACAAAACTGTACCGGGATTGTATTGTTTTTCCCTACTTGTTCATACGGCAAACAACTGCCGAAGAAATGGAGGGATATGGATTGAAAAGGGGGTAACTTTTAGGTTACTCTTCGTCGTTGCGAGCCTTTAGAGCTTCTGCAATCTGCTGTTCGAGTTCTTCGCTGAGTTCGGGATTATCCTTGATAATCTTTTTAACGGCATCGCGTCCTTGCCCCAAACGGCTTTCGCCATAGCTGAACCATGAACCGCTCTTCTTGATAATGCCGAGTTCTACGCCGAGGTCGACAATTTCGCCGGTGCGCGAAATGCCTTCGCCAAAAGTGATTTCGAACTCTGCCTTGCGGAAGGGAGGTGCTACCTTGTTCTTAATAACCTTTACGCGCACCTGATTGCCAATGGGAGTGTCGCCGTCCTTGATGGTGGTGACACGACGAATGTCGAGGCGCACCGAAGAGTAGAACTTGAGGGCGTTACCACCGGTCGTAGTTTCGGGGTTGCCAAACATAACACCGATTTTTTCGCGCAACTGGTTGATGAAGATGCAGGTGGTGTTGGTGCGGCTGATGGTGGCAGTGAGTTTTCGCAATGCCTGGCTCATGAGGCGGGCCTGAAGACCCACTTTGTTTTCGCCCATGTCGCCTTCGATTTCAGCTTTAGGCGTAAGTGCTGCCACAGAGTCGATGACAATGATGTCAATGGCCGATGAGCGAATGAGCTGGTCGGCAATGTCTAAAGCCTGCTCACCGTTGTCGGGCTGAGAAATAAGCAGTTCGTCGACGTTTACGCCCAACTTGGCTGCATAAAAGCGATCGAAGGCATGTTCGGCATCAATAAAGGCTGCCACTCCCCCATTCTTTTGAGCCTGAGCAATGGCGTGAATAGCGAGGGTGGTTTTACCTGATGATTCGGGACCGTAGATTTCGATTATACGGCCGCGGGGATAACCTCCTACGCCCAATGCGGCATCGAGCGACAAGCTACCCGTTGAAATAACCTCTACATTTTCAATACTCTGATCGCCCATGCGCATGATTGAGCCGCGACCAAATTCTTTTTCTATTTTAGCCATAGCCGCTTGAAGAGCTAACAGCTTTTCATTTTGTGCCTGGTTTTCGTCGGTTGTTTTTGCCATAATTTTGGAATGTCTGCTAAGAAACTATCGTGCCACATACGATTTAGAACATCGTGGGCTGTCAGATTCTTAAAGTTTTAATATTTGTTCTGCGTGAATTTTAGTTTTGATTTCCTTGGGATTGAAAATGTGGGCCACGCGGCCTTCTTCGTCAATAACGAACGTGGTACGCAGTGTTCCCATATAGGTTCGGCCATACATTTTCTTTTCGCCCCACACACCGTAAGCTTCGACCGTTTGTTTTTCGGTATCAGCAATCAGGTGAAAAGGCAAATTTTGCTTCGCTATGAAGTTTTGATGTGACTTGGCAGAGTCAATACTTACTCCTATCACAACATAGCCGGCTTGCTGAAGGGTTTCGTAATTGTCGCGGAAACTACAGGCCTCGGCAGTACAGCCCGAAGTGCTGTCTTTCGGATAAAAGTAGAGCACCACCTTTTGTCCGCGATATTGGCTGAGTTTGATTTCGTTGCCTGCTTCGTCAAGGCCCAGCAGGTCAGGAGCCATATCTCCGATGTTTATCATGTTATCGCTGTGTTAGGGTTGGTTTTGAGTAAATATGGTAAAGTTTGTAACCGTCAATTACTGCGGTTTTCGGCCATTGCCCGATTTCTGTGGCCGACGTTTTGCAGCCGGACGATTATCCACTTTATCCTGCGGCTTTCCAGTAGCCGTTTTTTCGTTTCGCTTAGGTGCAGACGCATTGTTCGGTTTGCGATTGTTGTGTTTTGGACGGGCGTTTGCATTCGGCTTGTTATTACCGTCTTTACGCGCCCGGTTTCGTCCTTTTCCCTGCTGTCCGCGTGGTTGATTTCCCTTACGTGGTTCTTCAGAGGGTTTACGCACACCTTCAGGCAGTTCGGCACGCGGGATTTTGATTTTAAGCGTTCGTTCGATGTTAGCCAGGGCATACAGGTCCTTTTCGCCAATAAGCGTAATGGCCTTACCTCGACGACCGGCTCGGGCAGTACGTCCGATGCGGTGAACGTAATCCTCGGCATCGTGCGGCGCATCATAATTGATTACCATGGTGATGTCATCGATGTCGATGCCTCGTGCCACAATGTCGGTAGCTACGAGCAAATCAATTTTTTGCGCACGGAACAACTGCATCACTTCGTCGCGCTCACTTTGTTGCAAGTCGGAGTGCATGGCGCGCGCATTGAGTCCGCGTCGTTGCAGCAAAATGGTGAGTTCCTTTACCTTCTGTTTCGACGAACAGAACAGGATAACTCGCTGCGGCGGTTCGTCTTTGAATATTTTGCGCAGCACAACCGTCTTATCGGGTTCGTGACAAACGTAAAGGCTTTGACAAATATTTTCGGCGGGCTTTGACACGGCGATTTCAACCTCAACCGGGTTGTGCATCACCGTGCGGGCCAGTTCGGCAATTTTGGGCGGCATCGTGGCCGAGAACAGAATGGTTTGTCTGTTTTCGGGCATTTGTTTCACGATTGTCAGGATGTCGTCGGCAAATCCCATATCGAGCATGCGGTCGGCTTCGTCAAGCACCAGGTGGGTGGTTCGGCTGAGGTCGAGTGTACCAAGCTGCAGGTGGGTAATCAGTCGACCGGGGGTAGCCAGCACGATGTCGGCACCGGCTTGCAGCGAACGGCGTTCCTGTTCGTAACGAATGCCATCATTACCGCCATACACGGCCACGGCATTGACCGAGGTATAATAGGCAAAACCTTGCAGCGACTGGTCGATTTGACGTGCCAACTCGCGTGTAGGTGCTATTACCAAACAGTTCACGGCGTCGGCAGGATGCGGATCGCGTCCGAGCAGCGTGAGCAGCGGCAAGAGATAGGCAGCCGTTTTGCCTGTACCGGTTTGCGCCACACCCAACACATCGCGACGTTCAAGAATGTGCGGAATACAGGCAGCCTGTACGGGCGTACATTTTTCGAAACGCATATCGTAGAGTGCATCGAGCACATCGTCGCTCAAATCCAGGTCCTCAAAAAACACCTCGGGTGCTTTTTTTTCCTCCACGGCTTCGGTTTCAGCCGTTTCCACCGAATCGGCCGGAGCCGAAGCGGTTTGGGGTGTTTCGTTCACGGGGGCATTGTTTTCGGTCTGAGCGGCCTGGTCTGCCGGGGTTATGCTATGGTCTGTCATTTTAAATATTTCAGAAAAAGGAGATGAAAGGAATAAACATCTAAGGTCCGATAAGCCTGAATGTATCGACAGGATTATCCTTAGAAACACATTACTGCGGCGTACGCTTGTAAAGCACGAAGGCCACAACGGCAAACACCAAATTGGGCAGCCAAACGGCAAACATGGCCGGCCAACCGGCATTCAGTGCAAAGGTTGACGACACCGTTTGGAACAGAATGTAAGTGAAACTCAGTGCAATGCCCACACCGATACTGGCACCCATACCGCCTTTGCGCTTTTCGCACGAAAGGCTCACCCCAATCAGCGTCAGGATGAAAGCGGCAAAGGGTGTGGCAAAGCGTTTGTGATATTCCACTTCAAAAGTACTAATTCCTGCAGCACCACGCAAGCGTTGGCGGTCAATAAATTCTTTCAATTCAGGAATCGTCATGGTTTCCTGCTGTCCGCGCACATAGAAGAAGTCGCGGGGTTCCATGACAATGATGGTGTCGAGTTTTTCGCCGCTTTCCAATTTTTCGCGCATTCCTTTGAGTGTACGAATTTTGTAATGGCGCAGTGTCCACGAGAAACGGCGGTCCGACAACGTATCGTACTGTATGCTTTGTGCCGTAAGGTGCGACACGAGTTTTTTATCAACAAATTTGTCGAGCGAAAATCCATATCCGCTTTTGCTCACATTGTCGAAGTGGGTGATATAGGCCACCACGCCCGTGTCTACTTGCATTTGCACATTATCGACCGACGTTACATCTGTTTTTTTCTTAATGTATCGGTTTTCAAAGTTTACACGCGCCACATTACTTTGCGGAATAACGAAAGCCCCGAGCAAAAAGCTGCTGGCAGCAATCAGTGCAGCCGAAATCATGTAAGGGCGAAGCAAACGGCGAAAACTCATACCCGTGCTTTTCATCGCTATGATTTCGGAATTATCGGCCAATTTCGAGGTAAAGAAAATGACGGCAATAAACACGAACAGCGGTGTAAACAGGTTTACAAAGTTCGGCACAAAGTTAACATAGTAATCAAAAATGATTTTCTGAACCGGTGCATGACTTTGTGTAAGTTTGTCGATACGTTCATTAAAGTCGAATACCACGGCAATTACCACGATGATGGTAATCAGAAAGATGTAGGTACTCAGAAACTTGTAAATGATGTAGCGGTCCAAGCGTCCGACGATGGGTTGCCGCCGACGGGCAGTCCGCTCTGCCGGTGCCGTTTGGTTCATACCATCCGGTTCCGGAGTCTGAGCGGAACTGTCGGCTGTAGCATCTGCCTGCCGGTTCGCTGATTTATTTCTGGAAAAGATTTTTTTAAACATCCGTGTTCAACTCACTTATGGGTTGTTCAATGAAATCACAGGCTGTAACAAACTGAAGGGTAATTCCGATAAAACCAACGCTAAAGTTTGCGCATCAGTTTTTCGGCCATCATGCGTTTCCAGGGGCCGTAGTTATCATTCAGAATTTGCTTACGAGCCTCACGTACCAACCACAGATAGAAGGCCAGGTTGTGAATCGAAGCTATCTGCATAGCCAGCAATTCCTTGGCCTTGAACAAATGGTGTAAATAGGCCTTTGAATACTGCAAGTCGGCCGAGCAATGTCCCATGGGGTCGACGGGTTCAAAGCAGTCGGCCCACTTGGCATTGCGCATATTGATTACGCCCTCAGCGGTAAACAGGCAAGCATTTCGACCGTTGCGCGTAGGCATCACGCAGTCGAACATATCCACCCCGCGCTCAATGCCTTCAAGAATATTGAGCGGTGTACCCACTCCCATCAGGTAACGGGGGCGGTCGGTGGGCAAAATGTCGTTGACCACTTCAATCATTTCGTACATCTGTTCGGCGGGTTCGCCCACGGCCAAACCGCCAATAGCGTAGCCCTCGGCACCCAAATCGCTCATGAAGCGGGCACTTTCCTGACGCAAGTCTTTGTAAACGCAACCTTGCACAATGGGGAAGAGAGCCTGGCTGTAACCATATTTCGGTTCGGTTTCGTGAAAACGCTTCCAGCAGCGTTTCATCCATCCGTGCGTCAGGTTCAGGCTCTTGCGGGCATAGGCATAGTCGGCTGTTCCCGGCGGACACTCATCGAAGGCCATCATGATGTCGGCCCCGATGGTGCGCTCAATGTCCATCACCTTTTCGGGGGTAAAGAAATGCTTACTGCCGTCAATGTGCGAACGAAATTCGCAACCCTCGTCGCTCAGTTTTCGAATGCCGGCCAGCGAAAAAACCTGAAAGCCGCCGCTGTCGGTAAGCATCGGGCGGTCGAAACCATTGAACTTGTGTAAACCGCCGGCACGTTCCAGAATGTCGAGTCCCGGACGCAGATACAAGTGGTAGGTGTTGCCCAAAATGATTTCGGCATTAACCTCGTCTTTTATTTCGTGTAAATGCACGCCCTTCACACTGCCCACCGTACCAACGGGCATAAAGATAGGGGTATGTATTTCTCCGTGGTCGGTACGAATCAGTCCGGCGCGCGCAGCACTGGTGGCATCGGTATGCTGAAGTGTAAAATCCATATTAAAGTATAAGCGTGTAAGTGTAGGTGTAATTATTTTTCCTTCATCAGCCTCACAGCCACATCATCGGGTTGTTCGGCAGGCTTTTCGGCCTTTTCGTCAGGAATGGTAAAAACGATGGGGTTATCCACCTTTTCGTCGAGCAGGGCAAAGCTAAGCACATCCTTCACGTCCTGCACAAAGTGGAAAGTCAGTCCCTTTACATAGCGTTCATTGATATCGGCCACATCCTTGCGGTTTTCTTCAGAAATCAGAATGTCGGTAATGCCGGCTCGCTTTGCAGCCAATATCTTTTCCTTGATACCGCCCACAGGCAGCACCTTGCCACGCAAAGTTATTTCGCCCGTCATGGCCGTATTGGCACGCACCTTGCGCTGCGTCAGTGCCGAAGCTATTGAAGTGGCAATCGTAATGCCGGCCGAGGGACCATCCTTCGGTGTAGCGCCTTCGGGCACATGAACGTGTACGCCCCAATGGTCAAAAATGCGATAATCCAAGCCCAACGAGTCTGCATGGGTTTTGATGTATTCCAAAGCCAGCACGGCACTTTCCTTCATCACATCGCCCAAGTTACCCGTCATTGTCAGCTTACCGCCCCGGCAGCGGCTCACGCTGGTTTCGATAAACAGTATTTCGCCGCCAACAGCTGTCCAAGCCAATCCCGTCACCACACCGGCATATTGATTGCCCTGATATTTGTCGCGGCTGAACAAAGGTTTGCCCAGCAGTTTTTCGATGTCGGCAGGTTTCAGCGATTTATCGGCAAAGGGCATCTGCTCGTTATCGGCCATAGCCGTCAGATACGACACTTTGCGGAACACCTTGTCAATCTGCTTTTCAAGCTGTCGCACACCGCTTTCGCGGGTGTATTTATCGATAATAAAGTCTATAGCCGAAGGGCTGAACTTCAATTTAGACATATCGCCCAAGTCATATTCCTTCTGCTTCTTCGTAATCAAGTGGCGACGGGCAATTTCCAATTTTTCCTCAGCCAAATAGCCCTCCACCTCAATCAGCTCCATGCGGTCGAGCAGCGGCTGCGGAATGTTTTGCAAGCTGTTTGCCGTAGCAATGAAGAACACTTTCGAGAGGTCGAAGTCTAAATCGAGGTAATTATCGTGGAAAGCATTGTTCTGTTCCGGGTCGAGCACCTCGAGCAAGGCACTCTGCGGGTCACCGTTGTACTGTCCGTTCGTCATTTTGTCAATTTCGTCGAGCACAAACAGCGGATTGGCCGATTCGGCCTTCATGATGCTTTTAATGATGCGTCCGGGCATGGCACCGATATAAGTGCGACGATGACCGCGAATTTCCGATTCATCGTGAATACCACCGAGCGCGATGCGCACATAATTGCGGTTCAATGCACGCGCAATGCTTTTGCCGAGCGACGTTTTACCCACGCCCGGAGGGCCATACAAGCACAGGATGGGGGCTTTGTCTTGACTGCGGAAGCGCAAAGTTGAAAGATGTTCCAAAATGCGTTCCTTCACCCGCTCCATGCCGTAATGGTCGTGGTTCAGCACCTTTTCGGCATTCTTCACGTTCAAGTTGTCCTTCGTGTAAATGCCCCAAGGCAAATCGGCCACCGTCTGCAAGTAAGTGAGTTGCGTTTGGTATTCGGGCATTTGCGGATTCATGCGCTGCAGTTTTTCCATTTCGCGCGTAAACACGGTCTTCACCTTATCAGGCATTACGCGACGGGCCAGTTTTTCCTCCAGGTCGAAAGTGTCAGAAGTTTCATCATCGCCCAATTCACGCTGAATTTGCTTCATCTGCTGGCGCAGGAAAAAGTCCTTCTGCTGTTCATCGAGTTCATTCCGCGTACGCGCCTCGATATTATGTTTGAGCACCGCCAGCTGACACTCGCGCGAAAGCATTTCCAGCAATTTCATTGCGCGCTGTTTAATGTCGTGCATCTGCAAGAGTTCAAACCGCTCATCCTGCACCAGCGGCATGTTGGTACAGATAAAGTTAATCAGGAACACCGGGTGCGAAATGTTGCGCACGGCAAAGGTAGCTTCTTCGCCACGAATTTCCTCGCTCACATCCAGATAGCGCACCACCGCATCGCGGCAAGCCTCAGCCATAGCCTTGAATTCTTCATCCTCGGCATCGTAAAGCACCTCTTCGAGCGGACTGACTTCAGCCCGGATAAAAGGTTTGCGTCGCTTCAGTTTCTCCAGTTTAATGGGTCCGTAACATTGCAGAATAGCCACCGTTGAACCATTCGGAACCTCAATGGTACGCATGACGCGTGCCAACACCCCCTCATCATATAAATCATCCTTATCCGGATCTTCAACCGAGCTATCTTTCTGTGCAAAAACGGCAATCAGCGATTCGCGTTTTTTTGACTGTTCCACAACCTTCAAACTTGATTCTCGTCCCACTGTTACCGAGCCTACCACTCCAGGGAAGAGCATCATGTTTCTCAGGGGCAGAACGGGTAATGTATCATCAGAAGGTGTATGCAGCAGCTCATTCATATCGCCATTGAAATCAGCAACGAGTGAAAAAGCATTCTGTGGTAAATTGTTTTTTGTCTTTAGTTTGATATGCGTCATGGATAATCTATAAAACGATTTTTACGGATATATAATATAATGAGTGGTGTTTAGATACGTATCATCCGGTGAATTTACATTCCGAGTTTTATTTCGCCGGTTTATGTATGCTTTGTCTATGGGAACGCCCGTTTATCTGCTCTGAGCCAACGTGCGCAATGCCTTTTAGTGCATTATTTATGCGAATATCCGTCTTCGCTTCTTTCCCAAACTGCAAAGTTAGTGCAAACCGAATGCAATACAAAAGAAAAGCCTGATTTTATTTTGTATGGCTGAGGTGAAGCCTAACTTCGGCGAAGACAAAGTGCTAACCGAATGCAATACAAAAGAAAAGCTTGATTTTATTTTGTAGGGCTGAGGTGAAGCCGAACTTCGGCGAAGCCAAAGTGCAAACCGAAACTTTTGACGATAGCTCATCGCTTGGTTCAAACAACGGCATACTGGTAAAAAAATCAGCGAATAGCTTTGATTTAAATAAACTAAAAAACAAAAAAGCGGCTCCACGTCCTACATCAGAACTTGGAGCCACTTATTCAATCGTCACAATCGTTTACCTACCACGATGAATAGCTATCGACTTATTGCTTTACAGCCAACTTTCGACTGACGCTGCCAGCATCGGTTGTAACTTTTACAATGCAAATAGGTACATGCACCTCTGAAAGCGTTGAACTGTAAACACCTTCGGCATGATATTGCTGAAGGAGTTGACCATTTAGCGTATAAATACTGATGGAGCGAATAGGTGCTTCGGAGGCTACAATGACTTCATTGCGTTGCACTGAATAAACATTGACTGCAAACTGAGCATCCACTTTCTCAACTCCTTCAATCGCGGTTTGTTCACCTCCGAGTGTACGCAGGAAATAGCGTCCGTGCGAAGGCAGACTCACGCTCACCCGCATGCCTTCGGTCAGCGGTGTTTCGGTATTGGTCTGTGCATCGTAGAGTATGGGCGATTTGAGTTTGTCAACGTGATTGAACGTCAGCACGGCTTCTTCGCCTTCCTCACCAAACACGCCAATGGGTATTTGCTGCTGTGAGACTAACAGATTGATAGCAGTAGCCTTTGTGCCGGCCACAGTATACACCAGCGGGGTGTACTTCATGCGGAGAGCTTCATCGTCGAGCAACATCACATCGTCGGTTTCGGAATCGGTAGCTGTAGCTGCATAGGCCAACGAAGCTGTCGATGCACCACCTTGACTGCCTTGTGCCTTGATGCTGAAGCTTTGCCAACCGGTATGTGCTGTTTGAGTCTGGGTATCGGCATTTTGCATCTCGTGCTTAAAGGCTATGTCATTATGAGCAATGCCTATGGTGCTCTTTTTAACATACATACCGCAACCGGGCATAAGCACCGGAACTCCTGTTCCATCAGCTGTCACCCAAGTGTGCTTACCCGTTTCCGAATCACTTGTCAATTGCCCCACAACGACTGTTCCATCGGGATTCACTGTCCAATATTTGGGTTCCAGATTCGAATTGACAAAGAAGAACTGATCCAAATAGAGTGGCGCAAGGAAGGGATTGCCCACCAGGGCATAACCTTCGGCCGAGGGTGAAAGTCTGACAACCAACTCTTCTGTCTTGTCGAAAATATTGGGATTACTTCTGTCCACGAAATCGGATATGAACAGACGGCCTGCACCTGTTCGGTCTAAAGGTTTGGCTGTTGCAATCCCATACTCGGTATCTGCCTTGGGAAAGCGGAACTGGAAGGGCTGACTGCTCTTATCATTCTTCAGTCCTTTCACCGAATAGGCCAAACCGGGTGCATACGGCACTGCGGCATCATTGAAGGCTGTGCTCCATTTTGAACCTAATGTTGCATGTATAGTGTTTTGTCCTTGCTCAATGATTTGTGCACTACTGTCCCAGCTGCGCTGATAGATTTCGGGATTATAGCGGTTGTTATTCGCTCCGAACGTCACATCTTTGAACAGCGGAAGTTCGGCTTGTGAATGCGTTTGGCTATCAGTGTACCAGTCGCCGGCCACGGTACCTTTAAGGGGCAGGCTTACGAGTTGCCAGTGGTTTGGCTGCAAATTCACATCGAGCGAGGCATGGTTATAAATCAGGTAATCGGCATTTTCAACCTCTGCTCCGGGCTGTAAATGGATACGGTCGCAAATGTTCACGCGGAAACGTTTGGTAACCAATCCTGACTTAGTGTCATTATCGTAGGCCATCAAGTCGTACTGGATAAACTTCGTAGCATCCTCCATGTCTGCAGGCTTTTGGGGTGAATCCCAGCCCCACTGCATATTGCCACCTTCCTTATAGCCCGACATATACAGGCGGGCTTTACTATCGGTGGGCATAAGCACCTTTGTAAAGTGCATGGGCACGAAAGCATTAGCGGTGGTGTTATCCTCGTTCGAGGTGTAGTCCGCAGCCGGATAATGCAAATCGGCATTGTTGGCACGTTTCCAGTTTGCATCGTTGTTCCAGTTTTTGGTGCGTCCATCGGCTTTACCCTGCCAAACCACATATTCAGGGACCACTTTCATGCGGAAATTCATCTTTCCATAGCAGGCATTCGTGGGTCTGTTGTTTGCATCTTTTTCTTCGAAGAGCACCGTAAACTGATACTCATAGCCTTCCTTAGGCTTGAACTTAGAGTCATAGAACGACACTTCCATTTGGTCGGTAAACGGGCTCAACTGGTCATACTTGCGAGCTTCGAGGCTGTGCAATTCGCCCATTCTGCGTGTATCAGTATAAATATCTTCACCGTTTTCAACTGCTTTTCCCAGTAGTTCTTTGTATGCAGGGTCGTCCGTTTCAACCAAGAATAAATACTTACGGTCATTCAACGAGGTAACCGGTGCAAGATGGGTTGAAGATGCAGTTACAAGTTTGGCTCGACACAGATTGACCGTCAAGGGGCTACTTTTAGAGTTAGCCATTTCAATCTGCTTCTTGCCTATGCGCAAACAGGGATTCAGATAGTCATTCGGATACTTAACTTGATTAAAACCTATATTCAAATCCGGAGCTTCAGACGAGGCGGTCAAGTGAAGCGGCAGGTAATTCCAGCAAATAACGGTTTCATCTACATTATTTGGTTTACCGGGCCAATCTGTTTTCAAGGAATCTAATAACACATTTGACCTAATGGGCTGCACGCAAACGTCCCATGCCGTACCTTCGATTTTAACAATCATATCTTGCACAGCCAGTACAAGTTTACTATTATTAGCCCGAAGCAAGGCTAAATCCTCTTGTGTGAATTGTGTACTTGAATTATTCTGAGGTTCAATGGAATTATCCATAATATCCTTAATATCAGGATAGAACTCTCGAAAGTTTTTTAAACTTTGCGAAATGGAGTATCCCTGTTCATTAGGAATTACAAACTCATCTTCCGTTCCAAAGAACCAATCGTAATAGACAAAATGTTTGGGTACATCGACATACTCTTTATTACCGTATTCATCTAATAATACAGGAATTCGCATCTGAAAACTCATGGTGTACTTCTGATTTTGACAGAAGTCAACAGAAGGGTCTACAATTTCGCCATCCATCTTCACCAAGGTCTGCCCTTGTACAAAGAAACGAGTTTCGATGGCGCAAGGATCACCGATTACCTTGGCAAATTCCTCTGTCCATGCTTTCACATGCTCATCTGTACCAGGTTTTGCATTCACATTTGGATCGTTAGGAACAATAAGCATAATGTAAGGCCGGTTAGGCGAAAGAGCGGAATAGAAGTCACAACTCAAAGAGCGAACACCTGCTTCGTCCGTTCTACCATAGAAATAGGATCGACCATCAGTTCTATTATCTTTAGCTAAACATGGATATTTTAATGTACCTGTATATTTTCTATTCTGATCAAACGTTGGTTTAAAGTATAAAGTAGCCACTTTATAATCAAAGTATTCCTGAGAACCTTCAATTTGTTCGTTCGAACCAATCTGTTGATACGAAGCTTTAATAGCCGCTATTTTTTCTTCATATGTAGGATTTTCCTTACCATGAATGGCTTGACGATACTTGAGTTCATCGAGGAAGCAGAAGCTGATTCCGTGCACTTGAGAATCTTCTGACTCACCTTCTTTTACGCCCAAGCGCGAGGTCAATCGTTCCCAATCGAAGTCCATGTTCATCAACGTGCGTTCGTTGGCACACGATTGATCCATCTGCGTAATCTTTGCCGAGGGTTTCATCAAGAACACGCGGATTTCGTCCAAGTAAACGTCGCCACCTGATGACGAAGCTGAATAGTTGTCCACCTGCAGCACATAGGAGTCAAACTCATTGGCATCGTATTTATTCACAAACGAAAAATAGGTTTGCATCCATTCGTTTGTATTATCTCCTTGTCCGGGTTCACCATTATCATTATAAGTAGTCGTTCGTATTTGTCCCGTCAAATGACGATAAATGGGGGTATAGGTTTTTATCGTATCGCTCTTTCCATCCACCGTCACCTTTTGTTCCTTTACGCCCATTACAGTGAAAAGCAAACCTGCATCGTTTGAATTATGACCTTCTTGACCGGCACTTTTCACCCATGCTGTTACCATCATTTCCGAACCGGCACAAAGCTTGTCGCGAAAAGGAAGACGTGCAATTACACCCGGACGGTCAGACACATCGACATACATAAAGTAAGTACTGTTGTTATCCTTACTGTTTTCCAAATTCGTAGGTGGACGATTTTTATTACGGTCACTAATATCTCCATAACCGATATAGTCATTTACAATGGAGTAAGACCCCCATTCTGTCATTGAACTATTCGGAGCATGTTTTGATATTGAACCGTCATAAAAAGCATACGAACTATTCTCCCATGCCATAGGAAATGGATAATATTCAGGCTGATGGTCGGGTGACAAACTGGCTACACTTGGATCGTAATCAAAATCAAGTTCGGTAAGTAACTGCAAATTATCTAGCATGTACTTGGGCGAACGATAGCGATAATTCCATTTTTCCTGCTGAACACCCGGAGTGCCGATTTTCGACACTTGAGTTTGGGTGAGCAAACGGGAATTTTCGTGAAAGTGAAGATTAAAGCGTGCTATGTTATAGATTTTACCACCCACATTCTTTGTCACAATAATTGTAGCGGCACTTCCGTCGGCCACACTCCATCGTTCATATTGTTTAATTCCCTTCTTTCTAAACCGAATAACGCGATTTGTCTTGTCTAAAGAAGTTGAAAGTTTTGAATCTATAATGTCTAAATCAACATCGGTTTTTTCCACCTTAACTTGCTGAACTATCAGTTCTGTAGCATCTTTATCAGCACCAGGTACTGCATATCCGCGTGCATCCTTTGATAATGTAACTAACTAAAGTTTCCCACCCCCAATAAAGAGGGTGGAAAGTAACAGTAATTCAAAT
>OHGS01000695.1_pt1 | contig 14066 bp, 10 predicted proteins | sample 1567831 | NCBI WGS metagenome assembly OHGS01 (sample SAMEA3879596, study PRJEB24766) | human gut metagenome | biome: human-associated habitat; feature: feces | place: USA | collected 1985/1987
TTTAGGAAATAATACAACCCTAATAAGATGTTATACTTATTGAGCGTCCGCCCTGTGAAAGAGCCGTGTAGTGGGAGTAGAATAAAAAAGGTAATTCTTGCTTTTCCGGGTTATTCTTGCTATTATTGCAACCATAGTAACAGGACTATGAAAAACTAATTTCAGGAAAAAAGTGATTTACATTAAAAACCGCTTTACATCAAAAAGAAATTGTATGAAATATATTTGTTTTTGGGCATGTATATTGCCAATGATATTATGTTCAGGTTGCTCCTCTCCCCATTTTAAGGAAATAAGTTTGAATGATGCGGAGTTGGGACTCTGTTCTTTTTGTGAATTTGACTTAGATTCTACCAATATCTTATATCCGCGCGGACTTTTTTATTTTGATCATCACTTGATATTGGTTGAGGTAAAAAACAATCCGACACTTTCTTTCTGGACGTCAGACAGCTTGAAGTATGAGTTTTCATCGGGGTATATAGGCGGAGGCCCCAATGAGCTGATTCGTCCCCGCGCTGATTACTTTACAAGCTCCGATTCCAGTTTCTTTATCTTAGATTCTGATATAGAACGAGAAATCAAGATTGAAAACAGGGGCATTTGTATACTAAATAATATTCCGATAGCCGTTTCGGATGCAATAAATCAGCTGGTTCGATTGGATCATGGGCATTATATCATGAGCGGTAAAACGGATGGAGCTTCGGGTAAAGAGCATTTCATATATTCTAAAGGGGAATTTACCCCTTTTGGAGATTATCCTTCTACGGATTTAGAGAAGATGGAGCAAGCAAAATTCGATTATAAGTTTACAGCGGGAAAAATGGGAAAGAAGGTTATATTGGATTTTTATTTGTATCATAATCTTATACGGAAGTATAGTATAAAGGGAGAGCTGTTGCAGGAAATCAGGTTGCAGGATATTCCGGACAGACATAATACGTATGAAAAGTTCAGGGAACAAAGTGTGTATCCTTATTGGCGCAAGACTGTGGCTACTGATGATGCAATTTACGTTCTTTTTTATCAAGGAGTTACTGAGAAAGTAATATATAGTGAAGGAGCAATACCGGAATTACAAGTATGGGATTGGGAGGGAAAGCTGAAAAAGAGATTTTTATTTGATAAAATCTATGATAATTTTACTGTCTCTCCCGACGGTCGGTTGTATGCATTGAATACACAGGAGCCATATAAGATATATACTTATGAAGTAGGTAAATAATGCTTTGCCATTGGATAAAGTGAGTTTATGATATTTGCGTCCGATGAAGGGGGAATGAAATAGGAAGAGCCCGGCACAATACCGGGCTCTTTACTCGGGAGACTATGATGTTTGATCTGACTTCCAGCTTTATATGGAAACTTTCGGACAGCGTGGTTCCCTTCTCGTGGAGAGTCGGGACTTTTAGATACCTGCCAGTTCCAGTACCTTTTCAACAGCAGCGTTCAGTCCGTCCGGATTTTTACCGCCGGCTGTCGCAAAGTGAGGTTGACCGCCACCGCCACCTTGAATCAGTTTGGCAGCTTCTTTTACCAGATTACCTGCTTTCAATCCGCCTGCAACCAGATTATCGCTGATCATGACCGTCAGCATTGGCTTGTTGGCATCAACTGTTCCGGCTACAAAGAACAGGTTCTCTGTAATTTCGCCACGGAGTTGGAAAGCGATGTTCTTCACTACTTCCGCGGGCATCGGCAGGCAGAACTTAATGACTTTAATGCCGTTAATTTCTTGTACATTCTTCAGCAGGCGTTCTTTGACGGCGGCTTCTTTCTCTTTCATAAAGTCTTCCACCTGTTTTTTCAGCCCTGCGTTTTCATCGATATACTTACGAATGGCTACGCCAAGGTCGGGAGCATTGTTGAAAAGAGCTTTCAAATCGTTCAAAGTATCCTGGATCGTATCCAGCATTTCTTCTACGCGAGCTCCGGTATATGCTTCGATACGGCGTACACCGGCAGCTACTGAACTCTCAGAGATAATTTTTACCATACCGATGTTTCCGGTAGCAGCAACGTGAGTACCTCCACAGAATTCAATGGATGAGCCGAACTGGATAACACGTACGTGGTCACCATACTTCTCACCGAACAGGGCGATTGCCCCCAGTTCTTTAGCTTCTTCGATAGGGATGTTGCGATGTTCCTGCAATGGAACATTGGCACGTATCTTTGCATTTACCAAATGCTCCACTTTGCGGATTTCTTCATCCGTTACTTTCTGGAAGTGAGAGAAGTCGAAGCGCAGAGAATCCGGAGTTACCAAGGAGCCTTTCTGTTCAACATGTTCTCCCAATACTTCACGGAGTGCTTCGTCCAGTAAGTGAGTGGCAGAGTGATTGGCTGCACAAGCTGCACGTTTGTCGGTGTTTACACAAGCCATCATCGGAGCCTCCGGATGTTCGGGAAGTTTTTTTGTTATGTGTATCGGAAGATTGTTTTCTTTTTTAGTGTCGATCACTTCAATAGTTTCGAACTCACTTACCAATACACCGGTGTCACCTACCTGACCACCGCTTTCTGCATAGAACGGGGTATAATCTAATACGATTTGGTACAGAGTCTGATTTTTCTGTTTCACCTGGCGATAACGCAGAATAGAGGTTTCATATTCTGTATAGTCATACCCTACGAATTCTGTTGTGCCTTCTTTCAAAATAATCCAGTCGCCTGTTTCAATGGCAGCGGCGTTGCGTGCACGTTGTTTTTGCTGTTGCATTTCGGCGTCGAATTCCACTGTGTTCACTGTCATGCCGTTTTCACGCAGAATCAGTTCTGTCAGATCGAGCGGGAAACCAAACGTATCATACAGCGTAAAGGCGTCTTTGCCACTGATTTCTGTTTTTCCGGTGGCTTTTGTGTCCGCCATGGTTTTGTCGAGCAAGCGGATACCGGTTTCCAAAGTGCGTAGGAATGATTCTTCTTCTTCTTTGATAACCTTTTCGATCAACTCTTTTTGAGCAATCAGTTCCGGATAAGCATCACCCATGCTGTCAATCAGAACCGGAAGCAATTTGTACATAAACGCTTGTTTCTGTCCAAGGAATGTATATCCGTAGCGAACGGCACGGCGGAGGATACGACGAATCACATAACCGGCTTTGGCATTCGACGGCAATTGTCCGTCGGTGATTGAGAAAGCGATAGTACGGATATGATCGGCAATCACACGCATAGCGATGTCGTTCTGTTCATTCTTGCCATATTCTGTTCCCGCCATTTGAGCGATTGATTTGATCAGTGGCTGGAATACGTCAGTGTCGTAATTGGATGTTTTACCTTGCAAAGCCATGCAAAGACGTTCGAATCCCATACCGGTATCGATAACTTTTGCCGGTAGCGGTTCGAGGCTGCTGTCGGCCTTGCGGTTGTATTGCATGAATACGAGGTTCCAGATTTCTATTACCTGGGGATGATCATGGTTCACCAAATCGCGTCCTGAAATCTTAGCACGTTCTTCAGCCGGGCGGAGGTCGATGTGGATCTCCGAGCAAGGACCGCAGGGACCTGTATCACCCATTTCCCAAAAGTTATCATGCTTGTTGCCGTTGATGATATGGTCTTTGGGAAGGAATTGTTCCCAGATGGAAGCTGCTTCGTTATCACGTTCCAGCCCTTCTTCGGGGCTTCCTTCGAACACCGTGGCATACAGGTGTTCCGGGTTCAGCTTCAATACATCTACCAGATATTCCCATGCCCAGCTGATGGCTTCTTTCTTGAAATAATCGCCGAATGACCAGTTACCCAGCATTTCGAACATGGTGTGATGATACGTATCGTGTCCCACTTCTTCAAGGTCATTGTGCTTTCCGCTTACGCGAAGACATTTTTGCGAGTCCGCGACTCTGTGGTATTTCGCCGGGTGGTTACCCAAAATAATATCTTTAAACTGGTTCATCCCTGCATTGGTAAACATCAGGGTAGGGTCATCTTTAATCACCATCGGAGCCGAAGGAACAATCTGATGTCCTTTTGACTCGAAGAAATTCTTAAACGAATCTCTGGTTTCTTTTGCAGTCAACATACTTCTATATATCTATTGTTGAGGTTAATATTCTGAAAAAAGCAGTGCAAAGATAGCTTGTTTTTATTACTTTTGCCGTATTAACAAGCGAAATATTTATAAGATGCGCAAAGTTTACTATATCTATAATCCGCAAACGCAGACTTATGACCGGATTTATCCGACTGTCCGACAACGGGCATTGAGCATTCTCCGCCGTCTTTTTATCGGGATGGGGCTGGGGGCCGGCAGTTTCATTATATTGTTACTGATTTTCGGCTCTCCTTCAGAGAAGGAGTTGCGGAAAGAGAATAGCCAACTTTTGGCGCAATATAATGTTCTTTCTCGTCGTCTTGACGAAGCAATGGGAGTGCTTCAGGACATTCAGCAACGTGATGATAACCTTTACAGGGTCATTTTTATGGCCGATCCCGTTTCACCGGCCATTCGTCAGGCGGGCTATGGCGGTACGAACCGTTATGAAGAACTGATGGATATGGCCAACTCAAAACTGGTGGTTAATACGACTCAGAAGATGGATGTGCTGAGTAAGCAACTTTATATACAATCCAAGTCGTTTGACGATGTGGTGGCGATGTGTAAAAATCATGACCAGATGTTAAAGTGTATTCCTGCCATCCAGCCGATATCTAATAAAGATCTTCGGAAGACAGCTTCCGGTTATGGTACACGTATCGACCCTATTTACGGAACGACGAAGTTTCATGCCGGTATGGACTTTTCTGCTCATCCCGGGACGGATGTGTATGCCACTGGTGACGGGACAGTGGTGAAAATGGGGTGGGAGACCGGTTATGGCAATACTGTTGAGATTGATCATGGCTTCGGGTATCGTACCCGTTATGCTCATTTGCAGGAGTTTCGTACTAAACTGGGTAAAAAAGTGGTACGCGGTGAGGTGATTGCCGGAGTGGGAAGCACCGGAAAGAGCACCGGACCGCATTTGCATTACGAAGTGCATGTCAAGGGGCAAGTGGTGAATCCGGTTAATTATTACTTCATGGATTTAAGTGCGGAAGATTATGAACGTATGATTCAGATAGCTGCCAACCACGGTAAAGTGTTTGACTAAACAAAAAGAGAATTATGCAAAATACAGAAAGGGATCTGAAATTATATTACTCTATCAGTGAAGTTGCCCAGATGTTCGATGTCAATGAGTCGTTGCTTCGTTTTTGGGAGAAGGAGTTTCCGCAAATTGCCCCTAAAAAGGGTAGCCGTGGGGTACGCCAATACCGGAAAGAGGATGTAGAAACCATCCGTCTGATTTATCACTTGGTGAAGGAACGGGGGATGACTTTGCCCAGAGCCCGCCAAAAATTGAAAGATAATAGAGAGGCAACAATCCGGAACTTTGAGATTATCAATCGTCTTAAGCAGATTAGAGAAGAACTGCTTGGAATGAGGAATGCCCTTGATAGATTTTCAACGACGAACGGAGAGGAACGATGAACGCAGGTTGGTACTCCTGTTATCGTTCATCGTTGATGGTTCATTAGTTTTCTACGCGTGTCACTGACTTTATATTTGGAATCTTGCGCAAATTGTTGCAAATGGCTTTTACGTCTTCCACATCGTGCACGTATAACTGTACTTTTCCTTCAAAAATGCCGTCATTGGTCTCCATGTCCAGCTTTCGGATATTAACGTTCAGTTGGCGTGAAATGACCTGCGTGATTTCGTTCAGTAATCCTACATTATCTATGCCTTTTACATAAATATATACCAGGAAAGAAAGTTTCTTGTGTGTATCCCATTCTGTGGCAATGATACGGTTGCCATAACTGCTTTTTAACTTAGCCGCTACCGGACATTGGCGTTTATGGATGATGATGCGGTCGTTTTCATCCATATATCCCAGTACGTCGTCACCGGGGATGGGATGACAACATTCGGCCATGATATATTTCTTTTGCAGCGCATCTTCCGTCAGTTTAAGAATCTGTTTGGTATTAATCTTCTCTTTTTCTTGCGGTTCTTTTTCTTCCTGCTGTTTGTCTTTATTGTTGTTGCCAAAAGAGAAAGTCAGATACTTCATCCAGTTACTGCTTTGCTTCTCCTTCAGTTCATTCTTGTCGGCGTCTCCCAATACGATGGTTTTGTTGCCGATGGCTACATGGAATTCTTCTTCATTCTTCATGTTATGCAGTTTGCATAACTTCTCGATGACAGCTGCTTCCGGACGGATCTCCTCTTTCTTGAAGAATTCGTTCAACAATTCTTCTCCTTCTTTCTGGAAGGTTTTTCGTTCTTTACGCAGAATAGCTGCAATCTTTGCCCTTGCCCTTGCAGTAGTGGCAAATACTTCCCATTGTGGCTGTACACGTTGCGACTTGGATGTCAGTATCTCCACCTGATCTCCACTTTGTAATTTATGGCTTAGGGGCACCAGTTTATGATTGACTTTGGCGCCGATGCAATGGCTTCCTATATCTGTGTGCAGGGAGAATGCAAAATCCAGCGCAGTAGAGTTCTGTGGCATGGTTTTAAGCTCTCCTTTCGGAGTGAAGACAAAAATCTCCGAAGCAAATAAATTCAATTTGATTGTATCGAGGAAGTCGATGGCGTCCGGTTGCGGATCGTCGAGTATTTCTTTAATGGTACGCAGCCACTTTTCCAATTCACCTTCATCTTCGCTGCCTCCTCCTTCTTTATATTTCCAGTGGGCGGCAAATCCTTGTTCGGCCACATCGTTCATCCGTTCGCTACGTATCTGGACCTCGATCCATTGTCCGTTGTTTCCCATCAAGGTGACATGCAGTGCCTGGTATCCATTGGCTTTCGGGTGGCTCACCCAGTCGCGCAGGCGGTCGGGGTGGGGTTTATAGATTTTAGAGATTGAGACATAGATGTCAAAACAATCATTCAGTTCCTCCTCCATATTGCGTGGTTCGAAGATAATTCGTACAGCCAGCAGATCATAAATTTCTTCAAAGGGAACATGCTTGGTTTGCATTTTGTTCCAGATGGAGTAGATTGATTTCACGCGTGCCAGGATACGGTATTTTAGCCCCATCTTATCCAGTTGCTCTCGTATCGGGGCGGTGAATTCATTAAATACCTTATCACGTTCGGCCGCTGTTGCGTTCAGCTTTTCTTCAATTTCCTGATATTCTTCAGGATGTTCATATTTGAAACTGAGGTTTTCCAGCTCTGTTTTGATCTTATACAGTCCCAGGCGGTTGGCAAGAGGTGCATAAATATACAATGTTTCGCCTGCGATCTTATACTGTTTGTTGGGTAACATAGAGCCGAGGGTACGCATGTTGTGCAGACGATCGGCTATTTTGATTAAGATCACCCGGATGTCATCGGACATCGTGAGCAGGAGCTTTTTAAAGTTCTCTGCCTGTGCCGAAGCGCGGTCACCAAAGATACCTCCGGAAATTTTAGTTAGCCCGTCGACAATTTGTGCGATTTTAGCTCCGAAAATGTTTTCGATATCTTCTACCGTATAGTCGGTATCTTCTACGACATCGTGCAAAAGGGCAGCACAAATGGAAGTCGAACCAAGCCCGATTTCGTTGCATACGATTTTTGCGACGGCAATGGGGTGCATGATATAAGGCTCCCCGGAGCGTCGTTTGATGCCTTTATGTGCTTGATTGGCAAAATTAAAGGCCTTGGTTATAATCTCAATACGTTTACGGTGCTTGGTAGCAAGATAATCGTTCAGCAATTCTTGAAAAGCTTGTTCAATCATTTGCTCTTCAGCTATTTCTTTCTGGTTCTCAGTGTCCATAATTTAGTCCTTTCGTTCCTTTTCTGCAAAAATAATCAAATTTAAACATCAGGCAAGCGAAAGGGGATTTATTTGTATATTTTCAAACGTTTTCCTGCGGAAATGTTAGTTCCCCGCAGTCCGTTCCAACTTTGAAGATCTTTTACGCGTACACCATATTTTGCTGCAATAGCTCCCAAGGTGTCTCCATTTTTGATTTTATAATATGTGGGTGTACCATTGCCTGCTTTGGCAGAGCTACCTTTCCTTCTGGAAGCAGGACTGTCATTTTTAATGGCTACTGTACGCCGGTTTTTGAATAATTCGTCGGCACGGTGGGCGTAAATAGTGTCCTGGCGATCGATGAACGAACTTACAGCGTTTTGTGGAAGGCGCAAAGTATAAGGTTTGCTTTCACCCGGAATTATCTCTTTTTTGTATTGTGGATTGAGACTTCTGATTTGATCCATCGGAACATTGCACAAGTCGGCAATCTGTTGGAAGTGAAGGTTTTTGTTTACCTGAATCGTATCGGTGCTTTCCGGAATATCGGTTTCCATCGGACAGATATTATGATCGCAGTAATAGGTCATTACATAGTTGGCTGCTATAAATGCCGGTACATATCCTCTTGTTTCTTTGGGCAAGTAGTTATAGATGCTCCAATAATCGGTTTCTCCTCCTGCACGGCGGATGGCTTTGTTGATGGTGCCCGGTCCGCAATTGTATGCTGCGATCACAAGATTCCAGTCATGATAAATATCATATAGATCTTTCAGGTAGCGTGCTGCTGCCCAAGTTGCCTTTATCGGGTCACGACGGTCGTCCACCAGGCTGTTCGATTCCAGCCCGTACATTTTGCCGGTTCCTATCATGAACTGCCACAAACCTCCTGCACCTGCGCGTGATACTGCCGACGGGTTCAGAGCCGATTCGATGATAGGTAAATACTTCAGCTCCAATGGCAGATTATACGCATCGAGAGCTTCTTCGAAGATAGGCATGTAGAAGTTGCAGGCACTCAGCATAAAAGATACCTGATTTCGCAGGCGGCCGGCATACATATCGATGAACTTACGTACGATTTCGTTGTATGGCATCTCCATTACGGTCGGCATGCGCGATAAGCGGTCGATATATACGGAGTCACTGAACAACGGATTGATTTCCGCCGTACTGCAATCTTTTCCTAAGTCAATGTAGTTTTTGGCTTTCCAGTCGTTGAGCAGACTATCGAGGGGATAAGTCATACTTTTCGGAAGCTCGATGCTTTCCTGGCGTTCTTTGCCGTTGTCGCGAATCACTACGTCTACACTCTGTGCGTTTACCTTTGGGGTGGCAAACAAAAACAATAAAATCAGGGGGCAATAGTTTGCTAATTTCTTCATTCTTATTTGTTCAATCTTCATGGGTTAAAATCTGAGGCTGCATTGCACGCCTACCGACTTACTGCCGGGTTGTAACGGGTTATTATTTATAATAGTAGGTTCCACCCTCATGCTTAGGTCGGGTGATATGTCGAAATTGGATAACTCCGCGTCTACATAGGCGTCGATAACGGAAATCAGATATACGCCGATGACAGCGAATATACTGAGGTCACGATAGCGGCGATACGTATCTTTCCGTTTGCGGAGTATATCTTTCAGCTGGGTATCGGTGTAATTGTGATTCGGCGGAAGTAAATCCTGATAGCTGTTCGTATTTGGATTATTGTCCATAATATCCATATAAGCCTGAGCATAGTCCTTATACATTTTCCCGTTCCAGCTTAATGCATAGGCGCATCCGGCGAATCCACCATATATAATAGGTAGTTTCCAGTATTTGCGGTTATATATCTGTCCGCCACCCGGAAATACGATGGCATACCAGGTTGCTTTCGTCGGGTTAGGTACGAACATTTTTTTAGGCATGATGGGAGGCGGCAGGCTATCTGTCTTTACGACTGACGGAATGACAGGTGTTTCTATCTTTTCCAGGTTCTGCCGGTTGACTTCCTCGAGGCTGTCTGCCGTAACAATGGCGGGTTTCCGGTTTTCCAAACTGTCTATCGGCGGGAGGATAACCGCTTTATCCACTTTCACACTGTCGGCGACCGGCGAAGAAACCACCGGTTCACGATGGCGGCGTGCCCGTGCTTTAGGAGCCTCGCGGACCGGAGAGATGGAATCCTGGACTGTTTTTACAGGCTCCTGTGCATACACATCAATCCCTGCTACCTGAAAGAAACAGAGAAGCAGGGCAATGTATAGCTGATATGTTTTACTTTTTTTTGTCATTTATTTCTTCAGTGAGTCGAAGATTTCCATGATACGTTCCAGTTCCTCTTCATTACTAAAAGGAATACTGATCTTCCCTTTGCCCTTTTCAGAGCAAGTCAGTTGTACCTTGGTGTTAAAGAATCCCGATAGATGTTGTTTCAGCATGTTGAATTCCTCGGGCAGTTTGGCCCGCTTCGGGGTAATCTTTTTGGTTCCGCTCTTCACGGCTTCTCCTTCGCTCAGTGATTTTACTATTTCTTCTACTTTGCGGACAGAGTATCCGTGTTCCAGAATTTCTTCGAAAATTTTAACTTGTAGTTTCGGGTCGCCCAGTGTGATCAATGCCCGGGCATGTCCCATGTCTATCTGTTTGTTCTGCAGTGCCATTTGTATCGGTGCAGGCAATTTGAGCAGACGCAGATAGTTGGCAATGGTTGTGCGTTTCTTGCCGACACGTTCACTTAACCGCTCCTGTGTCAGGTCATATTGCTCTATCAAGTGTTGGTAAGCCAGTGCGATTTCTACCGAATTAAGATCCTCGCGCTGTATATTTTCTATCAGCGCCATCTCCATCACGTTTTCATCATCGGCTGTGCGGATGTATGCAGGAATCGTATCCAGTCCGGCTTTCTGTGAAGCGCGGTAGCGACGTTCCCCGGCAATGATCTGGTACTCGTCGTCCGAGACTTTGCGCAGGGTGATGGGTTGGATAATTCCTATTTCCCTGATCGAATCGGCCAACTCTTCCAGTGCCGTTTCATCAAATTCGCGACGCGGCTGGTTGGGGTTGACGGAGATTTTCGACAGTTCTATTTCGTTAATAGACGAAGAACCTTCGGTTTTCACCTCCTCCATGGAGAGCAGGGCGTCGAGCCCGCGGCCTAATGCATTTCTTCTTTGTGTTGCCATATCTTCGTTTATTTACTATTTCTGCTTATTAGTTCCTTAGCCAGTGCCAGGTGATTTTTTGCTCCGGTAGATTCTGCATCATATAAGATGGTGGGCAGTCCGTAACTGGGTGCTTCACTGAGCTTCACGTTGCGCTGGATGACGGTTTTGAACACCAGTTCCTGAAAGTGGCGTTTCACTTCGTCATAGATCTGGTTGGCTTGGCGCAGGCGTGAGTCGTACATCGTCAGCAGGAAGCCTTCTATTTCGAGTGCCGGGTTCAGTTTTGATTTGATAATCTTGATGGTATTCAGCAGTTTGCTGATTCCCTCGAGGGCGAAATATTCTGCCTGTACGGGGATAATCACCGAGTCTGCTGCCGTCAGGGCGTTGATTGTGATCAATCCCAGCGAAGGAGAACAGTCTATCAAAATATAATCATACTCTTCCTTTAGCGGAGTCAGCACTTCTTTCAGTATCTTTTCGCGGTTTTTGAGATTTAGCATTTCAATTTCGGCGCCTACCAGATTGATGTGCGATGAAATGACTTTCAGCGAATCAATTTCAGTGTCATGAATAGCGTCCTGTACGTTGGCTCTGTCGATAATGCATTCGTAGATAGTACATTCGGATTGCTTGATGTCGACTCCCAATCCGGAAGAGGCATTTGCCTGTGGGTCCGCATCAACAACCAGTACTTTCTTTTCAAGCGTAGCCAGCGAAGCTGCGAGGTTAATCGTAGTCGTTGTTTTTCCTACACCACCTTTTTGATTGGCCAAAGCAATTATTTTTCCCATATTATCTAAATTTATTGGCAGCGAAATAAGTGATAAATCCTCAGAGCGCCTACTAAAAAATAGAAACTTTGCTTAATCTGTTGATAAGTCACCTGTTTTGTTAATAACTGCCAGGCGAGATACGGGCATTTTTTCTCTTTTTAGCTCGCAAATATACGTATTAAAATTGAATATCAATTCCTTTTTTTACTCACTTGCAGAAGATTAAGATTTGTAAACGGGTAGTCTGCATGGCTAACCATCAGATGGTTTCAAGACTTCCATTAAGAGTTAGCTGATAAAACATCCCCATGTTTTTGATAACAAGATCCCCATGTTGTATCTAACAACATCCGGATGTTATTGTGAAGAACATCCGGATGTTTTACACTCTTGTTTCTTATCTGCTGTGAATACAATATTAATAGACCTTCGCTTTCCTATTTGGTTCTGTTGTCGATACAAGTTCTTTTTGCTACTTTTGTGCATTTCGAAAACATAAAATAATAGATAAGGTAAGATTGTATGGAAAATAAAAGGCCTTTGATCCTCGTTTCCAATGACGACGGTATTATGGCAAAAGGTATTAGCGAACTGATTAAATTTCTTCGTCCGCTGGGCGAAATCGTAGTAATGGCTCCTGACGCTCCCCGTTCCGGCAGTGGATGTGCACTGACGGTGACACAGCCGGTGCATTATCAGTTATTGAAAAAAGATGTGGGGTTGACTGTTTATAAGTGTTCCGGTACGCCGGCCGATTGTATAAAACTGGCACGAAATCAGATACTTGACCGTGAACCCGATCTGGTTGTCGGTGGGATTAATCATGGTGACAATTCTGCTACCAATGTACACTACTCCGGCACGATGGGGGTTGTAATCGAAGGTTGCCTTAACGGAATTCCTTCTATCGGTTTTTCTATTTGTGATCATGCCCCCGGAGCTGATTTTGATGCTGCAGGACCTTATGTGCGGAAAATAGCGGCAATGGTTCTTGAGAAGGGACTTCCGTCACTGACTTGTCTCAATGTGAATTTTCCCAATACTCCGGAACTGAAGGGAGTGAAAATCTGCGAACAGGCCAAAGGGCACTGGAGCGGAGAGTGGCAGGCCTGTCCACGGAGAGACGATACGAATTATTATTGGCTGACCGGAGAGTTTATCGATCACGAACCGGAGAACGAGAAGAACGATCATTGGGCGTTGGCCAACGGATATGTAGCCATCACACCGACGGTAGTGGATATGACTGCTTATCATTTTATGGACGAATTGAAATCCTGGGAATTATGAAATACTATCTGATTGTTGGCGAAGCCTCGGGCGATTTGCACGCTTCTCACTTGATGGCTGCACTGAAAGAGGAGGATCCGCGGGCTGAATTCCGTTTCTTTGGCGGTGATATGATGGCTGCTGTAGGAGGAACGATGGTGAAGCATTATAAGGAGCTGGCTTACATGGGCTTTATTCCTGTATTGCTGCATCTGCGAACCATCTTTGCCAACATGAAGAGATGTAAGGAGGACATCGTGGCATGGGCGCCGGATGTTGTTATTTTGGTGGATTATCCGGGCTTTAATCTCGATATTGCCAAGTTTGTGCATGCGAAAACGAAGATTCCGGTTTATTACTATATTTCTCCCAAGATTTGGGCATGGAAAGAATATCGCATCAAAAATATAAGAAGAGATGTAGATGAGCTTTTCTCCATTCTCCCTTTTGAGGTTGAGTTCTTTGAGGGGCATCAATACCCGATTCATTACGTTGGTAATCCGACGGTGGATGAAGTTACCGCTTTCAAGGCTACAAATCCGGAAACATTTGCCGATTTTATCAGTGATAATGAGTTAGCGGATAAGCCTATCATTGCTTTGCTTGCCGGAAGCCGGAAGCAGGAGATTAAGGATAATCTCCCCGATATGATCCGGGCAGCCTCGGCTTTTCCGGATTATCAGCTTGTGCTGGCTGCCGCTCCCGGCATTTCTCCGGAATACTATGCTGAATTCGTAAAAGGGACAAATCTGCAAGTAATCTTTGGCCGGACTTACCGCTTGCTTCAACAGGCGGATGTCGCTTTGGTGACATCCGGAACTGCCACTCTTGAGACGGCACTTTTCCGCGTACCGCAAGTGGTTTGCTATCATACTCCCGTAGGGAAGCTGGTGTCTTTCCTCCGGAAACATATCTTGAAGGTGAAGTTTATCTCGTTGGTCAACTTGATTGCCGGACGGGAAGTAGTCAGGGAATTGGTGGCTGATACGATGACGGTGGAGAATATGCGGAACGAGCTGAAACGTTTGTTGTTTCAAGAAGACTATCGACGGAAAATGTTGGATGGTTATGAAGAAATGGCACGGTTGCTCGGACCGGCAGGAGCCCCGAGGCAT
>OHGS01000697.1_pt1 | contig 14038 bp, 10 predicted proteins | sample 1567831 | NCBI WGS metagenome assembly OHGS01 (sample SAMEA3879596, study PRJEB24766) | human gut metagenome | biome: human-associated habitat; feature: feces | place: USA | collected 1985/1987
ATTCACTATCTTCGTACCTTAAATAAGTAGATTTCAGTTGACAATGCGAATATTAGTCCTCTTACTGATTACCCTTCTTGGTTGTGGAGCGTGCAAGGAACAGCGCGACCACAAAGGAAAGACTCCTTTGGTAGAGGTGGACGGTAACTTTTTATATAAAGAAGATTTGATGTCCGTGCTTCCGGTCGGATTGTCAAAAGATGATAGTATTCTCTTCACCGAACATTATATTCGTAGTTGGGCGGAAGAGATTTTATTATATGAGAAAGCTGCGAACAATATTCCCGATAATGTGGATGTTGACAAACTGGTGGAGAATTATCGGAAAGCGTTGATTATGCATACTTATCAGCAGGAGTTGATAAACCAGAAGCTGTCGAATGATATTTCCGAACAAGAGATCGCAGAATATTACGGGAAAAACAAAGAACTGTTTAAACTGGAAACCCCGTTGATTAAGGGATTGTTTATCAAAGTGCCGTTGACGGCTCCCCAGCTGAACAATGTGCGCAGGTGGTATAAGTCGGACAAACAGGATGCTGTTGAGAGCCTGGAAAAATATAGCTTACAGAATGCAGTGAAATACGAATACTTCTATGACAAATGGGTGTCCGTGACTGATGTACTGGATATGATTCCATTAAAAGTAGAGGCACCGGAAGAGTACGTAGACAAACACCGTCAGGTAGAATTGAAAGATACGGCCTATTATTATTTCCTGAATGTGAGCGATTATCGCGGAGCAGGCGAAGAAAAACCGTATGAGTTTGCACGGTCGGAAGTGAAGGATTTACTGGTCAATCAGAAACGGGTGAACTTTATGGAACAAGTGAAGAACGACCTGTATCAGCAGGCTGTGAACAAAAAGAAGATTATATACAATTATTAAATACAAAGAATGAAGAAGTTTGTGAACTTTAGATTTGTTGTTACCCTTGTCCTGGCAGTATTTGCCAACGTGGTAACTTATGCACAGGACAATGTAATTGATGAGGTAGTTTGGGTAGTAGGTGACGAAGCTATTTTGAAATCAGATGTGGAAGAGGCACGCATGGATGCCCTGTATAATGGACGCAGATTTGAAGGCGATCCTTATTGTGTAATACCCGAAGAAATCGCTGTGCAGAAATTATTCCTGCATCAGGCAAAGCTGGACAGTATCGAAGTTTCCGAAGCGGAAATCATTCAGCGCGTAGATATGATGACCAATATGTATATTCAGCAGATTGGTTCTAAAGAGAAGATGGAGGAATACTTCAATAAGACTGCCACTCAAATTCGTGAAACGTTGCGCGAAAATGCCCGGGATGGATTGACGGTACAGAAAATGCAGCAGAAACTGGTAGGAGAAATCAAGGTGACTCCGGCAGAAGTACGCCGCTATTTCAAAGATCTTCCTCAGGACAGTATCCCTTATATTCCCACTCAGGTAGAAGTGCAGATTATCACCCTGCAACCTAAAATTCCTATTGCGGAAATAGAAGACGTAAAGAGACGTTTACGTGATTATACGGATCGTGTGACAAAAGGGGAGATTGATTTCTCTACGCTGGCACGTCTGTATTCTGAAGATAAGGCTTCTGCTATCAAGGGTGGTGAACTTGATTTTATGGGACGTGGTATGCTTGACCCGGCTTATGCCAATGTAGCATTCAGTCTTCAAGACCCGAAGAAGGTTTCCAAGATTGTAGAATCGGAATTTGGTTATCATATTATTCAGCTGATCGAGAAGCGCGGTGACCGTGTGAATACCCGTCACATTCTGTTGCGTCCGAAAGTATCTGAAAAGGAGTTGACTGAGGCTTGTGCCCGTCTGGATTCTATTGGCGATGATATCCGTCAGAATAAGTTTACATTTGATGAGGCTGCCTCTGTGATTTCACAGGATAAGGATACTCGTAATAATCACGGTCTTATGGTGAATACGAATGAGCGTACAGGTATCACTACTTCTAAGTTCCAGATGCAGGATTTGCCTCAGGATGTTGCGAAAGTGGTGGATAAGATGAATGTAGGCGAAATTTCCAAAGCCTTTACGATGATCAACGAGAAAGATGGAAAAGAAGTTTGTGCCATTGTAAAACTGAAAGCAAAGATCAACGGTCATAAAGCTACCATTGCAGAAGACTATCAGGACCTGAAAGAAATTGTGATGGAGAAACGCCGTGAAGAGATGTTGCAGAAATGGATTCTGGACAAGCAGAAACATACTTATGTACGCATCAACGAAAACTGGCAGAAGTGTGACTTCAAGTATCCGGGTTGGGTCAAGAAGGACTGATGTAACCTTGCTTTGATTTTATATGCTGAAAACAAATAAAAAAAATAAACAACAAGACAGGCATAGATGGCTCCTTATAGGCTTTCTATGCCTGTTTGGTGTATGTCTTGTAGCACAAGTGAGGCCAACAGGACAGAAACCTGTGACAGGGGATTCAATTAAATCGGCTGCGGATACGTCTAAGTCGGCTCCAAAAGCCAAAACACCGGCAGGCAATAAGAAACAGTCGGACAACAAGAAGCAACCGGAGAATAAAAAGACCAAAGTTTATCTGCTTCATGCTGATGAAGGTCAGGCGGATAAGTTGGCGCGTCCGGATGTGCAGGTGTTGATTGGTAACGTGAAATTGCGGCATGACAGTATGTATATGTACTGTGATAGTGCGCTGATTTTTGAGAAAACCAACTCTGTGGAGGCCTTCAGTAATGTGCGTATGGAACAGGGAGACACTTTGTTCATCTACGGTGATTATCTTTATTATGACGGAATGACGCAAATAGCGCAGCTTCGTGAAAATGTGAAGATGATTAATCGGAACACCACCCTGTTGACAGATAGCTTGAACTACGACCGTCTCTACGACCTCGGATATTATTTCGAGGGAGGAACCTTGATGGATGAAGAGAATGTATTGACTTCCGATTGGGGAGAATACAGTCCTGCAACAAAACAGTCGGTATTCAACCATGATGTGAAGTTGGTAAACCCTAAGTTTGTGTTGACTTCCGATACATTAAGGTATAATACGGAAAGCAAAATCGCAGTTATTCTCGGACCTTCCAATATCGTCAGTGATAATAATCATATCTATTCGGAACGGGGATTCTATAATACAATGACCGAACAAGCCGAACTGTTGGACCGTTCGGTACTGACCAATCAGGGAAAGAAACTGGTAGGCGACAGTCTGTTCTATGACCGTATCATCGGTTATGGCGAGGCGTTCGATAATGTGAAGATGACAGATTCCATTAATAAGAATATGCTGACGGGTGATTATTGTTTCTATAATGAATTGACAGACTCCGCGTTTGCGACGAAACGTGCTGTGGCAATCGACTACTCGCAAGGGCCTGACAGTCTTTTTATGCATGGCGATACATTGCAGTTGGTGTCTTACAACCTGAATACCGATTCCGTTTTCCGGTTGATGAAGGCTTATCACAAGGTACGTATGTATCGTACGGATGTTCAAGGAGTATGTGACTCACTGGTCTATAATTCGAAGGATTCCTGTATGACCATGTATACCGACCCTATTCTTTGGAATGAAGGGCAGCAACTACTTGGCGAGCAGATCAAGATTTATATGAATGACAGCACGATTGACTGGGCGCATATCATCAACCAGGCGTTGACGGTGGAAATGAAAGATTCTATTCATTATAACCAAGTGTCCGGTAAAGAGATGAAAGCCTATTTCATCAATGGAGATATGCGTCATATTGAAGTGATTGGTAATGTGTTGACCGCTTTCTATCCGGAAGAAAAAGACAGTACGATGACCGGATTTAATTGTCTGGAAGGTAGTGTGCTTCATCTTTATATGAAGGACAAGAAGATGGAAAAAGGACTGTTTATCGGTAAATCCAACGGAACGATGTATCCGATGGACCAGATACCGCCTGATAAATTGCGTCTTCCCACTTTTGCCTGGTTCGACTATGTCCGTCCGCTGAATAAGGATGATATCTTTAACTGGCGGGGTAAACGTGCGGGCGATACACTGAAACCGACCACCGACCGGCGACCCAAAACAGAAAAGCGAAACTTAATAAATATGAAGTAGTATGGGAATGTTTAACTCAATGAGAAAGCCCCGTGGCTTTAATCATCAATACATTTATGTAGACGAGCGGAAAGAAAAGCTCGCAAAGATGGAGGAGAACGCCAAACGTGACTTGGGGATGCTTCCGGAAAAGGAATTTAATCCGGAGGATATTCGAGGTAAGTTCATCGAAGGTACTACGCATTTGAAAAGAAGAAAAGCGAGTGGCCGCAAACCGGTCTCTTTCGGAATCATACTGATAATCATTGCTTTCCTTCTTTATCTGTGGCATTATTTGGCGACAGGAAGCTGGAACTTTTAATTATTAATTTACGAAGAATGAGCGATATAATTCATTTGTTGCCTGATTCGGTAGCTAACCAGATTGCTGCCGGTGAAGTGATACAACGTCCCGCGTCTGTCATCAAGGAGCTAGTGGAGAATGCGATTGATGCAGATGCACAAAATATACATGTATTGGTGACTGATGCAGGTAAAACCAGCATTCAGGTGATTGATGATGGAAAAGGAATGTCCGAAACGGATGCCCGTCTTTCTTTTGAGCGACATGCCACTTCCAAGATACGTCAAGCGGCGGATCTGTTTGCTTTGCGTACAATGGGATTTCGCGGAGAGGCATTGGCTTCTATCGCTGCTGTGGCACAGGTAGAGTTAAAGACACGTCCGGAATCGGAAGAGTTGGGCACGAAGCTGGTGATTGCAGGCTCTCAAGTGGAAAGCCAAGAGGCTGTGTCCTGTTCTAAAGGAAGTAACTTCTCTGTAAAGAACCTATTCTTTAATGTACCTGCCCGTCGTAAATTTCTAAAGGCTAATTCAACGGAATTGAGTAACATCCTTGCCGAATTTGAACGGATCGCTTTGGTGCATCCGGAGGTTGCTTTTTCGCTTTATAGTAATGATTCGGAGTTATTTAATCTTCCGGTATCACAATTACGTCAACGTATCCTTGCTATTTTCGGTAAGAAGCTCAATCAGCAGTTACTCAATATAGAGGTCAATACTACCATGGTGAAAATCTCCGGATATGTAGCCAAGCCGGAGACTGCCCGTAAGAAAGGGGCACATCAGTATTTCTTTGTCAACGGGCGTTATATGCGTCATCCTTATTTTCATAAGGCAGTCATGGAGGCTTATGAACAGTTGATTCCCACCGGTGAACAGATTTCCTACTTTATCTATTTCGATGTAGATCCGGCTAATATTGACGTGAATATCCATCCGACAAAGACCGAAATCAAGTTTGAAAATGAACAGGCCATCTGGCAGATACTTTCGGCATCCGTGAAGGAGTCGTTGGGTAAATTCAGTGCGATCCCTTCCATCGACTTTGATACGGAAGATATGCCTGACATTCCGGCATTTGAGGAGAAAATATCTTCCGAACCTCCGAAGATACATTATAATACAGATTATAATCCGTTTAAAGTTTCTGCCGGTGGCGGTGGTGGCGGATCGTACAGCCGTTCGAAAGTGGAATGGGAAGATTTGTACGGAGGGCTGACGAAAGCCAGTAAGATGAATAACCCGCAACCGGAACCCGAAATGGATTGGGAAGACTCTTCTATTGGCGGCCAACCCGCTTTCGTTGAAGAAAAGATGGAAACGGTCACCTCTGCCGCTTCTTCTACTTTGTATGCCAGTGAACCGGTGATAGAGAAAGGAAATCAGCATTTGCAGTTTAAAGGGCGGTTTATTTTGACTTCAGTTAAATCCGGGCTGATGCTAATCGATCAGCACCGGGCACACATACGGGTGCTTTTTGATCGTTATATGGTACAGATCCAACAGAAACAGGGGGTATCACAAGGCGTCCTGTTCCCGGAAATCTTACAGTTGCCGGCTTCGGAAGCAGCTGTACTGCAAAGTATTATGGATGATTTGTCTGCAGTCGGTTTCGATTTGAGTAATCTGGGAGGCGGTAGCTATGCCATTAATGGTATTCCTTCGGGGATTGAAGGTCTGAATCCGGTGGAACTGGTGCGCAATATGGTACATACCGCCATGGAGAAAGGCGGTGACGTCAAGGAAGAAGTCCGGACAATCCTTGCGCTGACATTGGCGCGTGCAGCAGCTATCGTTTACGGACAGGTGCTGAGCAATGATGAGATGTCCAATTTGGTAGACAGCCTTTTTGCCTGTTCCACGCCCAGCTATACGCCTGATGGCCGTACGGTGCTTTCCACTATCAGGGAAGAGGATATTGAAAAGTTGTTCCAGAAATGATGATTTGTACATTATTTATCCATAACAATTAAAAAAAATCTTTTTTTCAGAACCTTTTAGTCTTGTCGGCGTTAATTAATCAGTTTGAATGATAAAGAATTTAATTAACCAACTTAACTATTTTAAGGTATATGAAAAAGATTCTAATGTTGCTGGCTTTGGCCGGCGTATCTGCTGCCACTATGGCACAACAAAAACCTGTTGTTGTAGAGCAGGTTGACATTATTCAGGTACAGGATAAGTACCAGGTAATCACAAATCCATTCTGGAGCAACTGGTTTTTCTCTATCGGTGGCGGTGCATCGGTAATGTATGGAGATAACGACCAGCAGTTGGGTGATTTCGGAAAGCGCATTAGTCCCACGATGAATATTTCTGTGGGTAAATGGTTTACTCCGGGGCTCGGATTACGTTTGCAGTATAGCGGCCTTCAGGCAAAAGGCTTTACCATGGATCCCTTTGCTGATTATGTAAAGGGCACTCAGCGTGCGAATGGCTCGTACAAGCAACGCTTTGATTACATGAATTTCCACGGTGATGTAATGTTCAACCTGAATGCCTTGTTTGGCGGATACAACGAAGACCGTGTATATGAAATCATTCCTTATCTGGGTGCCGGTCTCACTCATAACTATACGAAGCCTCACCGTCAGGCACTTGCTCTGAATGCCGGTATCATTAACCGCTTTCGCATTTCAAATGCAATAGACATTAATCTGGAACTTAGTGCAATGGGAGCCGAAGATAAATTTGACGGAACAGTTGCCGGTAAGGGATATGATGGTGTGTTCAGTGCAACGCTTGGTTTGACTTACCACTTCCCGAAACGTGGTTTCAACCGTCCGACCCCACAATTGATTTCCGCTCTTGAGCTGTCTGCCATGCAACAGCAGATAGCTGAAATGGCTGCTGCCAACCAACAGTTGGAGTCGGCCCTGACCGCTGCACAGAACAAACCGGTGGAAGTTACTGAAACTGAAGTTGTCGTTACCGATCCGAATATCGCACCGCGTACCGTATTCTTCAAGATTGGTTCTGCCGAAGTATCTCCGCGTGAGGTGATGAACATTTCTTATCTGGCCAAACAGATGCAAGAGTTCCCGAACACTACCTATACCGTAAACGGCTATGCCGACTCTGCAACAGGTACTCCTGAATTCAACAAAGAGCTGAGCTTGAAACGTGCACAGGCTGTAGTGGATGTTTTGGTAAAGGATTACGGTATCCCTGCCAACCGCTTGAAAATTTCTGCCGATGGTGGTGTCGACAAGTTCGGACAACCGATTCTGAACCGTGTGGTATTAGTGAAATCTGCTAACTAACAGATAAATAGAAAAGAACAAGGGCTGTATCCGCTACCGGATACAGCCCTTTCTTTTATGCCTTGCCGCGCGGAGATTATTCCGTGCTGAATTTCTTTACCTGCTCTGCGATAAGTTCCGCATCATCGAAATAGTTAATCTTCATGGCACGACGCACGTCGTCCAATGTCGCTGCGGCTGTTTCGCGTGCCGCTTCACAGCCTTTCTTCAGCATATCGTAGATAGCCGGAATATCTTTTTCGAATTCCTTGCGGCGGTTACGAATCGGCTCCAACGTTTCCTGCATGATATTGTTGAGGAAGCCTTTCACTTTCATATCGCCTAAACCACCACGTTGATAGTGGGCTTTCAGTTCTTCCAGGGAAGGATAGTCGGGCAGGTAACGCTCGAAGTGTTCGGGGCGGCAGAAAGCGTCCAAATAAGTAAATACGGTATTCCCCTCAATCTTGCCCGGGTCTTGTACGCGCAGATGATCGGGGTCGGTGTACATGCTCTTCACTTTCTTCTGAATCTCGTCGGCTGTATCGGAAAGGTAGATACAGTTGCCCAAAGACTTACTCATCTTGGCTTTTCCGTCTGTACCCGGCAGACGCAGACAGGCTGCATTGTCAGGCAGAAGGATTTCCGGTTCTACCAATGTGTCGCCGTAGATAAAGTTGAAGCGGCGTACGATTTCACGGGCTTGTTCAATCATCGGTTCCTGATCTTCGCCAACGGGAACGGTGGTGGCGCGAAACGCCGTGATGTCCGCAGCCTGGCTGATAGGGTAGGTGAAGAACCCCACCGGAATACTTGTTTCAAAGTTGCGCATCTGGATTTCCGTCTTTACCGTCGGATTACGTTGCAGGCGCGATACGGTGACAAGGTCCATATAATAGAATGTCAGTTCGCACAATTCCGGAATCTGTGACTGGATAAAGATAGTACTCTTCGTAGGATCCAATCCGCAAGCCAAATAGTCGAGAGCTACTTCGATAACGTTCTGACGTACCTTTTCCGGGTTTTCCATGTTATCTGTCAATGCTTGTGCATCGGCTATGAACACGAACGTCTTGTCATACAGTCCGGAGTTCTGCAACTCCACTCTGCGTCTTAATGAGCCTACATAATGTCCGATATGCAGGCGTCCCGTGGGGCGGTCGCCCGTAAGGATGATTTTTTCTTTTGCCATATCTGTATTGATTATTTTTTCTTCATAAAACGCTGTCTGTTATAATGGAATGCAAAGATACCATTATTTTTATCGAATGCAGTGTATTACTTTAAAAATTAAACAGTGAAAGTACGCTCTGTCGTTCAAACCTCGTTATAACATCCGGGAAGGCTGATGCTTGCTTTTCTGTTTTATCCTCCATATCTTTTGGTGTCTGTTTGATTTTTCTTCAAGAAGTATCCTTCCTGCTATATTCAAAGATTGCATTGCGGTAAAAGTAACTATTCTTTTCGGATAAGAAATTTATTCCTTTGATTAATTTGCTCAAATCGTAAATAAGTCGTTACTTTGCAGAAATTTTAGAGATAACTATGCAATCGCAGGAAAAGAGAAGTACATATAACCTACGTTCGAATGAATTTCATTCGCTGGCTGTCGGTTTCTCTTTTTCCGAAAATGATATTTTTAGTTCTTTGGTAATGCGTTAATCCTTATTCGGGGTAACGCATTTTTTTTGTGCCGGAATGTGAAGAATGAACTTAAATAGACAATAAGAGAATATGGAAAAGAATTTGAAGAAAGTGCTTGTCTTGGGCTCGGGTGCGCTCAAGATCGGTCAGGCCGGAGAGTTTGATTATTCCGGTTCGCAGGCTTTGAAGGCTTTGCGCGAAGAAGGTGTGGGTTCGGTATTGGTAAACCCGAATATTGCTACAATTCAGACATCAGAAGGTATTGCCGATAAAGTTTATTTCTTGCCGGTAACTCCTTATTTCGTGGAAGAAATCATCAAAAAAGAACAGCCGGACGGCATTCTGCTGGCTTTCGGCGGACAGACTGCGCTGAACTGCGGTACGGAACTTTACCTGAACGGTACTTTGCAGAAATACGGCGTGCGTGTGTTGGGTACTTCGGTAGAGGCTATCATGTACACGGAAGACCGCGACCTCTTTGTGAAGAAGTTGGATGAAATTCCTATGAAAACTCCGAAGAGCCACGCTGTGGAAAGCATGGAAGATGCCTTGAAAGCTGCCCGCGAAATCGGATATCCAGTAATGGTACGCTCGGCTTATGCTTTGGGTGGTTTGGGCAGCGGTATCTGTTCGGACGAGGAAGCGTTTGTCAAACTGGCTGAAAGTTCTTTCACGTTCTCCAAACAAATCCTGGTGGAAGAATCCCTGAAAGGTTGGAAAGAAATCGAATTCGAGGTAATCCGCGACGCCAACGACCACTGCTTCACCGTAGCAAGTATGGAAAACTTCGACCCTCTGGGCATCCATACCGGTGAGTCTATCGTGGTTGCTCCTACCTGCTCGCTTACCGACGACCAGGTGAAGATGTTGCAGGAACTTTCTACCAAGTGTATCCGTCACCTCGGCATTGTGGGTGAATGTAACATTCAGTATGCGTTCAACGCCGAAACCAACGACTATCGCGTAATCGAGGTGAACGCCCGCTTGTCCCGTTCTTCTGCATTGGCATCCAAAGCTACCGGTTATCCGCTCGCTTTTGTTGCCGCCAAGATTGCATTGGGTTATACGCTCGACCAAATCGGTGAAATGGGAACTCCTAATTCTGCTTACGAAGCTCCGCAATTGGACTACCTGATTTGTAAGATTCCCCGTTGGGACTTGACGAAGTTTGCAGGTGTGTCTCGCGAAATCGGTTCAAGCATGAAGTCTGTAGGTGAAATCATGTCTATCGGCCGTTCTTTCGAGGAAATTATCCAGAAAGGTTTGCGTATGATAGGTCAGGGCATGCACGGCTTTGTGGGTAATGATAGTGTGGAATTCGAAGATTTGGATCACGAATTGGCTCACCCCACCGATCTGCGTGTGTTTGCTATTGCCCAGGCTCTGGAAAAAGGTTATACAATCGACCGTATCTTTGAGCTGACGAAGATTGACCCTTGGTTCCTCGGCAAACTGAAGAACATTGTAGACTATAAGAATAAACTCTCACAATATAATAAGGTGGAGGATATTCCTGCCGATGTGCTGCGTGAAGCGAAAGTGCTTGGTTTCTCCGACTTCCAGATTGCACGTTTCGTACTGAATCCGGAAGGTAATATGGAAAAGGAAAACCTTATGGTACGCGCCCGTCGTAAGGAACTGGGTATTCTTCCGGCTGTGAAACGTATCAATACCGTCGCTTCTGAGCATCCGGAACTGACGAACTACCTTTATATGACGTATGCCGTACAAGGGTATGATGTGAACTATTATAAGAATGAAAAATCGGTAGTTGTATTGGGTTCGGGAGCTTACCGCATCGGTTCTTCCGTTGAGTTCGACTGGTGTTCGGTGAACGCTATCCAGACTGCACGCAAGTTGGGGTACAAATCCATCATGATTAACTATAACCCCGAAACAGTATCTACCGACTACGATATGTGCGACCGTCTGTACTTCGACGAACTTTCTTTTGAACGTGTGCTCGATGTTATAGACCTCGAACAGCCGCGCGGCGTAATCGTATCCGTAGGCGGTCAGATTCCTAATAATCTGGCAATGAAACTCTATCGTCAGTCTGTTCCTGTATTGGGCACTTCGCCTGTTTCTATCGACCGTGCAGAGAACCGTAACAAATTCTCTGCCATGCTCGACCAGCTCGGCATCGACCAGCCGGCTTGGCAGGAACTTACCAGTCTGGAAGATGTGAAGGGCTTCGTTGAGAAAGTAGGCTATCCGGTATTGGTGCGTCCGTCGTATGTGCTTTCCGGTGCTGCAATGAATGTATGCTACGATGAAGAAGAATTGGAGAACTTCCTGAAAATGGCTGCCGAGGTTTCCAAGGAATATCCGGTAGTGGTTTCCCAGTTCCTGCAGAATACGAAAGAGATTGAGTTCGATGCCGTGGCACAGAACGGCGAGGTGGTGGAATATGCCATTTCCGAGCATGTTGAGTTTGCCGGTGTGCACTCCGGTGACGCTACGCTGGTATTCCCGGCACAGAAAATTTACTTCGCTACGGCACGCCGTATCAAGAAAATCAGTCGTCAGATTGCAAAGGAACTCAATATCTCCGGTCCCTTCAACATCCAGTTCCTGGCACGTAACAATGAGGTGAAAGTTATCGAATGTAACCTGCGTGCTTCACGTAGTTTCCCGTTTGTATCCAAAGTGCTGAAACGTAACTTTATCGAGACGGCCACGAAGATTATGCTGGATGCTCCTTACTCTCGTCCGGACAAGTCGGCGTTTGACATCGACTGGATTGGCGTGAAGGCTTCCCAGTTCTCATTCTCCCGCCTGCATAACGCAGACCCGGTATTGGGCGTGGATATGTCTTCTACGGGGGAAGTAGGCTGTATCGGCGACGACTTCTCCGAAGCATTGCTGAACTCCATGATTGCTACCGGTTTCAAGATTCCGCGTCCAGAAAAAGGTGTGATGTTCTCTTCCGGTGCAATGAAATCGAAAGTGGACTTGCTGGATGCCAGCCGCATGCTTTTTGCGAAGGGATATAAGATTTACGCTACGGCAGGTACCGCTGCATTCCTCAATGCGCACGGTGTAAGCACCGAAGCTGTGTTCTGGCCGGATGAACGTGCCGATGCGGAGAATAATGTAATGACAATGATTGCCGAACATAAGTTCGACTTGATTGTAAATATTCCGAAGAACCACTCTAAACGCGAGCTGACCAACGGTTACAAGATTCGCCGCGGTGCTATCGACCATAATATTCCGTTGATTACGAATGCCCGTCTGGCAGGTGCTTTCATTGAAGCTTTCTGTGAGATGAAGATGGAAGATATCCAAATCAAGAGCTGGCAGGAATATAAATAAGCCGGTTGATATATTATTGTAATAAAGCGGACATCCGGCAACGGGTGTCCGTTTTCCTTAAATAAGCATTGGCATATGATAAAGAATATATTATTTGATATGGGCGGTGTGATATTCCGCCAGAATTCGGAAGAGGCTTTCCGCCGTTTTCGTGAAGCGGGAGTGAATACGGATGAGTATATGGGAGAATACGGCCAAAAAGGTTTTTTCCTGGATGTAGAGACGGGAAAGATTGATGCCGGTGAGTTTTGCCGGAGAATGGCTGAGGCTGCCGGGCGCGAATCTGTCAGTTGGGATGAGGCGCAATATTGCTGGCTGGGCTTTATACGTGATGTGCCTCTGAGCCGGCTTCACAATTTATTGAAGTTAAAAGAGGAGTATCACATTTGCCTGCTTAGCAATACTAATCCGTTTATTATGGCTTTTACCCGCAGTGATAAGTTCAGTGACGAACATAAACCGATAAGCGATTATTTTGATACGCTGTTTTGCAGCTATGAAATGCAGGCTTATAAGCCTGAACCGGATATTTTCCTGAAAGCATTGGCTGCTGACGGTATGAAAGCTGAAGAAACGATATTTGTAGATGACAGTTTAAAGAATATCAAGGCGGCGGAAGCGCTTGGCATACGCGGATTGCATGTGGCTCCCGATGAAGACTGGATGGAGAAACTGACGGCATTGCTGCATATATGTAATGGCTTGTAGTATATTGTACAATAAAAATGGATAAGAATATGGATGAGGTAGATAAAATGCGGAGTTCACAATTGGCGAATACGGCTTCCCCGGAAATTCAAGAGCGTTTTAAACGTGCGAAAAAACTGTTGCTGAAGCTGAACGCTATGAGCGGTTATGAGGAAGAATGCCGGAGCGTATTGGAAGAATTGATACCCGGTATTCCAGCTTCTGCCACTATTTGCCCGCCTTTTTGTTGCGATCATGGTGATGGTATCCGCCTTGGGGAACATGTCTTTATCAACTCCAATTGTACTTTTCTGGACGGTGGCTATATCACTGTTGGGGCATATACGTTGATAGGGCCTTGTGTGCAGATTTATACCCCTCAACACCCGTTTGATTATCTGGAGAGGCGTGTAGAGCAGGAGTATGCCTATCCGGTGACGATAGGTGAAGATTGCTGGATTGGCGGTGGCGTTGTTATTTGTCCCGGGGTAACTATTGGCGACCGTTGCATTATAGGTGCGGGAAGTGTAGTGACCAAAGATATTCCGTCCGATTGTGTGGCTGTTGGGAATCCGGCAAAGGTAATCCGCCAAAATGATATAAAAAAGTGATGCGGCTAATTGCTTGAAATTCAATAGTAGTTAATATTGTGTGAAAAAAAACTTGAAAAATAAATGGCGAAAGTTTTGGTAATTTCAAAATAAGCTGTACCTTTGCATCGCTTTTGAAACGGAAGTGTACGGGCGTTTAGCTCAGCTGGTTCAGAGCATCTGCCTTACAAGCAGAGGGTCGGCG
>OHGS01000703.1_pt1 | contig 13869 bp, 11 predicted proteins | sample 1567831 | NCBI WGS metagenome assembly OHGS01 (sample SAMEA3879596, study PRJEB24766) | human gut metagenome | biome: human-associated habitat; feature: feces | place: USA | collected 1985/1987
TAAACTGCAGATTTCCATGATCATCAAACTCCAATGTGAAAATTCCGCCAATCTCTTCTGTGAAAAGAACGCACATGATCTGCAGTTCCTTCTTCACATGATCTGGCAGAGAATCAAAGTCTTTATTAAAATAATATTTCTGTTCATATGCGTTTGCACCACAAAGCACAACTCGCTTATCCTGATTTTCCATTGTTTACCAGCCTTTTCCTAATTATACATATCCATATATGCCTCTGACTGATACTTCACCGGCATACACGGCAACAATCTCTCCATCCTCTTTCTCAACCAGAAGTTCGCCCTTCTCATTGATACTGCGGGCGATTCCTTCGTACTCACCCTTAGGATCAAGTACTCGCACTTTCTTTTCTCTGTTCAATAGATATTTATTATACGTATCTACCAGCCCTGACAAGTCATATGTCTTCTGGAATATCTCATATTCCTGTTCAAAATAATGCATGACTCTTGCTATGAATCTGGAGCGGTTCACTTTATGTCCAAGCTCCATGTAAAGTGAAGTTGCTCTGTCAGCCAGCTCTCCCTCAAAAGACGGCTGGTTCACATTGATACCAACTCCTACTACGACATAATGTATTGCATCCAGCTCGGCACTCATCTCTGTCAGAATACCGCATACCTTTTTCCCATTCATCACGACATCATTGGGCCATTTGATACCACAGCCGTCAGGGTCAATCTCTTCCAGTGCCTCCACAACTGCCAGTGCCATGACCAGCGTCAATGCAGATGCCTTATCCGGGTTGCAGTCCGGTCGAAGCAGCAAGGACATATAAATAGCTTCTCCAGAAGGCGATACCCAGGCTCTGCCTCTTCTGCCTCTTCCTGTTGTCTGCATGTCAGCCACTACCAGAGTACCCTCTGGTTTGCCCTCTTCTGCCAGTGCCTTTACATCCAGATTGGTGGAACCTGTCTCTTTATGGTAAACGAGATTTCTTGCTACCCATTTTGTATCTATATTGGCGCTGATCTCAATTGCAGACATCATATCATCACTTTCCATCAGACGATATCCTTTATTATTGACTGCTTCGATCTGATATCCATCCTTTTCCAGCTGTTTGATTGCCTTCCACACAGCAGTTCTGGATACGCCAAAATACTCACATAATTCCTGTCCGCTGACATAATCATCCTTCTCTTTCAAAAGACGGACAATCTCTTCCTTGTTCATATATCTTATGCCCCCAGAGTAGCTGCCATGACAGCTTTAATGGTATGCATACGGTTCTCTGCCTCATCAAAGACAAGAGACTGTGCAGATTCAAATACTTCATCTGTTACTTCCAGATCTGTAAATCCATACTTTTCTCCCTGTTCCTTACCGATCTTGGTCTTCAGATCATGGAAAGCAGGCAGACAATGCAGGAAGATTGCCTTTTCTCCGGCATTGCGCATTACATCGCTTGTAACCTTATAAGGGGAAAGGACTTTGATACGTTCTGCCCATACTTCCTCAGGCTCACCCATAGATACCCATACATCTGTGTAAATAACATCCACATTCTTAGTACCTGCATCCACATCCTCTGTAAGTGTAATGGTAGCACCTGATTCCTTGGCATATTCTTGGCACTGTGCTACAAGCTCTGCAGCCGGGAAATATTCTTTCGCTGTACATGCAGTAAAATGCATGCCTAACTTGGAGCATGCAATCATCAGGGAATTACCCATATTGTAGCGGGCGTCTCCCATATAAGTCAGTTTAATTCCCTTGAGTGTACCAAAATGCTCTCTGATCGTAAGCATATCTGCTAACATCTGTGTAGGGTGATATTCATTGGTCAGACCATTCCATACAGGTACACCTGCATATTTTGCCAGTTCCTCTACGATAGTCTGTTCAAAACCTCTATATTCAATACCTTCATACATTCTTCCCAATACTCTTGCTGTATCGGCAATACTTTCTTTCTTACCAATCTGAGATCCTGTAGGGTCAAGATAAGTTGTTCCCATTCCCAGATCATGTGCTGCCACTTCAAAGGAGCATCTGGTTCTTGTACTTGTCTTTTCAAAAATAAGTGCTACGTTCTTACCACGAAGTGTATCATGAGGGATTCCCTTCTTCTTCTTCTCCTTGTAGGAAGCAGCCAAATCCAAAAGATATACAATCTCTTCCGGTGTATAATCTTTAAGTGTTAAAAAATGACGTCCTTTTAAATCCATAACTTCTCCTCCTTCAAATGTTGGTAACTATTCAGAATAGTTCCATTGTACTACGTTTTATGTATCTGGGCAAGAAAAACAAAGAGTCCGCACAGGACTCCCATAACAAAAAGTGCAGATGTAAATATCTGCACTTTAAATCTGAATTACCAGAATACATGATTTCCAATAATAATGCCATCTTTGTTCCCTGCTCTTCTGAAATGCAGTGCATCTCCGATATTGCAGTTGCCGTTGATTGCTTCCTGTGCTGCCTGAAGACAGCTGGCTTTAATATTACCACTCAACGCCAGATTGCTCATCTTCGTTGAGTTAGCCGGCGAGAACTGACCTGATGCATAGATTACATCTGTAATCGTATTAGGATATGCCCCACATCTGACACGGTTCATAACAACAGATGCCACTGCAAGCTGTCCCTCATAGCTCTCTCCACCTGCTTCACACTGTACAAGAGCTGCAAGGATATTCAACTCAGATGCGGATGTCAGAACTGCTTCCTTCTGCTGCTTACGTGTTGCTTCTCTCTCTGCTGCTGCCTGCGCTCTGGCTGCTTCCTTCTCCGCTGCCTCTCTTGCCTGGATTGCTTCTACAGACTCTGCTGTATCCAGATCAAACTCTACCTTCACATATTCAGCAGCCACATAACCGGTCTCACCTTCATAATTGATGCTTACCCAGTCACCGTCTTCCTCTATTGCTTCTACAGCTTCGCCCATAGCCAGTAATCCAAGCACTCCTGAATCCAGGCTTGCTTCTTTTCTGACACGAAGTGTCTCTGTCTCTGAATAGGCTGTCAGAATACCGACTTCTTTTGCTTCCTTCTGTGCTTCTTCTCCAAAATACAGGTAATCATCGCTGACCCATCCTGTCACATCGCCGGACTGAATCTTGGTCCAGCTGTCCTGGCGCTGCAGAATGTCGCCACCGCAATCCTTGTATAATACTCCGACTTTCTCAGAATCCTGGTTCGGCTCTTTACGTATATTAACATACTGATTAACTTTTGCCATAACAAGTGTAGATTCCGTGTCCTTCTCATCCATTGCATGGATCGGAGCAATATCTGAGGTCTGCTTTCTGACCAATGTGGTAAGCTCTGCATCATTCATTGCCACATCCACATCTACCAGAACGGCAGCTCCTGCATTCAACTGCTCTATTGAAGTATCCTGTTGCTTCTTAGTAGATGTTGTCACTACCAAATCCCGTGTCTCAGCAGCATCTGTAGTAATAGGCATCATTGTCATTACCATTGCCAGACACAGTACATATAGCATGGAACTCCATTTTCTAAGATTTGTTTCCATAGTTTTCTCCAATTTTTCAAAGTCTTTTCGTTCTTAATACAATCTTATAACAAATGTTACGTTTTTGTTAACATCATTACGATTTTATATAATAGCAAAGAGTCCACCACTTGTCAAGTGAACGGACTCTTTGTCTGTCTTTTCTATGCACTTTTTACAAAAAATTACATGGATTTTGATTTGTTGACGCAGGCTTCCATGGCATCCATAACAGCTGCACGAAATCCTTTCTCTTCCAGAACTTTCACCGCTTCGATAGTAGTTCCCGCAGGAGAGCATACCATATCTTTGAGTTCTGCCGGGTGCTTGCCGGTCTCAAGAACCATCTTTGCACTTCCCATTACGGACTGTGCTGCGAATTCATATGCCTGGCTTCTTGGCATTCCCGCCTTTACTGCCGCATCTGCCATAGCTTCAATAAACATGAATACATACGCCGGTGAACTGCCACTGACACCAATTACCGCATCCATCAGTCTCTCCGGTATCAAACTTGCCTTGCCGAAGCTCTCCATCAATTCAAGAGCAAGCTTCTCATCTTCTTTTGTGACTGTATTATTAATGCATACACCGGTACATGCTTCTCCAACAAGCGCAGGTACATTTGGCATACATCTTACCAGACGGATTGCCTTACCGAATTCCTTCTCAATCCAGTCAAGGCTCTTACCTGCTGCAATAGAAATGACAAGCGTGTCATTTGTTACAAACTCCTTAATTTCCGCAATCACTTCCGGGAAAAAGACAGGCTTTACTGCCAATATAACAGCATCTGCCTCTTTGGCAATCGCCGCATTATCCGTGCATGTTTTAATACCGTATTTCTCATGTATACGTTCAGCAGTCGCTTCCGTTTTAGAAGAACCGATCAGCTCGTCTTTTGTATACAATCCTTTTGCAAGAATTCCACCGATCATGGCATTCGCCATATTTCCCAAACCTATAAAACCAATCTTCATTTTAATAACCATGCCTTTCTCGCCTTTGTCTGGCTGCCTCATACATCAATATAGAGGTTGCCATTGCCGCATTGAGTGATTCCACCTGTCCTAACATGGGAATCTTAATATATCTCGTTGCCGCATCTGCTGTCTCTCTCTTCAATCCGTTTCCTTCATTACCAATAAGAAATGCTGTTCCAACACGATAGTCTGCCTCATCATAACATACACTGTCCTCCAGATGTGCCGCATAGACCTGGATTCCTTTATTTTTCAACGTGTAGATTGTGTCCTTCAGATCCGTTGTCTGGTAAAAAGGCATTCTGTAGATTGATCCCATCGTAGCTCTGATCACCTTGGGATTAAAGATGTCCACCGTGTCTTTTGTCATAATGACGCCATCTACTCCCGCGCCCTCTGCCGCTCTCAGAATCGTACCAAGATTGCCCGGGTCCTGCAGATCCTCCAATATAACCAGAAGTGGTGCCTTTTGCGTCAGCAGCTGTTCCAGTTCATAGTGCGGTGTCTTTAATACACTCAGGATTCCCTGTGGCGTTCTGGTATCTGCAACTCTTTTAAATACATCATCAGATACTATCTCATAGCCTGTCGTCTTGAGGCAATCCTTAAAGCTGCACTTTGCCAAGAAGCTCTCTGATACATAGACTTCCTTAATCCACGCCTGTGGCGCTTCCAGAAACATCTTAGATCCTTCTACAATAAAAGACTGTTGTGCGCGCCGCTCCTTGGATTTCTGGCATAACGCCATTAAATTCTTCATTTTCTGATTTGAAGCGCTTGTTATCATTCTAATCTCCCTGTGTTTATTTCTTATACTTATTTCCTATGCTTTTTCCTTGTGTCCAAAAGCCTCGCAGCCACATCATTGTGTGCCATGACCATGAGATGTTCTTTATCCTGAATCACATAATCCGCTGAAGGCATGATATTCATCTCCTCATCCCCACTCATTCGGATACCCAGAATGGACACCTTGTATTTTGCAGCAATGTTAGACTCTCTGATGCTCTTGCCTACCCATTCCTGCAAAGGACTGATCTCATAGATTCCATAAGGACCAGGGAGATCAATATAGTCAAATATATTATCCAGGCTGTAACGCTCTGCCCATTTCTCCGCAATATCCTTATCAGGATAGATTACCTCATCTGCCCCGTTGCGCAGCAGGAACTTCGCCTGAATATCCCTGGTCACTTTACTGATGACCCGCTTAGCCCCCAGTTCCTTTACCAGACTGGTAATCTCCAGACTACTCTGGAAATTCGTACCTATGCAGACAAATACAGCATCAAAATTTCTCACACCTATTGTCTTTAATACTTCTTCCTTGGTGCAGTCACCAATCTTGGAGCTGGTAGCATATGGCACCATATCCTCAATAGCTTCTTCATTCTCATCTATAATCATGACGTCATGTTCTTCGCCAGATGATGTCCAAAACATCCCATCCCAATAATCAATATTGATTTCATTGCGTTCTCCTATCCTACTATAATCTTTTCCTGCGGAAGCCTGATGGTATCTGATGTGTTTTTCTGGGCAAATACCAGTGCAAAAGACAAACTTCCCAATCGCCCACAATACATTAATACAATCAGAATCAACCGTGACACGGTGTTCAAATCTCTGGTTATACCCGTGCTCATTCCCACTGTGTTGATTGCTGAGAATACTTCCAGAAGCACATCTGCCATATCAAAAGGCTGCATCGCCATAATGATGACCGCTGCCAGCGCAGCCAGCATAAAATTCGTCACTACAACTGCATTTGCCTTCTTTACCACATCATCTGTCAGCCGTCTTCCAAACAGATTGATATCTTCGTGATTTCGTATCATTGCCACAGCATACAGAAGCAATACCACAATCGTTGTCGTCTTGGCACCACCTGCTGTAGAGCCTGGGCTTCCGCCTATAAACATCAGCAATATCGTCAACAGCTTACCTGCATTGGAAAGTCCTGCCACATCTGTGGTATTAAACCCTGCCGTTCTTGGTGTTACAGAGCAAAAGGCTGCACCCAATGCTTTTTCCACCGGAGTTAATCCAGCCAGTACTCCATGATTCTCAAGAACCAGAAAAGCAATCGTTGCAATGACCGTCAACCCGATTGTAAACGTTAAAACAATCTTCGTATGAAGCAGATATTTCTTAAAATGCCATTTGTTACGTATCAGGTCATCCCATACAATAAAGCCGATACCTCCGGTCAGAATCAGGAACATGACCACCATATTGACCAGAACATCTCCTTCAAAGGACACCAATGACGCATAAGCCTCTTCATATCCCATCAGGTCAAATCCTGCATTGCAAAAAGCAGACACTGCATGAAAAATAGAAAAAGCAATTCCACGCTGTAATCCGAATCGTGGAATAAACCTGGTCGATAACAGCAGTGCTCCGATTCCTTCTATTAAAAAAGTTCCCTGCACAATCTTCCGTGCAAGTCTTACCACCCCTGCTATCTCCATAGAATTCACACTTTCCTGCAGATTCTCACGCTGTTTTAAGCCTATCTTCTTCTTCAGGATAATAGAGATATAGACACCTATCGTCATAAATCCCAGTCCGCCTATCTGAATCAACGTGAAAATCACGATAATTCCAAACGTAGTCCAGTTCTGATACGTGTCTGCTACGATCAGCCCTGTCACACAAGTCGCTGAAGTCGCTGTAAAAAGTGCATTCATGATATTGGGTTGCCCTGAGCGCACGGAAATTGGCAGACTCAACAGCATTGTACCAATCACTATAATCAAAGCAAATCCTAACGCAACCAGTCTGGTAGTTGAACGTTTAATTTTGTTTTTATTTTGTTTTTTCAACTCCCTGTTATCTCCTTTATACAGTGTACTAGGCTCATTATAGCAATCCACCCTAACAAAAACAATCCGAAAATAAGAATCTTATCTTCGGATTGTATCATTGCATTTTATTTATTAAACCAGATTATCTGGATAACTTTCTGCAGATATCGTACTGATATTCGTTAATTGTCTTCTCCATGTTCAATGCTTCTTCAATGTCGAAGTCTACAAATTCACCATGCTTGTATGCTACAACACGGTTGGACTTACCTGCACACAGAATATCTGCTGCATATGCACCCATGATAGAAGCATAGAAACGGTCTTTACATGTAGGGCTGCCGCCACGCTGTAAGTAGCCAAGAATTGTTGCACGAGTCTCAATACCTGTAGCTGCTTCAATTCTCTTAGCCATAGATGTGGAATGTCCAATACCCTCTGCATTTACAATGATATGGTGAGTCTTACCCCGTTTTCTGCTGGCAATGATATTGTTAATCAGTTCCTGCTCGTTATAATCATATTTCTCAGGAAGAAGGATATCCTCTGCACCATTTGCTACGCCTGTCCACAGAGCAATGTAACCTGCGTTACGTCCCATAACTTCGATGATAGAACATCTCTCATGAGATGAAGAGGTATCTCTTACCTTATCAATGGCTTCCATCGCTGTGTTGATTGCTGTATCAAATCCAATGGTATATTCTGTACATGCAATATCAAGGTCAATTGTACCAGGAAGACCAATGGTATTGATTCCATTTCTTGCAAGTGCCTGCGCACCACGATAAGAACCGTCACCACCAATTACTACCAAGCCATCGATACCGTGCTTTCTACAGATGTCTGCTGCATGGGCCTGTACATCCGGCTCCTTGAATTCCAGACAACGAGCTGTACCAAGAATTGTACCACCACGCTGAATAATATCAGAAACGTTCTGCTTCTGCATGTCAACGATCTCTTCATTTAAAAGACCTGCGTAACCTCTCTTAATACCCTTTACCGTAACGCCATTAGAAATAGCTTTTCTAACAACTGCACGGATTGCTGCATTCATACCCGGTGCATCTCCACCACTTGTAAGTACTCCAATGGTACGAACTCTATCTTCAATCTCTTCTAACATTTTTTCTTTGTCTGCTTTGTTTGCCATAACTTTTCCACCTTTCTGAATTCTTCTACTCTTCAAAAGTAAAGTTTGCCTATTTTTTAACACTCCGGGTATATTCTACCTTATTTATATTCCTTTATCAATAGATTTTTCTACGACTTTTACTCGCTTTTCCCCGTAATGATTCATCAATCTGCTCAATACTTCCTGGCCGATCCGAATGTTTCTGTTTCTCGGAAGCCGCTTGATCGCCCGCTCTTTCTGACAATAGATCACAACCTCGTCATCTCCTTCCGAGTCTGCCAGGTATCCATATAAAATATGCTCATTTCGCAGAAAATCTTCTTTATCTGAAAACTGCACCCACAGCTCTTTTTTGGTCTGCTCAAACGGAATGATCGTCTCACAGATCAGCTTGCTCGGCCGCTCCTCTTCCTCGGATACTCTTCCCTTTACAAAGATTTTTTTATCAATCTCCAGATACTCTCTGTTTTTTTCATAGTCCCGCGGGAAGACGATCACCTCTACCGTTCCCACCAGGTCTTCCAGAGACAAAAATGCCATCATCTGATTTGTCTTTGTATGCTTGATCGTTTTTGCGGTAATCATGCCGCCTACGATCTCCCTCGTTCCGTCATGCACCTTTGCCCGGCCTGTCTCTTCATCCGGCTGGAAATCCAGTGTGGTGGCTGAAATGGATTTTCTCCATTTGTCCTCATACTCCTGCAATGGATGTCCGCTTAAGTAAACTCCCAGCACTTCCTTTTCAAACGCCAGCAGATTCTCTTTCGAATACTCCCCGACATCCGGCAGTTTGATTTCAAACTGCTCTTTTTCTTCCTCACCCACCATATCAAACAGTGTCATCTGACCGGTCATGGCATATTTCTTTTCCTGATTGACGTGATCGACGATCTGAACATAAATGCTCATAAACTGCTTTCTCGTGCCTCCCAGACAGTCCAGCGCACCTGATTTGATCAAATGCTCAATTGCCCGTTTATTCAGTCCATCCTTGACTGACATCCGACTGATAAAATCTTCCAGATTTTTAAACGGACCAAACTCATCCCGATCTTCTATGATCGAAGCGATCACCGGTCTTCCAATGCTCTTGATAGCCGTCAGTCCGTACCGGATATTGTTGCCGTCTACCGAAAAGTTGCCGATCCCGCGGTTAATATCCGGTGACAGAATCTGAATATTCATCTGCCGGCAGGCATAAATATATTCTGCCACTTTGGACGGATTTTCAATCACGGAAGTCATCAGTGCTGCCATGTATTCCACCGGATAATAATATTTCAGGTATGCTGTCTGATAAGAAACAACCGCATAGGCCGCCGCATGGGATTTGTTGAATGCATACTTCGCAAAATCGATCATTTCATCATAGATCTTATTGGCTGTCTTTTCATCAATTCCATTTTTAATACAGCCCGGCACACCGTTCTCCTCATCTCCATAGACAAAGATCTGGCGCTCTTTCTGCATCACATCGCCCTTTTTCTTGGACATGGCACGGCGAAGAAGATCGCTTCGTCCCAGTGTGTATCCGGCAAGGTCACGCACGATCTGCATAACCTGCTCCTGATAGACAATACATCCGTAAGTAGGCGCCAGAATCGGCTCCAGCTGCGGACAGGTGTAGGTGATGGAGGCCGGGTCATTCTTTCCCTTTAAATATTTCGGAATAAAGTCCATTGGACCCGGACGGTACAGGGAGATTCCGGCTATGATATCCTCCAGTGTGGTCGGCTTCAGTTCCTTCATGAAGTTCTTCATACCGGCGCTTTCAAGCTGGAATACTCCGTCCGTCTTTCCTGTTCCGATGGATGCAAGGACTGCTTTATCATCATAATCTATCTTATTGATATCAATCGTCTTTCCACTGCTGATACCTGCCAGACGTTCTGCATCCTGGATAACTGTTAATGTACGGAGTCCCAGGAAATCCATTTTCAGAAGTCCCAGTTCTTCCAGTGTTGTCATCGTAAACTGTGTCGTCACAGAGCCATCGGATCCAAGTGAAAGAGGCACAAACTCCTCTATTGCCCTCTGACCGATCACGACACCTGCCGCATGCATGGATGTATGTCTCGGAAGACCTTCCAGTCTTCTCGACATATCGATCAGTTCCTTTACCTGTTCATCTTCCTGATACAGTTTTTTGAATTCCGGATTCATCTTCAGCGCTTTATCTAACGTAATATTCAGCTCTGTCGGCACCATCTTTGCAATGCTGTCTACAAATGCATATGGAAGATCCATCACACGTCCCACATCACGGATGACTCCACGGGCCGCCATCGTACCAAAAGTTACGATCTGTACCACCCGGTCTGCACCGTACTTTCTTCCTACATAGTCGATAACTTCCTGCCGCCTTTCGAAACAGAAGTCCACGTCAATATCAGGCATGGATACTCGTTCCGGGTTCAGGAACCGCTCGAACAGCAGCTGATACTTGATTGGATCAATACTTGTGATTCCCAGACAATACGATACGATACTTCCTGCCGCCGAACCTCGTCCCGGTCCGACCTTGATTCCCTGTGTTCTTGCATAATTGATAAAATCCCACACGATCAGAAAATAATCCACATATCCCATAGATTGAATGACCGACAACTCATACTCCAGACGTTCTTTCAGCGAATGATCCCCGTCCGGATAACGTTCTTTCAGGCCATCAAAGCAAAGCTTATTCAGATATTCCCAGGAAGTATATCCCTCCGGCACATCATATTTCGGCAGTTTGGTGACACCGAATTCAATCTCTACATTACAGCGGTCTGCAATCTTCTGTGTATTCTCCAGTGCCTGCAGCGCATACGGAAACAACTGCCGCATCTCTTCCTCAGACTTAATATAATACTGACCGCCCTCATACCGCATACGGTCTTCATCTTCCAGTTTCTTTCCAGTCTGGATACACAGCAGAATATCATGTGGCTTTACATCTTCGGCATAGGTATAATGTACATCATTCGTTGCAACAAGCTCAATCCCCGTCTCCTGAGCCATACGAAGGAGCGACTGATTCACGATCTGCTGCTCCTGCATCCCATGATCCTGAAGTTCCAGGAAAAAATTTCCTTTTCCGAAAATGTCCTGATACCGGAGTGCTGCTGCCTTCCCTTCTTCATACATCCCACGCAGGATATTCTTCTGTACCTCACCGGCCAGACATGCACTGAGCGCAATGATCCCTTCATGAAATTCCTGCAGTACTTCAATATCTACCCTCGGTTTATAATAATAACCTTCCGTAAATCCTCTGGATACGATCTTCATCAGATTGTGATATCCGATATCATTTTCTGCCAGAAGTACCAGATGGTAGTAACGGTCATCACCGCTTCCGACAGCCTCTTTATCGAATCGGGATCCCGGTGCAACATAGACCTCGCACCCGAGAACCGGTTTGATTCCTGCTGCTTTTGCCGCACGGTAAAAATCAATCACGCCATACATCACACCATGATCCGTAATCGCCACACTGTTCATCCCAAGTTCTTTTACCCTGGCTACACATTCTTTAATTTTATTTGAACCATCCAACAGGCTGTACTCTGTATGGACGTGAAGATGTGCAAAGCTCATAGCTTTCTCCCTTCCTGTTAAATATATTGAAAAAAGGTGCTCCCTTCAGGGAACACCCTCTCAAACATTCATGTTTGCCTTAGTCTTCTTTTCCAGTTCCAAGAAGCATGAATTTTACAAGTTTATCGATATCCTGTGGCTCATGAGCAACGATTTCCAATTCCGGAATTCCTCCGTTAGAGAAGATATTTGCCATAGATACATACTGAGATAATTTTGACTTTAAGTTCAGTCTGTCACCTTCACCTGTTACAAGTTCAACTCTTCCTTCACAAGAATCAACTACTTTGAAAAATCCTTCGATATCGGTAATGTTCTGTACTTTCATTTCTCATTCTCCTTTTTTATTTATCTTGTTTTTAACAGTCTTAACGCTTTTATTATACCTTATTTCTTTTTCATTTCAATATTCTTTTCGGAAATTTTTATGCGTCCTTCTTTAAGAAGTCTTCCGACAGCACGTTTGAACGCATTTTTACTTAATCCGAATTCCTGTTTGATTACTTCCGGATCTGCTTTATCGTTAAATGGAAGCTTCCCGCCATATTCTTCCATGCGTTTCATGATCAGCGCTGCATCCTCATCCATCTGAAGAAATGCTTTTTCTCTGACACTTAAGTCTAATTTTCCGTCCTCTCTTACTTTCAGGACTCTGGCAGATACACGATCACCTACTTTTAACCTGCCAAAAGCTTCTCTCTTTGGAATTAATGCACTGTAACAGTTATCCACTGCCACAAACACGCCAAAGTTATCACTCGTCTCGTAAATGATTCCTTCTACATGATCATCCTTTTTATATGGAGAATCTGTACGAAGCTTCTCATATACTTTCATTGTTGCACAGAGTCTTCCGGACTTGTCCACGTAAAGTGCAACCAGAACTTCATCACCTTTTTTCACTTTCGCAGTCTGCTCTTTGAATGGAAGAAGAAGATCTTTCTCCAGTCCCCAGTCAAGGAATGCTCCGATTCTTCCTGTGTCTGCAACCTTCAGTACAGCCAGTTCATCCAGCGTGATCTTCGGTTCCTGTGTGGTTGCGATCAGACGGTCGGAGGAATCTTTGTATAAGAATACTTCTACCGGATCTCCGACTTCTACATCTTTCGGCACCTGTTTTTTCGGAAGCAGGACTTTGTCATCTTTGTTTCCCAGATATACTCCGAACTCCACTTCTTTGACGATCATCAATCTTCTTTTCTTTCCCAAATAATCTGTTAATCCCATATATTTCCTCTCTGTTTCCTTCTCTTTTAATGTATCTGTTACCTGCTTACGCAAATCTGAATTCGATCACTGCATACGGCTTTGCATTTTCATCACATAATTCAACGACTGTTCTGTCATCTTCTGCTGCAATCCGCGGATAGATCATATCACCATATACTGCAGATTTCTTATATTCCACTCGCATCTGGTGTACTTCTTTGTCTTTCGGAAGCGACTCCAGTGCCATCTGCACATACTGGCAGTTATTAACATGCTCATTCGTGTCGATATGATATCTGCGCACCGGAAAGCTTTCCAGTTCTTCCGATTCTGTTGGAAGAGGAATCTTTCTGGATTCGTATGTCATCTCATATGGCTCTCCGGTTCCATATGGGGCAATCTCTGATTCATCCGGTCTTGCCGGACGTCCTCTCTCTATATCCATGTATACCCACAGGGAATTGGCATATGCGACATCGTTTCCATTCTCATCTGTCATGCAGAAATTACGCTCCCCGAACAATCCCTTGAAATCTGTCGCCCAGGTACTGGTCTGTATCTTCTCTCCTATCTCCGGATACCGTTCTACGACTACCTGCCACGACGACAGGATCCAGGCTCTTTTCCGCTCGCTGCAATGCACGATTCCCAGTCCGAGATCTTCC
>OHGS01000709.1_pt1 | contig 13792 bp, 6 predicted proteins | sample 1567831 | NCBI WGS metagenome assembly OHGS01 (sample SAMEA3879596, study PRJEB24766) | human gut metagenome | biome: human-associated habitat; feature: feces | place: USA | collected 1985/1987
ACGCCACTGTAGTTATTTCATATATTGGTATGAAAACGCAGGAAATCGCAATCAAAGGAAAAAGCAAAATTGACGTTACACTATCAGACGATGCGAAAGCATTGGATGAAGTTGTCGTTATCGGTTACGGTACCGCCAAACGTAAAGACATTACAGGATCAGTAGCATCAGTCAATTCAGAAACTTTAGCAGCTATTCCTGTTGCATCTGCCACGGAAGCATTGCAAGGGAAAATGGCTGGTGTACAAATTACAACTACAGAAGGTTCTCCTGATGCACAGATGAGTATTCGTGTACGCGGAGGCGGTTCAATCACTCAAAGTAATGAGCCTTTATTTATTGTAGACGGATTTCCTGTAGAAAGTATCTCAGATATTCCACCTACAGATATTGAATCAATCGATGTATTGAAAGACGCTTCTTCAACTGCTATCTACGGTGCACGTGGTGCTAATGGTGTAATTATCGTTACTACCAAGAGTGGTAAAGAAGGAAAGGTTCAAGTGGATTTTGGCGCTTCGTTCGGTTTTAAGAAAGTGACTAAAATGACTGAAGTGATGAGTCCTTATGATTTTGTGGCTTATCAACGTGAAATCGGTTCGTTGGATTACGGAAATTATAATGATATGGATATCTGGAAATCAATCGATGGTATTGACTATCAGGATGAAATATTCGGGCGAACAGGTAATCAGCAGCAATATAATGTGAATGTGGCTGGGGGTAGCAAACAATTGACCTACAGTGTAAGTTATGCTCATAATGAAGAAAAAAGCATTATGCTTGGCTCAGGCTTTAAGAAAGATAATATCAATGCAAAGCTTAAGTCGGAACTGAACAAATGGCTGACTTTAGACTTCAATGCGCGTTTGAGTTATTCTACTATCGAGGGTTTGAGTGGTGGTGCTGATACGAATGAGTCCAATGCTGCTAATTCTACTGTAGCCAATGCGGTGGTTTTCCGTCCGGTCAATGCTTTGTCTCATAGTTCGGATGATGATGAGGAGAGCAATGCTGCTTTACAGAAAACGCCTTTGGAACGTTTGCTGGCAACGAATAAAGGACGCAATTCTTTCCGTCAGAATTATAATTTCGGTTTGAATTGGAAGCCGTTTAAGAACTGGACTTTCCGCTCGGAATTTGGTTATGGTTGGAGATATGAAGATACAGAACAATATTGGGGTACTGACGCTGTAAGTAACTCTAAATATGGTTATAACGGACGTCCTCAGGCATATTTGCTGCGTGAGACGACAAAGAACTGGCGCAATGCCAATACTCTTACTTACGAAAATAAGAAAATGTTTGATGGTCGTGACCGTTTGAATGTGCTCGTGGGACATGAAGTGAGCAGCAGCATGGAGGAATCCATAGAGAATGTGTCTGTAAATTTTCCTACAACAATGGGATTTGAGGATATGAAAGCCAATATGGGGGCCGGCACGGCATTGCCGAACCAGTCTACTATCTCTGCCGAAGAGAACATGCTTTCATTCTTCGGGCGTGTCAATTACACGATGATGGACAAGTATTTGCTTACGGTAACGGTACGTGCCGATGGTTCCAGTAAGTTTGGAGATGGAAACCGTTGGGGCGTTTTCCCCTCTGCCGCATTGGCATGGCGTATTTCCGATGAGGTGTTTATGGCTAATACAAAGGATTGGTTGTCTGCATTGAAATTGCGTTTGAGTTTTGGTACGGCTGGTAACAACCGGATTAATTCAGGGCTTCTTTATACTACTTACTCGTTGAGTGGCAATGATTCCCGTAATCCTTTCTTCAATGGAACCAGTACGCCTATGTTGGAACATGGGACCTATCTTTATAATCCAAAGTTGAAATGGGAGACTACCGTTACCCGTAACTTGGGTATTGACTATGGTTTTTGGAACAATCGTATTTCGGGTTCGGTAGATGTATATTGGAATACGACCAGAGATTTGCTGATGAAGGCGGAGATACCCGGTAACTCCGGTTATTCTTATCAGTATCAGAATTTTGGACAGACTTCGAATAAAGGTATTGAAATGTCGATGGATGCAGTATTGGTAGATACGAAAAACTTCAGCTTGAACTTTACTGCCAATGTTGCCTACAACCGAAACCGAATTGACAAATTGACCACCGACAGCCCTTGGCAGAGTAGCAATTGGGCAGGAAGCACTATTTCCAAATATGAAGATTTCCGTGTGGAAGAGGGTGGACGTCTGGGTGAAGTATGGGGATTCCGTACCAATGGATATTATACAGTATATGATCCTGTTACCAATCCGACCGGAGAATTGGTATGGGGCGATAAACAATGGGTGCTGAAAGATGGTATGAAAGATAACAGCCCTACGATAACAGGAGGTTCTTACTATCCTGGCGGATTGAAAATACAGACCGATGAGAATGGAAATCCTTTGAAACAGCGTCTTGGAAACACTGTAGCTCCTTGGGTAGGCGGTTTTGGGCTGAATGGGCGTTTCGGCAATAGCCGCACCGGTGAGTTGGATGTGAATATCTTCTTTAACTATTCTACCGGCAATGTGATTATCAACGGTACAAAATTGGCATCGTCTTTCCGTTCCGGCTCTAGGACCGGTTATAACTTGAATAATGATTTCCGTCTTGGTAACCGATATACATGGATCGATCCGGAAACAGGCTTGAATCTTGCCAGCTCTTCAACCGCAGTCTTGAATCATTATGGTGACATGCAGGCTGCCGGATTGCGCCTGAATGAAATCAATTCCAATGCCAATATGTATAATCCGGCTGCTGCTTCTACTATGCAGTTAATAGATTATGCGGTGGAGGATGCTTCTTTCTTGCGCCTGAACAATCTTACTATCGGTTATTCGCTGCCTAAGCACCTTGTTAAGAAAGCATTCTTGCAGAATGTAAGGGTTTATCTGACCGGATATAACTTGTTCTGTTGGACCAGCTATAGCGGAGCCGATCCTGAAGTGGATGTGAGCAGCAAGCGCAACGCCATGACACCGGGTGTGGACTATGCCGCTTATCCCAAGAGCCGTACGTTTGTAGGCGGCATTAACATTACATTCTAAAACCTAACAGATATTGACTGATATGAGAAATATATATAAAACTTTGTGTTTAGCGGCAGGGTTGGTTGCCATGACTTCCTGTTCTGATTTTCTGGATCAGACTTCTCCTTCCGAACTGGATAATAAAACTACTTTTAATAACACATACTATACGGAACTGACCGTGAATAAGATTTACGGAAGTTTGACTCAGGACCAAGCCTACTCCAACTTTATGCCTATTATAGCAGGTCTGAATACGGATTGTGAATTGGTGGACGGACTTGGTACCGATGCCAGCAATACCTCCAGCGAACGCGGTAATATGAATTACAATGCTAATCCGGGTTGGACGCAACTTTCGCGTGTATGGGATGTGATGTATGGCATTATTGAGAACGCCAATCTGGTAATAGATGGCATAAACAACAGCGAGCTGATTAAGACGAAAGGCGATGATTGCGATATGATGCTACGCTTCCGTGCCGAAGCTAAAGTGTTGCGTGCAATGATTTATTTCGACTTGATTCGCCTTTTCGGAGATATTCCGTTTGCTACCGGTGCTTCGGATAGCAATCTGGAAAATGTGTATGTAGGGAAGACTGACCGTGATGTTATTATGGAGGCTTTGATTGGCGATTTGGAAGAATCCATTCCTTATCTGCCTTGGGCAGGTGGTACAACTTACACCACAGAGCGTGTCACCAAAGGATATGCACATGGTTTGCTGGCAAACATAGCATTGACCCGTGCCGGATGGTTTATTCGTGAAGCTGCGAAGGAAGGATATGTGACAGCTACGGAAAACTCAGATCCGGCTTATCCTACTCAGCGTTGCGATGATGAAAAACGTCATGAGATGTATAAATTGGCAGAGGAACATCTTGCCGCTATCATCAATGATAATACACACTCGATGACTCCCACTCTTGCAGGTTATTGGAATGGGGTGAACTTGTGTGAACTGGATAATACCTATCGTGAAAATTTGTTTGAAATCCCGATGGGGCTGAATAATAGCAGTGAATTGGGGTATACTGTAGGATTTCGTGTAAACGGTGCTTTTCCCGGTGGTGTGTCTGAGGAACATAACTATGGTCCGAAAGGTAATTCCAGTGGTAAGCTCAAACTGACAGCTCCTTATTATATGTCTTTTGATGCTGCAGACCAGCGTCGTGACCTGACTTGTGCCCTGATGCAGATTCGTACGAAGAGTGGCGTTTATAAAGAAGATATGCTTGGCAATGCTCCTTTTGCCATTTATTGCGGCAAGTGGGACTATCGTAAGATGAAAAATCGGAAAGACGGTTGGTGGGATGCTGTGAAAGCAAGCGACCAGAAAGTGTGCAGTGGCATCAATGTTGTAAAGATGCGCTATCCTCATGTTTTACTTATGTATGCGGAGGTTATGAATGAACTTTATGGCAGCTATAATACAGGTGGCGAGTATTGTTCAAAAACAGCTTTCGAAGCTCTTTCCGAGATACATACACGTGCCTTCAACGGTGACAAGGCTGCTGCAGAGGCTCATTTGACGAAACTCATTAATGAACAGGGTTTCTTTGAAACGATTGTTGATGAAAATGCCTGGGAATTGGCAGGTGAGGGTGTACGTAAATTCGACCTTATCCGTTGGAATCTGCTCAGTGCCAAGATTGACGAGTTCAAGGAGAGCTATCGTAATGCAGTGAATAATGGTTCATATCCGGCTAAAATTTATTATAAGTTCAAGGAGGATAATTTCACGATTGATGTAACCACATTCAATTACAACGAACCTGTGGAAGCCGGTTACTTTAGCGCCAATTTCTTCGGCAGAGAGACTACAGATGCCAAGCAGGAGCAACTGCTTGTTAATCTGCCCAGTATTTCGGCAGGGTTGAACCGTGTAGTGAAAAACCGTTATTTGCTTCCTATCGCTTCTACCACGATTTCTACATCGAATGGCAAGTTGCATAATTCTTATGGATATAGTGATTAATCTTAAACACTCAAGGAAATGAAAAATATCAGAAATATATTGGCTAAAGGGGTATTTATGCTCCTTGTCTCTTTGCTTGCAATGGCATGTACAGAGAAAAGCGATTGGGGTATTGATGCCTCGTACAGCCGTCCGTTTGGAACCAATGAGGATGGTATAAATGTAACAAAAGATGAAAAAGTAGCTCGGGTTACGGTAACTTGGGATGCCATGCCCGGCGTAGAATATTATATTCTTGAAATAAGCAAGAATGAGCTGACTGATGAAATTCCTATGGGATCGGAAGAAAACGGTAATCTTGTTTATGGGAATACGGTAGAAAACCGCATATTGAAAGCTCCTTTTTTAATTGACAATCTGGAAGCAGGTGCGGAATATTATCTGCGTATTAAGTCTGTGGCAAATGGCAAGGAATCCTATTGGGCTTATTTAGACGAACCGTTCAAAACAGTAACGGAAGAGGATGTATTGAATGTGCCTGCCGAAGAGGATCTTCCGGTTGCATCAGGTAAGGTACGTATGTCATGGGAAGCTGGTCTGACGGTAACACATTTCGAGATTGTGGGCGGTGCTGCTCCTATAGAGCGGGCAATTACGGCTGAGGAAGCTGCTGCAGGAGAGGCATGGATTGAAGGACTGAAAATATTCACAGCTTATACTATCAGCATTTATAATAATGAAACGTTACGCGGTTCACAGGAAGTGGTAGTGCCGGGATTGGAAATAGAGTCTACCGTAGATGAGATTACAGCCAATACGGCAAGATTCTCTTGGGATAATACAGTGGATGTGGACCAATATATCTGTCAGCCCTCTTCAGCGCCTACTCCGGATGATGCCACCGGAGCTGTTTCGCTAAGTGTTTCCGAGGTAAATGAACATGCCGTTATTATACCGAATCTGGAACCAAGTACAGAATACACAGTTTATGCTTTCTATAATGGGGCTATATGTGCACGTGCTACATTTACAACAAAGAAGGGAAAACCTGTTGGGTATACGGAATATAATGGTGTTGAGGCTTTAATAGCCGATTGGGATGACTTGTCCGGTAATATTTTAGTGACAATCAGTGCAGATGCGGATTTGAGTAACAAATCAGAGATACCTGCTGCGGTTACTAATATTGTCTTTTGGGGTGAGGGAGCTACACAACCGAAATTGACAATAAAGGGAATGTCGGTTCCGGGGGCGCTAACCAAATTGGAATTTTATAATTTAAATATAACAGCACCAAATGGGTATATTGTTAATCAAAATGCAGTAGATGGTTCATTTGCTGATATTATTATAAGTTCATGTACATTGAAAACGTTGCGAGGAGTTGTCCGTTATCAGCAGGCTGCGGCTGATAAATCTTTACATTTGGAGATTGCAGATTGTATTATAGATGATTTGACAGGAGGTTCTCATTATGGTGTTTTGCAAACAGAAAAGGTTGCAATATCATCTATTGCCGTGGAAATGACTAATACGACTATTGCAAATACAGGTGTAAAAGCTGCGACAATCTTTAGAACTAATACAAAACAGGGAAATGTGAGTCTTGTTGTTAAAAACTGTACATTCTATAATTTATTTAGTGGAGAAGCACTTATGAGAGATATAATTGGAAGTACAAATTCTTTTACAGCAGAAAATATATTGTTTGCAGGAAGCGGCTCTGTTAAAATATTTAATAAAACAAGTGATGCTCCAGGTATTATAAATGGGTCGAAAATTTATAGTTCTTCAGATCTTACTGTTGCAAATGCCGGTGAGGTTTCTACTACAGCTTTGTCCTATTCTTCATCCCAACTGTTCCCGAATGCATCTTCAAGTACCGATGTGCTTGATTTGACTTTCGGTGCAGATATTCCGAATGAAGTTAAGATAATCGGTGATCCGCGTTGGAATAAATAATAAATTTAATAACATGAACTAATATGAATACAAAATCTATTTATACAGTAGGCAAATGCTTGCTCCTCTTGTTACTTATCTTCACAGGTTATGCCTGTGAAGATAATGATGAAGGCAAGGAAAATACAAGTGCTCCTGTTCTTATTTCATGCAATATCAATGGTACGGAGGTTGATCTTGCCAATATTGATTCGGAAACGGAAAACAATTTGACGGCGGGTACTGATGGTTATGTGGAGTTTGTCTTTAGCAAAGCCATGCGTCAGACTCCGCCGACTAAGGATGAAGAAACCGGTGAAGTGCTGACAACCGGAATTTATTTCAATGATAAGGTTGCTTCCAATCAGATTGTCATCAATTATGAGAAAGTCCGCTATCCTTATTCTGTCAGTGAAGGTTCCGAATGTTCCTTGTTTATCGAGGCGGGTACATTGACGGATATGCAGCATCGTCCTTACAGTAAAGATATTACTTTGAAGTTTACAGCCACTTCCGGTATTTCCGGTGGAGATAGCGAAACAGTGTTTGATGCTGTTGTTGATGCAAACGGAAGAGGTGATTATACCACTGTACAAGCTGCTATTAACGCCGCTCCTGCCAATTTGACATCGCCTTACCTGATTTTTATTGCAGCAGGAACCTATAATGAATGTGTATATATACCTAAAACAAAACCGTTTATTCATTTGATTGGAGAAAATCCTGACAGAGTGAAAATTCAATTTGCGTTGAATCGTGTGGAGGAGCAAACTAATTCGGATACATGGCCTTATTCTATTCACAATCCTAATTCACCTGCGCGCCTTGCAGGATATACCACAGATCAGAATTGTGTAGTATTGATTAAAGCCACTGATGTTTATCTGGAGAACATTTCCATTATTAACTTGTACGGTGCATTGAAAAGCCGCTATGACGGTGGTCTTGGAAAAGGTGGACAAGCTGAAGCTCTGTGTAGCCATTATGATAGATTGGCTATGAATAATTGTAAATTGGTTTCATTCCAGGATACGTGGTGGACGCGTTTCCAGAAAGTGAACGGAACGTATGGTATTTGCCGGGCTTATGTACAAAATTCATGGATTGAAGGTAGTACGGACTATATCTGGGGAAGTGGTGATGTGCTGATAGAAAACAGTACTTTTTATAACACGGGCAATGGTAGTTTTATTACGGCTTCACGTAGTAATGAAACCGATGCTTATGGGTATGTGATGAAAGACTGTACGATAGACGGTGAGGCAGGTATAACCGCTTTTTCTTTCGGACGTCAGCAATCAACTTCTGCGAAGGCGGTTTTCATTAACACTGCTTTGAAGATGGATATTATAGACGGTCATTGGACTGCGGGTAGCGCAGCGCCTGCTCTTTTTGGCGAATATAATACGGTTGATAAAAATAATCAGGTAATTTCAACAGGAGATATGACAGTTGGTAGCGGCAGCAGTCAGTTTACTGCAAAAGTTCTTTCTGCAGATGAAGCTGCCGGATATACTTATGAGAACATCATTGCCAGAGAGGGATGGAATCCGAAACAGTATATGCAGACCCCAGGCACTACTATGGCTACCTTGGATGGTACTACTTTAAGTTGGAATGCAATAGACGGAGCTGCAGGTTATCTTATTTTTGTGAATGGCGTCTATTTGGCACAGACTACCGAAACTTCGGTATCTGTTACGACTGCTGCTGACGGGGTATACACAGTCAGGGGAGTAGGACACTACGGAAGCATCAGTGCTGAATAATTGTTTTATAAAAGCCGGTAAATCTGCTGCCGGCTTTTATGTATTAAAAAACTTACTTATGAGAATATTGAAACTCGTTTATTTTGGTTTGCTGTGTTTCATCCTTTCTGCTTCAGTAGTGGCATGTTCGGATGATAATCCGGTTTCTGGCGGAACGGAAGTTCCGCCAGAAACTGATAATAATGGGGATGGAGATAATAATCCAAATACGGATAATACATTGGAAGAGTATCCTGCTCCGGATCGTTCTTCGATTGCTGCATTTCCGGGTGCATATGGCGCTGGTCGGTTTACTACAGGCGGAGCAGGTGGAAAGGTGTATGTGGTGACTTCATTGGCAGACACCAACGAAAAAGGGACTTTGCGTTACGGTATCAGCCAAAGCGGAGCGCGTACGATTGTGTTTGCAGTGAGTGGACTGATAGATTTGAACAGCCCGCTGAAAATAGTAAATGGTGACCTGACAATTGCCGGTCAGACAGCCCCCGGAGACGGTATTTGTTTGAAAGGTTATCCGGTTTCTGTACAGGCTGATAATGTCATTATTCGTTTTATGCGTTTTCGAATGGGATCTGATAATTTCACAACTGAAGGTGCGGCGGATAGTGGCGATGCACTTTGGGGAAAACAACATAAGAACATCATCATAGATCATTGTTCCATGAGCTGGTGTACGGATGAGTGTGCTTCCTTTTATGATAATAGCAATTTTACTATGCAGTGGTGTATTATCAGCGAGAGTTTGAACCGTTCTGTACATACCAAAGGTAATCATGGGTATGGAGGTATTTGGGGTGGTTCACCTGCTACGTTCCACCATAATCTTCTGGCACATCATAGTAGTCGTACTCCTCGTCTATGTGGCAGTAGGTATACCGGTAAACCCGGCAATGAAAAAGTAGATTTACGCAACAATGTCTTTTATAATTGGGGACCTACCAATGGCGGCTATGCCGGTGAAGGAGGAAGTTATAATTTTGTGAATAATTATTATAAACCGGGGCCTTCTACCAATGAAAAATCCGATATTGTCAATCGCATTTTTCAGCCGAATGGAGATGATGGAAAAAATAAAAATGCAAAAGGAACATGGGGAATGTTTTATCTGAATGGTAACTATTTTGATGGTACATGCCCTCAATTAAATCCTGCTTATCAGTCTTTGCTGGAGGAGGTGAACAATGATAATTGGGTCGGTTTGCAGCCGAATGAGACATCCGGTGTACTCTTACCTTCCGGTGGAAAGTCTGCTATTCAGGCTAACTCGGAATTTACAATAACCGATGATGCGGCATTATTTACGCAGTCTGCTTCAGAAGCTTATAAAGCCGTACTGCTGTATGCCGGTGCTTCGTTGAAGTCTGATGCGGTGGACAGGCGTATAGTAGACAATGTACGTAATGGAGATTATACGGCCTCAGGAAGTAACGGCAGTGTGCTGGGACTTATTGATAAGGCAACGGATGTGGGAGGATGGCCTGTATATGTGAAAGAGAATGCCCCTGTGGATACAGACGGCGACGGAATGCCGGATGCTTGGGAGGCAGCCAATGGGCTGAATCCGAAAAGTTCTGCAGATGGAGTCAAATATAATCTGAGTAAGGAATATACAAATTTGGAAGTATATATCAATAGCTTGGTAGAGAAACTTTATCCGGCTAAATGATATTTGTGTAATTACATATTTGGATTAAAAAACGGATAAGATATGAAAGGTATATATTGGTTGTTCTATTTGCTATTTGTTTTGGGATTCGGGATTATTTCCTGTTCCGGAGATAATCCGATTGTAGATTCGGAAGGAAATATAGGTAGCAACGGCGACGATGAAAGCAATGGTGAGGAAAACGGCTCTCCTGATACCGGAGTGAAAACATTGGACTATGGCGAGTTATTTGCTTTTCCTTATGCTGAAGGTCATGGTCGCAATGCGACCGGTGGCCGCGGAGGTGCTGTATATGTTGTGACACGTTTGGATGACCCTGCCAGCAAGCCGGAAGGAACTTTACGATATGCAGTAGAGAAAAGCGGTGCACGAACTGTTGTTTTTGCAATTTCCGGTACTATCATGCTGGAACGTGAACTTAAAACAAAAAATGACAATCTTACGATTGCAGGGCAGACCTCGCCGGGAGGAATCTGTATAGCAAATTATCCTTTTACCATAAACTCTGATAATGTGATAATCAGATTTATTCGCTTCCGTCCGGGTAATATCAATACGGATAATGATGGTCTGGGAGGTTCGGATAATAAGAATATTATTATCGATCATTGTTCTGTAAGTTGGGGAACGGATGAAGGATTGTCTGTATATGGTTCGGAATATACTACGGTACAGTGGTGCTTGGTTGCGCAGTCATTGCGAGCAACTCCTGCCAAAATAACAGGAGAGAAATTTAATACTCATGGATACGGAGGCAATTGGGGAGGACACTATGCTTCTTATCACCATAATATAATTGCTCATTGCGAAAGCCGGGTACCACGTCTTGGACCTCGCTACACGACATTGGCTCTTGATAAGGGTGAACTTGTTGACATACGCAATAATGTGTACTATAATTATGCGGGAGAAGGCTGTTATGGCGGTGAAGCTCAAAAGGTGAATCTTGTAAACAATTATTATAAACCCGGACCTGCAACTAAACTTTTTACCGGCAGTAAGGAAAAACGTCAGTATCGCATTGCCAAACCCGATGTGTATCCGAAAGATTATTCGGGAGCAGATTATAAAAAATGGCTTCAGACCTGGGGCAGGTTTTATGTTAGTGGAAACTGTGTGGAAGGATATAGTGACGTGACTGCCGATAACTGGCAAGATGGTGTATTCGGACAAATGGATGCTAAAAATTGCGAAGGCGGGGAGAGTTCAGCCCTTTGGAAAGAACATACAAGCATAAAGGTAAATTCTCCTGTTTCCGGAGCCGGACATGTGACGACCCATTCTGCCGTTGATGCTTATGATATGGTTTTACAATATGCCGGTGCTTGCAATTATAGAGATAAGCTTGATGAACTTATTATAAGTGATGTCAGAAAAGGTGTGGCAACTTGTACAGGCAGTGCCAAAGAATGGGAATCATTGAAGGGATGGTCGGATAATAAACCGGGATATATCAATAAGCCGTCTGACATTGGTACTAATGCCGGACAGTTGGATGAAAAGGGATTCCCGGTTCTGGCAACAGATACTGAAATATGCACTGAAGATACTGACAGTGACGGAATTCCGGATTATTGGGAAAAGGAATATGGGCTTGATTTTAAGAAAAATGATGCGAATGAACGGACTGTTGATGTTAATGGTAAATATACTAATATCGAGATGTATATGAACAGTCTTGTACACGGTATTATGGAGGCTGGCAGTAAAGGCGGTGCTGTGGCTGATTGAGATGTGTTTTGTTTAAAAAGAATTTGTTATGAAAAAGAACTTGTTATTGGCTGTCTGCATGGCAGGGGTTATGGTATCTTTTGTTTCTGAGACATTTGGACAGAGTTTGCCGGTATATGATACTCCCGACCGTTCTAAGATTCCGGCTTTTCCGGGTGCAGACGGAGCAGGAAAATACACAACCGGAGGAGCCGGTGGTGAGGTATTGGTCGTAAACTCTTTGAAAGATGACGGAACAGAGGGTACTTTACGTTGGGCCTTGAGAAAGAAGGGACCTCGTACTATAGTTTTTGCTGTTAGTGGCTTGATTGAATTGCAGTCACCTCTGAAAATTAATAACGGTGATGTTACCATTGCTGGACAAACAGCGCCGGGAGATGGTATCTGTTTGAAAAATTATACGTTGAGCGTACAGGCAGATAATGTAATAATCCGTTTTATCCGTTCGCGTATGGGGGCAGAGATAAAACAAAAAGGCGATGATGCGATGAATGGTTTTAAACATCATCGTAATATCATTATTGACCATTGCTCCATGAGTTGGAGTACCGATGAATGTGCAACTTTTTATGATAACAGTAATTTTACGTTGCAATGGTGTATTATCAGCGAAAGCCTTGCAAATTCCATTCACGAAAAAGGTGCTCATGGGTATGGTGGTATATGGGGCGGTCAAACGGCGTCTTTTCATCATAACCTGCTGGCGCATCATATGAACCGTACTCCGCGTTTATGCGGAAGTCGTTATACTGGCAAGCCTGAAGATGAAAAAGTGGATTTGTTCAATAATGTAATCTATAATTTTGGTAGTGATGGAGCGTATGCCGGTGAAGGAGGAAGCTATAACTTTATAAATTATTATAAACCGGGACCTCATACGGCTACTAAATCATCTTACAAACGTTTGTTTACTGCTTATTCCGATGATGGGAAACATCAAAATGTAAAAGGAACGCATGGTGTATTCTTCTTTTCCGGAAATTATATGGATCCTACTTGTGAAAAACTGAACGAGAAACAACGTCAGGAGATGATGTTGGTTAATAAGGATAATACAGTTGGATTGATAGTGAAGAATAATTTTGCTCCGAAAAGCGATTTGCTGGCAAAGCAGCCGTTCGATTTTGCAGAACGTACTTCTTTGCAGTCTACATGGGATGCTTTTGAAGCTGTCCTTCAATTTGCCGGCGCATCATACAGCCGTGACATAAATGATAAGCGTATTGTAGAGGAAACCCGTAAAGGGATATATACCAATGAGGGTAGTCATGGGAGTACAAATGGCATGATAGACAGACCGGAGGATGTTGGTGGGTGGCCTGAATATAATTCTAAAACAGCTTTGACTGATGCCGATTTGGATGGTATGCCCGATGAATGGGAGATAGCTAACGGGTTGAATCCGAATGATGCCTCGGATAGTAAAAATTATAACTTAAATGCAAATTATACGAATTTGGAGATTTATCTGAATAGTTTAGTGGAACATCTCTTTCCCTAATAAATCTCTTCTTTCTTAAATAGGAGCATTTGGTGACTATCCTAAAGAATAAGATGGTATATGGAAATGATTGATTATAATTACTCCATATACCATCTTTATATTTAATATTCTCTATTGTCTACTAATTCTTATCTATTCAGACATACTATTTTGAAAAGAATCTGAGCCTATTTATGAGATAGCATCAATAAAGACTTGGAATTTTAAATGTATATGTAACCTTATACT
>OHGS01000730.1_pt1 | contig 13403 bp, 7 predicted proteins | sample 1567831 | NCBI WGS metagenome assembly OHGS01 (sample SAMEA3879596, study PRJEB24766) | human gut metagenome | biome: human-associated habitat; feature: feces | place: USA | collected 1985/1987
GGGAGCGAGGACGCAGGAAACGGTAGGAGGGCCGAACGGAGCGCAGCGGAGTGAGTTCCGCCGTACTGCACCACCTGACAACAAACGATATCATGACTGTCAAATGCTTCCCTGACATGTTATAGATTTCCGTGGTTGGCCACGCGACATAGCCACCCGCGGAATTTTACAATCATCTGGCGGATACGGATTCCAGCAGGCGGGACGACGCCACGGCCCCCTCTGTAACACATTGATAATCAAGTGTCATTTATTTTAAGCGTGGATTACCGAAGATTTTTTGACCACTAATCCACACTGGATTTTGCAACTACTTATGAATCAGACTATTGTAAAAACCAATGTGGCGCCGTCCCGACGGAGACGCTTACCAAAAGACATAACTCCGAAAACGCTTTCCAGATAACAATAGCCCGGCAAACACCTAACCGCGGAGACGCTTACTACTTAATCCCGATGCATGGGTGGAAATGCTACATAATATTCTGTAAAGCAGGTGATTGTATTTCTTAATTTTATCGTTTTGCATAGGTGTTTTTCAGAATATTTTCGGCCTGCATTGTCATAATATGGGCTGAGAAATTGGAGACATGTCTTTGTCAATGTAATTTTGCTCCGGTTCGATGAAAGATATCGTAATGGTATTTTTCGACGGGCCGGAGATTGTTGCTTCTCGGAGCAACCATTCTGCTTATGTTTTTTTAGTAATAACACTTTAACGAATGATGCAATGAAAAGGTTTCTTGCAATGCGTTTAGTCGCACTTGTGTTTTCATTCACTTTTATTGTTTGTTCAGGCTTTTTTACCTACGCCAGCGCGCAGAGTAATGTAAAGGTCATCGGTCAGGTGACTGACAATGCCGGACTGCCTGTCATCGGAGCAGGAGTCGTAGAGGACGGGACAACGTCCGGAGTAGTTACTGACGCTTCCGGTAACTATGCAATTTCTGTAAAAACAGGTGCTAAACTTGTCTTCACCTGTCTCGGATATGAGACAAAGACTGTAGTTGTGGGCGAACAGTCTATTATCAATGTCGTGCTTAACGATGATACCACCATGCTTGACGAGGTGGTGATGATCGGTTATGGTACTGCGAAGAAAAGTACTTTGACAGGAGCTCTTTCTCAGGTAAGTTCCGAGTCATTCAAAGCACAGAAAGTTACACGCGTCGATCAGGCCCTGCAGGGCCGTGCATCAGGTGTGCAGGTATCCAATACCGTAGGTGCTCCTGGCGGAGACGTAAGAATCCGTGTACGTGGTGCCAACTCTGTCCTCGGCGACAACAGCCCTCTCTTTGTCATTGACGGATTCGTCGGTGCAGATTTCAATTCCATCAATCCTAATGACATCAAGTCGATGGAAGTCCTCAAGGATGCATCTTCAACTGCGATTTATGGTTCACGCGGTGCCAACGGCGTTATTCTCATCACTACCAAGAGCGGTGATAAGCAGGGCAAGACACATGTCACCTATGACGGTAGTGTCACAGCATCCAAGATCATAAAGAACTATGATTTGTTGAGCGCCGCTGAATATGCGACACTTTACAACGAACACAACAAGGCATTCGGTACGGGAGAAGTATTTACTCCGACCCAGATTGCTGAACTGGAGAAGACCGGCGGCTACGACTATCTCGGAGCTGTTCTCCGCACAGCCGTTTCACATCAGCATCAGATCAGCATTGACGGCGGAAACGACAATACCCAGTACCGAGTTTCAGGAAACTATCTGAATCAGCAGGGTATTGTGAAGGAATCAGGCTATGAGCGCTTCAATGTGAGGGCAAACCTCAATTCCAACATTACAGATAAGTTCAAGGTCCGTTTCAATATCAATGCTAGCCGTTCGACAGGAAAGAACAACGGCGGTTATTCCGGTGCATCTACCGTCATCAATCAGGCTATTGCATGGAACCCTGCAATCGGTCCGTACGAAGCAGACGGCGTCACTCTCAGAATGAATGATACCAACGGCTCACTCAAGTCCAATCCGCTTGCGCTTATCTATGATCAGGAATCAATTTCAGAAAAGACATTCCTGACAATGCTCGGCGGTGCGAATTATGAGATTATTCCTGGATTGACCGCTGATTTCCAGGCAGCTACGGACATGGTACTTTCCACAGACAAGAACTGGTCAGGAAATATCGCTTCCAAAGGTTCACCTAGTGCGAATGTGTTCAATTCACAGGCAAGAACCATTCAGACGACATCACAGCTGTCATATAACAGAACTTTCAACAAGCATGAGTTGAGTGCAGTTGCAGCTGTGGAGACCCAGTCTTACAAGTTCAACAGCCAGAATTCCCAGGCACTTGGCCTGCTCTTCCCGGACTTGAAGTACGACAACCTTTCCCAGTCAAGTACCCAGAAGGTGTCAAGTGACTATTCAATGTGGACTCTCCTTTCATATATCGGACGTGTAAACTATTCATATGACGGAAGATATCTCATCTCTGCCTCTGTACGTCGTGATGGTTCATCCAAGTTTACGAAGGACAACAGATTCTCTACCTTCCCGGCATTTGCTGCCGCATGGAACATTGGCAAAGAGCACTTTATGGAGAATGTTGACGTTGTCAGCAAATTGAAGCTCCGTGCCAGCTGGGGTCTTTCCGGTAGCCAGGCAATTTCACCTTATGCGACCAAATCCCCATTTGACAACGTAACCTATCCGTTCGTCCCAGGTACATCAAGCAGCGGATTGTCTGCAGGAAATCCTGCCAATGCTGATCTCAAATGGGAGACCACATCTCAGGCTGACTTCGGTCTGGACTTCGGTTTGTTTGACGACAGATTGACATTGGAAGCAGACTACTATACAAAGGAAACCCGCGATTTGCTTCTGAACAAGTCCGTTCCTAACTATCAGGGTGGCGGAAGCGTCGTTTCAAATATCGGAAGCATCAGAAACTCAGGTGTTGACCTTTCAATCACAGGAAGAATCATCGAGAACAAGGATTTCTCTCTCGAAACTACTGTCAACGTATCCTTCCTCAAGAATAGAGTGCTTGACCTCGGAGAGCAGGAAACAGTATATGTGGCATCCAACCTTACCGGTATCAATGACGGTATGTATGATTTCATCTACCGTGTCGGACAGCCTCTCGGAACAATTTACGGATTGAATTATCTCGGTCCTTGGAAGCAGAGCGAGGCTGCAGAAGCTGCCAAGTATGGCATGGTTCCGGGTGATGCCCGTTATGAGGACCTGAACGGAGACCATGTAATCGACGCATCTGACTACAAGATAATCGGTTACGGTATGCCTAAGACCACAATGGGATGGAATACCAATTTCAGCTATAAGAATTTGTCTGTCAATATGTTCTGGCAGGGCACATTCGGAAACGACAAACTGAACTACAACCGTTGCATCAACATGATGGCTTCACGTGATGTTACCGGAGCGAGATTCAGCGAAATCAAGGAAAGATGGACTCCTGAAAACCAGGATGCATTCCTTCCTGCATGGAGTGAGACCAGCAAATGGTACCCTGTATCAAGTCTCTGGCTTGAGAAAGGCAGCTATGTAAGACTGAAGAACCTCAGTTTGGCTTACAACTTCAATGTAAAGAAGGTCGGAAACTTCACAGTATCATTGAACGCGACCAACCTCTTCACAATCACCAAGTACAAAGGCATTGACCCTGAGGCTTCCAACGTTGGCGGAGGAACTTCAGATATCATGCAGGGACTTGACTATGGATCATATCCTAATGCCCGTTCATTCACTCTTGGCCTGAATATCAAATTTTAATTATCCGACACATCAATCATGAAAAAGATATTTAATATAATGGTTGCCGTATGCGCTCTCGCATTGACAACAAGTTGTGGAGATTTCCTTAATGAGGAGTCAAAAGGCAAAATATTCGATTCGTACCTTCAGACTCAGAATGGCCTTGAGGCTGCACTTACAGGTGCATATCGCGGACTGAATACACCATGGGCTGCAGGTCTTTGCAATGGAACTTACCACCAGATTACGGCCGGTGCAGATGACATGTATCTGCCTACCACCGATGCCGCCGGTACTGAAATCGACCGCTGCTGCGTGACTGACGGAAACGGTTCCGTCGGAAGCACTTGGAATGGCCTCTTCAAGGTCATTGTCAATGCCAATAAGGTCATTGCAAATTACGAGTCTTGCACCGGCAGCCAGGATGTAATCAAAGTGATTGCAGGTGAGGCTTATTTCCTTCGTGCCTATGCCAATTTCATCCTCTGCCAGCTTTGGGGAGACATGCCGCTGATGCTTTCTCCAAACTACAATGTTGCAGAAGCGACAATGGCCCCATCTTCCCCTGCTAAAGTTTACGAACAAATAGAAAAAGACCTTGAAAATGCGGTAGAGCTCCTTGGTAATGAAAGGCGCAATGGCGAGGTTGGACGTCCTAATAAATTGGTGGCTAGGGCTTTGAGAGCTGAAGTCTATCTGGTTGAGGCAGGCTGGCCTCTCAAGAAGGACGGATATTATGCAAAGGCAGCCGATGAGGCGAAGGCTGTTCTGGATGGTGCTGCCTCTGCACATTTCGAACTTGAAAATGATTTCAAAGACCTGTTCAGAAACATTGACAAGGGCGACAACATTACCAAGGAAGATCTCTTCGTGATTCCTGCATCAGTATCCGACGTCTGCGTATTCTACGGCTGGTGGTCAGAGCCTGGTGAAATCGGGGGATGGAACATCCTGTTCGCCGAAGTTCAGTTCTTCAAGGATTTCCCTGAGGGCGTCAGAAAGGATTATACTTTCTATACCAAGACACCGGATGGACGTTCATGGGAGACTTGGGAAAAACAGCATCCTTCATATCTGAAGCTTATGATGTTGCCTCAGAACGGTTATTCGAGCTGCTCAGCTTCAATACCTGCACATCTGCTCCGTCTCTCACAGACAGCATTGACCTATGCGGAAGCTGCTGCAAGATCAGGTTCCGTAACTGATGAAGCTTATCAGTGGCTCAACAAGATCCGCACAAGGGCCGGTCTGAGCACATATTCCGGACTGTCAAGAGAAGATTTCATCAAGGCAGTTGTGGATGAGCGCAAGTGGGAATTCGCAGGTGAGAATGTGAGATGGTATGATATCCTCCGCCTGGAACTTGAAGATGAAGCTTTCGCGGGGAAAGACAACAATTATGATCCGGGCAATCTTCATCCGGCAGGCGACAAGGACTATACTTTCCCGATTCCTGCTACAGAGACATTGGTTAATCCTAATCTTAAATAATCATGAAGAAAGGTTTGTTTATGGCAGCCCTGTCGGCTCTTCTTCTAACAGGATGCGCAGGCAACAAGGCTGAGACAGAGTTTGTCACCATCCAGGGAACTGATCTGGTAGCTCCTGACGGCAATAAACTTTTTATCAAGGGTACAAACCTCGGCAACTGGCTCAACCCTGAGGGTTATATGTTTGATTTCGGGCGTACTAGTTCCGGACGACTTATTAACCAGATGTTCTGCGAAATGGTCGGTCCTGATTTTACCTCAGAATGGTGGCAGAAATTCAAGGACAATTATGTGACATTGGCAGACTTCCGCTTTCTGAAGGAAAGAGGCTGCAACACAATACGTATTCCGTTCAATTACAGGCTCTTTACATATGAAGACTTCATGGGACTCAATGACCCTGATGAAGGATTCAGAAGAATCGATGCTGCTGTAGAATGGGCACGTGAAACCGGATTGTACCTTATCCTTGACATGCACGATGCTCCTGGCGGACAGACCGGAGACAATATTGATGACAGTTACGGCTATCCTTGGCTGTTCGAATCGGAGAGAAGCCAGAACATGTTCATCAGCATCTGGAAGAGGATTGCAGAGCATTATGCAGATGAGCCTGTCATTCTCGGATACGAACTCTGCAATGAGCCTATCGCTCCGTATTTCGAAAATATTGACAGCCTCAATGCCAGTCTCCAGCCATTGTACATTAAGGTGACGAAGGCTATCCGGGAGGTGGACAACAATCACATTGTGCTTATCGGTGCCCCTCAGTGGAATACCAACTTCAAACCTCTGACTGACTGGCAGTTCGATGACAAGATAATGTTCACATGCCACCGTTACGGAGGAGAGGCCAATGTCGAGGGAATACAAGACTACATTGACTTCAGGAACAAGACGAATCTGCCTATGTACATGGGCGAGATCGGACACAATACATGGGAATGGCAGACATCTTACAGCCGTATCATGCAGGAGAATAACATCGGTTACACCTTCTGGCCATACAAGAAACTGACTCATGAATGTGTCAATGCTTTTGCGAGACCTGAAAACTGGGACAAGGTCGTTGCCTTCGCTGAGGGGGACAGAAGCGACTTCGGCAAAATCAGGGCGGCCCGTCCGAATCAGGAAGAGATGCGCAAGGCGATGCTTGAGCTGGTGGAAAACGTGAAGTTTGAAAACTGCACCCCTAATGAGGAGTATATAAAATCAATGATGCTTAAGTAATGAAGTATAAATTGGTAGTGTTGTGCATCCTGTCAATTCTATTGGCAGGATGTGCTGGTAAAAGAGAAATCACAATCCGTTTCTCTGACGATGTGGAAATGTCCGGAAAGAAGATAGCTCTTAAGGACATCAATCCTGACTTGCCGACTGACTGGGACGGTTATAACTACGTGGTGTTGGAATACAAGACCACTACTGCACAGAGATTCCAGCTGGGCTTTACCACCGAATGGGGATACAATGAACTTAGGATAATGAGCTATGTCCCGGGTGCCTGGAACAAACTTGTCATACCTATGAAATACTTCACCCAGTTGCCTGATGCTGCATTTGACCTGGCTGCGACGAACAACAAGCCGCGTTATATGGGTTGGATAAATCTCGGCGGAAAACGCGGCCCCATGAAGGGTGTGGATTCTGTCGGAGTCAGAATCAGAAAACCTATAGGAAATCCTGAAATATCCATCAGAAATATTACTCTTTCCATAGATGACCCGGGTGATGCGTATCTTGAAGATACTCCGGCATACGATGAGTTCGGCCAGTCCATCAGATGTGATTATCCTGAAAAGGTCCGTTCTCTGGACGGACTGAAGAAAGAGTGGGCGGAGGAAAGTGACTCGATAGACACTTATGAGTCATACGGATATTCCAAGTTCGGAGGTTATCTGAGGTCCAGATATGACCAGGGAACGGGTTACTTCCGTGTGGCAAAGATTGACGGACGCTGGTGGTTCATTGATCCGGAAGGATATCTGTTCCTCTCAGTAGGTGTCGATTGCGTAGGCATCGGCCATGGCGGAGATGTAAGAGACTTGGAAAAGCGCAGGGCAATCTACTCGGAATTGCCTTCCGACAGTTTGGCGTTCAATGGCCCGAACCCGTCTTTCGGGCGCTGGAATCTGATCCGTCGCTTCGGCAATGATTATGAGTCTCCGGCCATCGATTTGACAATCAAGAGAATGCGCAAGTGGGGACTAAATACCATTGCCAACTGGTCTGAGCCGCGGGTCTTCGACAAAAATGAAATGGCCTTTATCGTTCCGATGAGGGATCTCGGAATGGATGCCCAGCTGATGAGCCTGTGCGATGTCTATGACCCTATCTACAAGAAGGTGATAGATGAATCCGTATCATCCTTTGTGGCTCAGTTCAAGGGAAATCCTTGGCTGATAGGCTATTTTGTGAGCAATGAACCTTCATGGATAAATAATGAGACCAGGCTCTGCCAGATGATTCTCAATGGAACCGAAAGGCCGATAAAGAAGGCATTGGAAACGTATCTTGCCAAGAATGGGGATACTGTTCCGAACAGGAGACGTTTCATCCTCGAAACCTTCGACACATTCCTTTCGACTGTTTCTGAAGCATTGAAGAAATATGATCCTGACCATCTGAATCTCGGTATCAGATTTGGAGACCCCGATACTTTGGGAGAGGACCTTCTGGAAGTGTGCAAGCGCCATTTCGACGTCTTCAGTTTCAATTGCTATCAGTTGAAACCAGATGCGGCAATGCTCGACAGGGCTGCGCAAATTCTTGATTTGCCGATGATTGTGGGCGAGTTCCATTTCGGTACTATCGACCGTGGTCTGGCACAGTCGCTTTGGCAGGTGGATTCTCAGGCCGAAAGGGGAGTTGCGTACCGCTATTATGTGGAGAATGCCTATTCCCATCTGAACTTCATCGGAACAGGTTACTTCCAATGGTGTGACCAGGACATTACCGGACGTTTCGACGGCGAGAATTATAACTGCGGACTCGTGGATGTCACTGACCGTCCTTATAGGGATTTGGTCAATGCAGTGTCAGAAACATCCCACAACTTGTTCCAGGTCTATTCCGGAGAATCCAGACCGTATGACAGACAACCGAAAAATGCCAGAGGCCATGAACTTGTTCCGGATCTCTGGAATGAATAATCCGGTCTCCGTCAGATTTTGGAAATGATATCGGAGAGCGAATCCTCCTGAGAGAGACCCATATTCTTTCTGAGTCTGTATCTGGCTGATTGTGCGCTGATTACCTCAATATTCATCAGCGATGCAATCTCTTTGGACGACATCCCCATCCTTATGTAAGAACAGATTTTTATATCGTTCTGGGTAAGGTGGGGATATTTTTGTTTCAGCCTGTCGATGAACCCGTCATAAACCCCGTTGAAATATAATTCGAAGGCCTTCCATGAGCCGTTTTCCCGGAAGTGCCTGTCAATGATCCTTTTGACCGGCTTCATCGATGTCTTTATTTCAGACGAATCGCCGATGGCCTCATTTATCGCCTGCTCTATTTCTTTGAGCATATTGTTGATAGTGGTGTCATTGATGGCCATTGCGGAAAGTTTCGCATTTTTCTCGCGGAGCTCCATTGTCAGCTTCTCGTTCTCATATTTGATTCGTTCCCTTTCCATGAATTCATCATGTTCCTCCTTATACTTCTTTGAAAGTGCAAGAGATCTCCTCTTCAGGATTCTGTCAATGACATAAATCAAACCTGCCAGAGCCGAAAGAACCGCCAGAATGAACCACCACGAGTTCGTCCAATGACCGAGTATTTCAATGTCAGTGGCCATCAGGACCTTACCGGAGTTGTCCGTAAATGAAATTTTATGGATACCTTTGGACAAATGCGGCAGTTGGATAAAAGAATGATCTCTTATCAATGTCTCCGGAGAGTTGTCAATGGAGTAGTAAACAGTCCTCTTATGTGACATCCCGGCCAGCAGAAGCCGTATTTCCTGTGAGTTATGGGAGTATAATATTCTGACTATCAGCTGTTTTTGCATAATTGAGCATCCCATCTGACATATAGCTGCATTGCCTTATGCCGAAAAACTCAGGCATGTTGTGTCTGCGGACATTGACATTGAAAAGAGCCAGACCATTGTTGCATCCGATTGCCATGAGAGAGTCATTGAGCTCTGAAAAATGACTGTAGTTCTGAGAAAAATCGTATGCCTTGGAGAATGTCCCGGAGATAAGTTTCAATGTGTCCCCTTGTCTTTCAACGATTCCGACATTGTCATCACAATAATTGAAATACAGATTGTCTTTCTGCGCAAGTGAGAAAATGTCAGTCTCGAAGCAATGGCTGATGTCAGAATAGTACTTTGATAGTGTAATGCTGTCAGCGTCAATGTTATATGTATAGCAGTCCTTTCCCTGGGAGAATACTATACGGTTGTCCACGTAGTGCGATTTTACAATTTTTCTCTTGTCTCCTATCGGGTAGAACTTGTCTTTTATGACATTTTGCTTTCCTTTGTCCAGAGTCAATCTCTGCACTCCGCCCAATAGCCCGTCCACCCATATGTTTCCCAAGTTGTCGTTCTTCAGAGGTGCCTGGCAATATCCGTCACAGTTTCCGAGCCTGTTTCTTATTTCAAGTCTGCCGTTTCTCTTCTCCAGCAGGATGATTCCTTTCGAATCGGAACACATGACCAGATTGTCGCTGTAAGCCCACTTGGTGAGATGGTATATGCCTGAAAGGATATTGTCGTAGGTATTGTCAGGATATATCACATATAGATTCTCGTCGATTTCGACGGCCAGAAAATCCTTGCAATTCACTATGTTCCAGACAATTCCGCTTGTTCCTGTCACAAGGTGCGCTTTCTTGTCCTCATCTATCCGGTATAGTCCCTTGTTGGTGCCGAGGTAAAGCGTATTGTTCCATAGGGCGTAATCATACACATCGCCGATGTTTTGTTCCTGTGAAATGAATGCCGCTTCTGCTCCATTGGGATTAAAGTAGGCCAGTCCCTCATCCAGTCCTAACCAGCAGTCACCGTTGAGGTTCTCCTCCACGCAGAGAATAGTGGTGCATTCCAGGCCGTTCGATTCGTTGAAGTGCTCCAAAATCTCACCTGTCGGACTTGCTATATACAATCCGTCCATTACGGAACCAAGCAGATAACTCTTGTCTGTCCTTATTTTTGCGGAGAAGATACGTTGAGGTCCGATGACTTTGTTCAGGTCCGGAAACTCTTCTGCCACTTGTCCGTTATGATATCTTTTCACTCCTCCGTACTCTGTTACATAGATGATGTCCTGGCCGTCCCGCCTGACCTCGACAATCCTGTCCTTGTCCACAATGCCAGTAGGTGTCTTGGTTTTGTCAATGAAAGAATACAGAACTCCGTCTATTTGTGCGAAAATATTATTGTCGCCCGGAAATATGTAGCCGATGATTCCGGAATCGATTATTCCCTCCAGCCTGTTTTCTTTCAGATTGTATGCGTAAAGGTCGTTATGTGTCTGCACATAAAGTATATCATTGACCGGGACAATTCTCCAGAAGTTCAGATAATTTCTGTTGTCAAGGTTGCTGTACAGCCGGACAAACTGCAATTGCCCGTAATCATCTGTGTACCAATAGCCGAAGATGTTGTCACCAGAGGCATACAGCCGTCTGGTCTCTTTGTCGAAATATAGATCTCTCAAGCAGTTGCCGAAGTCAATGCTAGTCCAGTCCATCCCGTCCCAGATACACAATTTCTCGCTTGCGGCCACGAAAAGTCTTCCTTCATCGTCGAACTCCACGTCCCAGACTTTCTTGTTTCCTCCATAGGTCTTGCCCGGTATGAAATCTACCGGTTTGCTGAAAGGCAACTGTTTGGCAAGACATGTCTCAACAGTTGGTATAAGAGTCGTTATTATTATGATGGCAACGGCTATTTTATTTCTCATAGTGTCAGAATCAATATATGTGCAGATATTGCGAAGTTAATATTTTTTCCGGTCTCACCCTGTGTCTTTTTTCAGTAACTTTGTAATTCGGATTTAAATTTTTCAGATATGAGCAGCATTATCAGAAGCGCATTGGCATTGACAATGGCGGGAATTGCGCTGGGTGGAGCCCAGAGTTGCACACCTAAAACAGATACCGGCAGCCTGCCGGTGAAGATAGTCGTACGCGACGAACCGCAGGAAATGGTCGCGGGCGAAGACGGGACCTTCCACTTCAAGATACCTGTAGGATACATACCGAAAGGGGGAGTGATCGATTTCAATGTCAATGTGAATACGACGCCAGCGTGCAGCAAGTACTATGTTACTGAATTCCTGGCGGGAAAGACATGGTACAAGGGAGACATGTTCATGTGCTCCGGCATTGAAAACGGCCCGGGCTCGCATCCTACGACTGTAATGCAGACATTCAGGATGCCGGAGGCAATAAAAGGAGAGCTGGACATCAGGTTCCGTCCGACAGGCAGGGAAAAGGCGGACACTTCGTCATATAACGGAGGCCGCGCTTCCATGAGCCTCGTAAAATACGGATATACAGGAGAATACGTGCAATACTTCGGAACCGCAGAGCCTAAGGATACGATGAACGTGCTCTGCATCGGAAACTCATTCACATACTTCCACGGGGCAGCGTCAATGCTGAAGGAGATTGCCTGGAACGAAGGACACTTCTTGCGCATCAAGGCGTCATTGAAAGGCGGACAGACATTGGGTCAGCATTTCGCGCTTCCGCTTTCAAGAAACGTATCGAATGTCGGACATTATGACTTCGCTTTCCTGCAGGACCAGAGCCAGGCGCCTGCAAACTATGCGAAAGACAGCGTGGAGTTCGCATATGTGAAGGATGATTTCCTGAAGTTGGCTGACAGAGTTATTTCAAGATCAGCAGGTTGCCGTTTTGCACTCGAGGATACCTGGGCTTATGAGGCCGGCGAATTCGGAGGCTTCGGCAGTTATGAGGAATTCGACAGGCTGATGGATGAGGGAACAGCCAGAATGGCAGCGGCAGCGGCCGAGACTTTCGGAAACAATGAATTCTGCGTTTCACCTATCGGAAAAGCCTTCAGCATAGTAAGGAATGGTGACAGTTGCATTGACCTTTATGACACTGACAGAAAGCACCAGTCTGAGTACGGCTCTTATCTGAAAGCTTGTGTCAACTATTTGATACTGACCGGTGAACGTTTCCATTCTCAGCCGGATCCGGCATCATTGACCTCGGTCGATTGCGGCCTTCCTCACGAGCAGGCGGCATACCTCAGGGGAGTCGCGGAGCAGGTCATGGGACTGAGATAGGTATCTGATTACTTATTTTCCGATGCGGGAATTTGATTAACTTATTGTAAATAAGTATTTTACATTTTTTAGTATTTTCATTTTTGTCCCCCGATTGTCCCTCTAATTTTTTGGGGGACGCTTTTCTTGTCGGGCATTCTCCCCAGCGGGGGACAAAAACGAAGAATCCCGCTCCGGCCTTGCTTCTTTAGTTTGCGGATATTGTAGTCCACACCATCTATGGTGAGGCCAAGTTCTTCGGCAAGTTGTCCTGCGGTTGCATACGGGCGTTCTTTCAGAATTCTGATAATCTTCTCCGTAGTTTTCTGTGTAGTGTTCTCCGTAGTCTGAGCGTTATTGGCAGCGGTCTTCCCGTTGTACAACACGACCGTGACATTTGCCGTGGTCTCAACAATCTTAGGTTCAGGCAGCCCTGCCGCTTTCATCTCTTCGAATATGCGGGGGACACCCTCGTTGAGTTCGCGAACGAGTTCCATTTCCGTGAGAACGCGGGAGATGAGGGGATTGCGGGCGAAGCGGGTAGTGAAGATGTTGTTGACCGTCACGATGTTCGGAAGGCGCCCGGGGCTGTCGTGTCAGCGATTTTGAGACTTTGGTAGTCATAGGCGTCCAATGTGTCCAAAGCATAGGTGTAATCGCGAATCACATCAAATAAGTCGGTTGCCTGGTCGGATGTAAGGAGCAGTTCCTTGCTGAATACGTTCTCAAGAAGGCCGACAGCTTTCTTCAAGTCTTCGTATTTCTGCTCGGATACGGCATTGCGGTTTACGACATACCCGCGCCGCATATATTCCTTGATGACAGACGTTGACCAAATCCTAAATTTGGTTGCGCGAAGGGGGTCAGGGGGAAAACCCTGTGTATTATGCATAGATTTTCTGTAGTCTAAAAAGG
>OHGS01000734.1_pt1 | contig 13278 bp, 9 predicted proteins | sample 1567831 | NCBI WGS metagenome assembly OHGS01 (sample SAMEA3879596, study PRJEB24766) | human gut metagenome | biome: human-associated habitat; feature: feces | place: USA | collected 1985/1987
TTATTTCATGCTCTTCACTTCCAGTCGCTGACCATGATGTTTTACCACTACTGACCACATCTTTTGTAGACATACTATATGCAAATATATCAAGGATCTCCGCCTCTGAGATATACCATGAACCATCTGTGTTTTTCTTACTTCTGTATAAAACATATAATTCGCATTTTTCATTCTCCGAAAGTCTGTCATATACAAGATATTCTATTATTTCCTCATTCTCATTTAAGATAACTCTAGAATTTCCATTCGCACCGTATGATATCATAAAATCACATCCTTCGTCTGCGAAGTATTGTTGATATATAGTACGATATCCATCATATATTTCATTTGTTTCCATTAATGTCACATAATCACAGATCGCAGGAATAGAAATATCATCCTCTTTCATATTTTCCATTAATTCATCCATTAAATCGTGTTGAATGACAAAACCATTATCCTGTGAACTGAATATTCTAATGGTCTTTCGTGGCATCATTCCCTGCGGTCCTGCTCTTGTAACATAGTTTATGATGACAATCACATCCTTTGCACCATCTCCATCTATATCCTGAAATCCAACCGCTTCAACACTATCAAACATTCCTACACTATCATTCTCTGTACTATTATTTTCATAACACTCCGGAAAATAATATATAATCTGATTGTCTTTTGCCAGCACAAATGAAACATCTTCCCAGAGCGTTTCATAAGTTGGCAGATAAGATACAAACTGTACTTCACCCCAATCATTCAATTCTACATCAAAGGATTGTTCAGTTATAACCCGGCTTTCATCTAATCTCTCTCCTGATGGATATTCTACTTCAATATCTGCTACATCTGTCAATTGCTGTATTTCTTTCGTACCATCGAAATATAAAATGACTTGTTCATCAAATTGTTCTTCACCTGATAGAATTATTTCTACATAATCCTCATGCCAGGTAACCTTCCAACAGCTGCTACTGATGCTTGCACCGTCATTGTACAATTCAAAATCTGTTTGCGATATCTTATCTTCGCCTTCTTTAAGGACTAACCGTCCACTTGCTGAACCAAAAGGCCATTCCGGTTCTCCAACAGCTTGAAGTATCACTTCATATTTTTTATCTGGTGAAACGGATGTATCGCAAGTTATCTTCTTGTAATTTACCGTATACGAAATGCAACACCAAAATACTACAAACAGTGCAATGAGCGAGCCCATAATACATAGCATAAATTTTTTCATTGATATAGCCCCCTTTTTAATGTCCTCGTATATCCAGTTCTTTCAATAGAGAATTTTCGCTTTCCCATGAATATACAATGTAATATCCGGCGTCATTTATTTCTTTCCCAAAATTCAGAGTTTCGTGGTCAATCACATCAATAGACTGTCCTTCCTGAATTTCCACAAGATACTCCCATTCATTGCTTCTGTGATCCGAATAGTAATCATCCAGTTCTTTCAAGGACAACTCGCTCTGAATTAGAATCGCACCAAAATATTGCATCCCGTTCCTTTCTAACACATCTTCTATTGCGTCAATTGCTTCTTTTGCAAAATTTATCTTTGTATCACAAATCAATTCATCATTATCGGATATTTTTATCTCTGCAATAATACGGTCATTGCCTTCTACATATTCCGTATTGCCTCCTATAGTCATCCAAATGATTTCTACATCTTCCTGTGCTATTTCCCCCTCTATTTCTACTGTAAATTGCACCCCATCGAAAAACGCTGCTTCTGATTGTGCATTTATAACTAACTTATTTTCCTGCTTATATATTTCAATAGAATTATATCCCTCCTCCGAACTAATAAATAATTCATCTCTGGTTACAGGAACAACAAATAATTCTTCTGGTTCATCTACATTCTTTTCAGACAAATAAGATGCAACTACTATAAACATAAGCATAACAACTGCTACCAATATTCCAACTAATTTTAATTTCTTCACGTGTCCTCCTTTCTTTTCTTACACCTGTAAGATTACCATAGAACACCATTATTATCAAATCATTCTTTAATCCGGTATTGGTAATCGGGTATCTGCATAATTCCGTCATTTAGGATTTCATTCCCCAAATACTGAAAACTGCCATCCTCTGCAAATCTTACCGTAAGTTCATGGGTAATGACTGCATCATCGCAAATGACCATGTCGCAAACTGCCTCCACCGTTAACGTAACCGTCCCATCCTCATTTTCTTTGATGGCGACAACCTCTGGCAGAGAAGTTCCAAAAAAGGTAGGGGCATAATTGAAACACCCAAGTCTCGCCCAAAGATAGGTCTGATTTTCCTCATCAAATACTGCGTACTCTCGTATCTGCTCCGCTGTTATGGGAAGATACTCCATAATCAGACTTTCGAACTCTTCTTTAGGAATGCCATTTGGATAATCTTCAGAATTGAACTTTTCTCCATATTTCATTCCATACAGATATTCAAACATTCCGTTATAATCCAACTCACTCATATTTTCTGCATTCCAATTAGAACACAAAAGATTCTGTCCCTGATAACCAAGTCCCTGAACACAACGTTCAGATATTTCACGCTGTTCTTCTGTCATTGGCTTTACTCTGATTAGGCAGCTTCCATCCACGATTTCACTGACCTCTGGAGGCTCCGGCACACATAACTCATAGTAGAACCATCCTTTTTCCGTGTATTTCCATTCCTTGAGTCTCGTATATGAAATGTACGAAATTCCCGGCTCGTTGTCAGCATTCCAGATTCCTCTTGTACTTACAACATACATATCCGTTCCATCAAAAATGAATTTCATTCTGCCCAGTCCACCATCGTTGTAGATTTCATAAATTACTACAGAACCGCTTTGCCCTTCCATACATTCTTTAAGAAAACTATCGACACTTTCATAATTCCCCATGTTAGAATACGTTACCATCGTAGCAATTGGATATCCTGCGTCCTTTACCTTCTTCTGCATTTCAAGAACCGTTTGATCATCCAAAACAACATTGGATGCTATCCCTTTATCTGCAGTTTCATGAATATCAAGATAATGTTCCATCAGCTTTTTACAGTCAGTCTCAGCTTCTTCCCTTTCCTGTTCATCTACTGGAAGGTCGTAGCCCTTTTCCCATTGTTCTGCAGTCTCTTCCTCGGCACTTTTTGTTTCCTCCGTGGAAGATACTTCTTCCGTATCTTCCACAAGAGATTCACCCACAACGCTATCTTCTTTTCCACAGGCACACAGGTCGCATCCAATCAGAAATGCCATAATCAGCAGAATGCTTTTTTTCTTTAATGCCATAATATCATCCTTTCTTTCAAAGCACATTTAATGTGCTTTTGCTATTGGCGGCAGTTCCAACTCAATTTGTTCTATAGAATTGGAAAGGTATCTGAAAGTTCCGTCTTCAAATGGCAGAACCACAACCGTATTCCGAAAAGCGAGATCAGAATTATAATCCGGCCATACTCCATCTACGATAAGTGTAATCGTTCCATCCGCATTTTTTGTATAGTCAACCACCTCTCCAAAAGGTGGGTATGGGCTGGCATAAATCATCTCATATTCATAGCTGTTGCTGCCCTCAGCATACCCGCAATGCTCTCTCAACTGTTCTACCGATACCGGAAAATAAGTAGTCATTATCCTTTCATATTCCTCTGCCGGAATCTTCCAATCTTCAGTTTTCAGATTTTCGCCCGTAGAAATCCGATAAATATCTTCATACATACAAGGCATCAGAATGTCCTCTACATTGCTGCTGTCCCAATTTGTGACAAGCACATTGTAATTCACATAGCTTAGTCCTGATATGTATTTCTCCGTCAATTCCCGACAGTCTTCCGGAAGCGGTTCTATTCTCCAATACTGTCTCAAACTTGCATGTGCAATCACATATTCATATGCGTAGATAAAATATCCTTTTTCGGTCAGTTTAATCTCAGCCACATTACTTACCGAAGTTCCCTGTATCTCTGGTATACCGCCTTCCTTCCACCGAATTCCTATGTAATAGGTCTGCAGCTCACCTTTCCGATAAATGAAGGTAACTGCTCCAATCAGTCCATCTCTATATACTTCAAATACCGTAACCATCGAGTCCCGTCCATCCAAGTAATCTGCATAAAATGTTTCGATTACTCCATGGTTTTGCATGGCAGTATCTTCTTCAACACTTACCAAACCGCTTCTGCCCAATTGTTCCACCACGGCTTTCCTCTGCTCGTGGGTAAATTCATTAATACCGGAAGAGTAGCTTGGTGCATCTGCAATTACAATATCCTTATAGATTTCTCTGACCGATTCTGCTGCTGACAAAACCGTACTCTGCAGCTGCTCCTTCTCCTTTTCTGAAAGGAGATCATCACTGGCTTGCGGAATAAACCAATATGCTGACTCTGTGGAAATTTCCGCATTCTCGGCTTCTTCTGTTTCTGCTTCGCTACTTTCGATTTCTATAGGTGGCTCCCATACTTCTTCTGCCACCTTTTGCTTTTCTGCATGCAATTTTCCCCAACAGAACACTCCGGCTATCACGAAAATCAACAGCAGCAAAATCGGAAGTCCACATCTTCTAAGCAGCCATTTTACATCTTCCATTATTCGCCTCCGTACAATTCTTCCCATTCTTCCAACGTCAACCGTGGTGTATGCCATGTTTCCTCATAATTATCCTCGGAAGGTATAATTTGATTGGATACATATTGTACCCCTCCGTCCTCTAACGGGCGGACCACAACCTCATGAGCATATACCTTGGAATCACCTGCATAAGGGAATACTACATTAGCTGTAAGTGTAATTGTCCCATCGCTGTTTTCTGTAAAATCGACTACCTCTGAATATGGATATTCCGGGTACTCTACTTCTTCGAAGCCTCTCGGCTTATATTCATAAGTTGAATCCTCCGAATAATAGACGGTTTTGGATTGCAGCGTTTCACTATCAATATTGAAATATTTCATAATAACGCTTTCAAATTCCTCTTTTGGAATCCGATAAACTGCACTTACTGCCAGGTGGTCATCTGCAATATAGGGAACATACTGACCATTTACTTTTGGATAGAGAATGTCATACATATCATAGAAATTCAAAGCCCCGAAATCATCCTCGCTCCAATCCACAATAAACATGTTATTCTGTTCAAAGCCAATCGGGCGGAGATATTTCCGACTCAACTCCCGATATGTTTCATCCAATGGCTGTACCCGCAATGCGGTATGCTCCTCTGCCCCACTCAATGTAAGAACATACAATTCTTCTGAAAACCAGACACCGGAAAACATCAGGTAACCTTCTTCTGTATAATTCCAATACTCCGCCTGATAGCTTCCAGTAACCTCTCTTTGTATATCTCCATTTTCGTACTTGTAATAGCTTCTGACCACATCTACATTTCCGTCTTTTGTGTGTAAATCGTATTTTACAAATCCGCCTAAATAACTGACTTCAAGAATTGTTATTTCTGCTTCTTCCTGTGCATCCACCTTTTCGCAGAATTCCACTACCTTCTCTGGTTCCGTCATGTTAATTTGATTTCTGCTGTCAACAGCCGGATATCCATTTTCTCCAAGGCAATTTACAATACTACGAATCGTTTCCAAATCAGCTATCTTGTTTTCTTCTGCTGCCTTCTTATAAAGATCTATACAGATGTTTATAATTTCTTCTGCGTTCTCCTCAGAATCTTCTGGAATAGCTTGAATATCAATTACTGTTCCGAAACTGTATCTTCTTCCGGGGATGCATCGCTACACCCTGAAACACTAAGCATCAGTACAAAACTAATTACTGCTAAACCACTCTTCCAGGACCAGGCCGTCTTTCTTAACAACATATCCACTTCCTCCTCTACCTTTCACATCTTCTACCATGCTGATAATCAATATAGGACGTTCTACCGTATCTTCTGCTGTAAAAATTGCAAACCATCCTAATTCCGTACCCGAAATATCATCCTTCGATGCCTTGATTTCTGCCGTACCTGTTTTTCCTGCTAAAAGAATGTCATCCCGATGGGCTGCATATCCAGTTCCAAATGGCAATTCCTCATTAAAACCAAGTCCAGTCAAAGAACTCTCCATCTCTTCTGATCCAATCTTTAATGCTGCCTTTGCGAAATAAATATTGTCGGAATATATCAGGGCATTCTCTAAAATGACTGGTTCATATGCATGGAGTGTTGTTACATAATAGGACCCCCACGATGCATCCTTTTGCCAGCTTAAGCCTACGTTCCCGTAATCTTCCATTGAATCGATTGCTCCTGATTCCAAGCCGACCGCAGCGGTAATTGGCTTAAATGTAGACCCCGGACACCATACTTGCCGGAAGCGATTATACATTGGCTTATTCTCATCCTCGTTAAGTGCAGTCCACTGCTCACTCGATAATCCCATAATAAAATCGTTATTGTCATAGGCTGGTGTGTTGACCAAAGCCAATACCTCTCCAGTATAAGGATTCATGGCTACCGAGCAGCTTTTATCTTCCTTAAACTGCTCATACAAGGAAACCTGTAAATCAGTATCTATCGTAAGCTGGATGTCCTGCCCATGCTGTACCAGGATACAAGCAAGTTCCTCCTTCTCTTTGCCTTCCGAGTTTACAATGCAAATTCTGCAACCGTTCTGTCCTTTCAACTCACTCTCAAATAATCCCTCCATTCCGCTTCTGCCGATTACACTATTGGCTGTATAGCCTTCTCCTGCATGTTCCTCTAAATCTTCCGCAGTAACACTTTGAACATATCCGACCAAATGTGCAGCTGCTTCCCCTAATGGGTATTCACGCACTTCAACATCAGATATCATCACTCCGGGAATCTCCAGCAACTTTTCATGCCTTTCATTCTCCTTTAGGACTTCTTCATCTGGACTGATAGACATTAACTCAATTTCTTTCACTCTTGGAATCGTTTTAATAGGAACAAAAGAATCATCCTTTACCCACTTTGCAGACAGTTTCTTTTCTATCGCTTCCGGTGTGATTTCCAATAGTTCTGCAATCTGTGCGATTGCTTCCTCTCTGTTTTCCAACTTTCCCGGAACGATTCCAACCGAAGAAGCTATACCTTTTCCTGCAAGGACACGTCCGTTCCTATCCAGAATTTCTCCTCGTTCTGCCTGTGTAGTGGAAACTCTTACTTTATCTGTAGAAGTTAGATTCCGAAAAATCATGGAATCATCCCAAACCAACTTATATCTTTCTTCGTCTTTTAGGAAAAGTGCTTCATTCTCAAAGCTGATAGTTTCTGCAACTGTATCGAAAAAAGTCTGGTAGGTTACCGTCATTTGCTCCTCGTCATATGCAATAATCCGGACAGCCATATTCTGGACTTCTATACCTTCATAAATAGCTGAGTTGCGTTTTATGAAATCCTCCTGACTGATACTTCCTGATGCCTCAACGTGCAACATCGCATACATTTCTTCATACTCCTGTTTTGGAATATGATCCATGTACTCCACCAGAAGTTCTTCCGGTGTCCTCCAGGCATTTTCCTTTGTTGCCAACATTCCTGCCACGCATACTGCAGAAATTACCGCAGTTATTCCTATAACAGCAATCGCAATCCATAGGAGCCTGCTTCTTGTTTTCTTTCGCTTGTTTCTGCTTTTTCCTTTCTTCATATTGACCTCCATTTATTTTCATTGCTGATATGATCATATTCTATTTTCAATGTACGCTATATCTTCAAAATATTACATTCGTAAGATTTTGAAATAAAAAATTTCTATTTGCTGGGTATATCGTACTATGCATTCCTCCTTTTTTATTACATATGTAAGATTTCGCAGCAAAAAAATTTCGTCCGTAATCCTGCTGCACTTGTGTAAATATTACATCAGTAAGATTTGGAAGTCAAGTTATCTTTATATAAAAAGGCTCCTGCCGAGAAGTATCATATATTTTCGCAAAAGTGATACCTTTTAGCAAAAGCCTATTATTCAGCAGAGTCTCAAAACACCCCTCTGCTACGATATTCAAATGATTCATTCATAAGGCTACAAAACACACATCCATTTTCGCTCCTTAATATTCCACAAACCGCAGAAAATCAAGGTTTCCTTGAAAGCAGACAGACGGTTTCAATATTCACCGTTAAAGGAATTATGTAACTCAAATATTTTTTTAATATTGTCCTAATTTTTTAATAGATTTTTTAATACTAAATCAATCAATTCTCCGGGATTATTAGTACACCCCTGCGCTCCACGTCTTAATGCCTCATCAACATGTTCTTTTTTCTTTGAACCAGCATAAATAATAAATGGGATTTTCTTATCCATTTTACGAATTTCTTCTAATAAAACATATCCCTCTCTAATTCCTTCCTTTCTACCCATATCAGAAATAATAAGAGCAAATTTGTTATGTTTCATATAATGTAATGCCTGCTGTGTTGATAATGCTAATGAAAAAGTTAATCCATATTTTTCAAGTATGTTCCGTTCATAAACATTATTTTCGGGTCTATCATCTACCCAAAGAATCTCTTTTTTACTACTACTCTTTTTAAATTCTTCACCTCTCGTAATGCTATCAAAATAAAGTTCTAAATTCTCTCTAAACTTATTTACTAAAGCTTTTTCATCCTGAATAGTAAAAAATATTCCTTCACTTTTATGTTTATCTTTAAATAACAGTATTTTTTTATATTGTTCTTGATCTATTTTCGATGGACTCAACGGTTTATCTAGAAAATATAAGAAAACTTGCTTCCCCATAGAAAGCATTCTTTCAATTTCTTCTTCCGTTCCAGAGCCATAATTTTCTGTAGGTGTTCCAAATCTTGTCCAAAAAACACCTAAGGCCATATCTGAAGAATCTACAATTTGCTTATTTAATAATTCCTGTGGCTGATTTCCAAATTCTGAATAGGAATCTTTCGACCAATGTCTAGTTCTTACAATAATATTATTTTTTCGACCGAAAAAATTATTGAAATGATTTACCTCTTTTTCTAACATTTCAACATATTCCGAAACATCAGAAGGGCATGAAATCAACAAATCATAAACTTTAATATCTTTTGCCATAATAATCTCCTTTGTAAACTGATTTTTGCGAAAAAGTATCCTTTCGCCAAAATGTATATTTCTTATTCCCAAAAGCCTATCCCTTGGGGTAAACATCCGATTATATCTTTACTCTGCGGAAACAGAAACACACATCTATTTTTCTTCCAGAATCGCAGAAACCTTTGATTTATTGGGCTTTTCTTGACAGAAGACACACCGTTTCAACATGCCCGGTTCCCGGGAATTGGTCAATGGCAACGACTCTTTCCATGCGATATCCCTGTTCGATCATGATATCGAGATCTCTGGCAAGACTGGTTGGCTTACAGCTGATATATACGATTCTGTCTACCTGATAATCTATGATGTGCTGCAATGCCTTAGGGTGGATTCCATCACGCGGCGGATCAAGTACTATGAAATCTGGTTTTTCTTTGATATCACCAATGACTTTTAATACGTCACCTGCTATGAATTCACAGTTGTTCAGGTTATTGAGCTTGGCATTTTCTCTGGCTGCCTTTACTGCCTCTTCAACGATTTCCACACCGATGACCTTACCTGCCACAGGAGCAAGCAACTGAGCAATCGTTCCTGTTCCACTGTACAGGTCAAAGACTGTCTTATCATTCCTGCCATCGTCAGAGATATCTCCCAGGAATTCTCTTGCCGTCTCGTAGAGAACTTCTGCCCCCAGGCTGTTTGTCTGGAAGAAAGAGAACTGTGATATCTTAAACTTTAATCCCAGAAGTTCTTCATAGAAGTAATCCTGTCCGTATAGTAATACGGTCTCATCACTCTGTACAACATCAGCTACAGAATCATTTTTTGTATGAAGAACGCCTGTTATTTTACCTTGTAATGGCAATGCAAGAAGCGCATCCACATATGGCTGCAGATCCTGGTCTTCCTGAGTTGTAGTAATCAAGGCAATGAGGATTTCGCCTGTCTTCTGTGCCTTACGCACCAGTAAATGACGAAGATATCCTTCATGTCTCATTCTATGATAATAGGAAGTTCCTTTTTGTGTGAAATAATCTAATGTGGTGTTTAATATTTTACGATAATCCTCATCCACCAGCTGACACTCTCTGACAGATACAATATCATAAAAGCTTCCTCTCTTGTGCATGCCCAATGATAATGGTCCGTCCTTGACCTCATCTCCAAAGGAGAATTCCATTTTGTTACGGTATGCGCTCTGTACGGGGCTGCCTTTGATTCCTTCAAAGATGTGATTAACATATTCATCTGTCAGCTCTGCTTCTCCATTAAGAAGTGCCTGTTTTGCAAAAACGGGTGTCAGAAGTTTTCTGACCTGCTCTTTCTTTAACTCTAGCTGTTTATCATAAGGTAAGGTCTGGTATGCACAACCGCCACATACACCAAAATGAGGACAGACACTTGGAATTTCATAAGGTGCATTTTCCAGAACATCCAATAAACGTCCTTCTGCTTTACCCTTTCGTTTTTTGGTTATCATGAAAGATATTTTCTGTCCAGGAAGAACATTTTTAACTACTACCTTTTCATCTTCGAAGCTCAATACTCCTTTATTAGGGAAATCAAGTCGTTCCACATATCCTTCACATATCTGTCCTTTTTTCATTCTGATACCTGTACCTTTCTGTATGTCTTACTTCCATTTACCTAAAAATGCGGATAAGCAGCACTTCGCGATCTCGTTCGCTCAGTCGCGTTGCCATTCCTCATCTATTTACTTAAAACGTGAATAAGCAGCACTTCGCGATCTTCGTTCGCTCAGTCGCGTTGCCACTCCTCGTCCAATTACCCTAAAACGTGAATAAGCAGCACTTCGCGAACTTCGTTCGCTCAGTCGCGTTGCTCGCCATAGTCATAGAGATAAATTCTCATACAAGTATGAAATTTATCTCTAAGCCCATGGCTCTGCTTATTCACGCAAAAAGAGGATGCCTGTTGCAGCATCCCCCTATATCTTCTGCATAATCTTATTCTGGCTTCTTCTCTTCCTTCTCAGGCTCTTCGTCCTCGTCATCAAAGAAATCGTCTTCCAGATCATCATCAAAATCGTCATCAAAATCATCCATGTAATCTGGTGTCAGATAACGGTATACTGCATATGCGATACCGGCAATTACTGCAATGCCGCCCACAATAGCGAGTACCCATACCCATACATTAGACTTCTTCTCTTCCTCTTTCTTCTTTAAACAACATGTTCTGCCTAATAAATTCTTCTCCTGAAGAAATTCTACTACATCATCCCAGCTCTTCATGTTTACCCCTTCTTTCTTTATCATTTCATACAATAACATTATCGTCAGTTGATATCAATATGATAACACTTTTTTGTCTGGTTTACTACTCTTTTCTGGAAATTAACAGAAAGTTACTATATTTTTTGTAATTTTGCAAACGCAGCGTACATGATTTTCTGGCCTGCTCCATCGAAAGCAACTGTTATTTTATAATCCCTGACATCCTTTTCAACTTTCTGCACTGTTCCATCACCATATTTTATATGGCGTACTCTGTCTCCAACTCCATAGGAAAGCCCTCCCTGTGTTGTCGGCATGCCCTTGGTAAGTCCATCCAGGGATTTTGCTATATAGGGCTTATTAGCCGCAGGTGTTTCTTTTTTCTTAATCACTGCCTTAGGTCTGGATACTAATATAGATGCGATATCCTTTGGCTGCTGCTGTTTCATAACAGGTGTTTTGTTAGAAGGAACTGTTGCCGTTTTGACAGTTGCTTTCGCTGTCGGCATTTCCCAGTTATTTTTCTTCACTGCCTGTTCTGCCGCTTCCCAGTTATTCCTTGGCTTATCAAACACATCATCTGACAGAACCGGCTTCTGATATACGGTATTGAATCCACTTCCTGCAAATGGTTTAGTCTTAAAATGGCTGCGTTCTCTGGAATCCTCCTCATAATCATCATAGCCCCACTTCTTAAGCACCGGTAATTTATTGTCCATCAGATTCTCCGGAATCTCTTTTATGAAACGGCTGATTGGATTATACTGTGTTTCGCCGCGCAGCATACGCTGTTTTGCATAAGTAATCGTAAGATCATCCTTGGCTCTTGTGATGCCTACATAAGCCAGTCGGCGTTCCTCTTCTATCTCTGTTGGATCATCTGATGTGATTGTCATATAGCTTGGAAATACGCCATCTTCCATACCGGCGAGATATACCTGGGAGAACTCCAGACCTTTGGCACTATGCAACGTCATTAACAACACTTTATTATCGTCTTTATCCACTCCATCAATATCAGCTACCAGCGCCACTTCTTCCAGAAAAGCTGACAGGGATGCTTCCTCTCCCAGTTCCTCGCGCTCCTGTTCAAAGCTGACTACCTTGGAAATCAATTCATCAATATTCTGCAGACGGTCTTCTGCGTCATCATCATCTGATTCTTCCAGCTCTTTTGTATACTGCGTCGTTTCAATCACATCTGTTATTAAATCTTCCAAAGTACCATGCTGCAGCTTTGTGCGGAACATCATGATCATAAGAGCAAAGTTGCGAAGCTTCTCGCCTGCCTTTCCTATAGATGTGATCTCATCTATTCTCTGCATGGCCTCAAAGAAGCTGATACCCATATGGTCTGCAAAATCCTGTACCTTATTCACACTTGCTGCTCCGATTCCTCTTCGTGGCACATTGATGATTCTCTTTACAGCCAGATCATCCTTTCCATTGTCAATCGTTTTCAGATAGGCTAACAGATCCTTGATTTCCTTTCTGGCATAGAAGTTCACTCCTCCTACTACATCATATGGGATTCCTTCGCTGATGAAACTTTCTTCCAGAAGTCGTGACTGGGCATTGGTTCGATACAGCACTGCACACTGACCGTAATCACTGGTTCCCTGATATTTTTTTGATTTAATATCACTTGCTATGTATTCAGCTTCATCATATGCATTGTCAAAAGGTCTGAAATGGATTCTGTTTCCACTTCCTCTGTCTGTCCACAATGCCTTGTCTTTTCTTCCAATATTATTATGGATCACATTGTTAGCAGCATCCAGAATATTCTGCGTAGAACGATAATTCTGCTCCAGCTTAATGACTTCAGCATCCGGGTATACTTTCTCAAAATCAAGAATATTGCGAATATTCGCTCCTCTGAATTTGTAAATAGACTGGTCATCATCACCTACAACACACAGATTACGGTTTCTCTGGGCAAGAAGACGTATCAGCTCGAACTGGGCTGTATTCGTATCCTGATACTCGTCCACCATAATATACAGGAAACGGTTCTGATAATTCTCCAATACTTCTGGGCATGCTT
>OHGS01000742.1_pt1 | contig 13190 bp, 9 predicted proteins | sample 1567831 | NCBI WGS metagenome assembly OHGS01 (sample SAMEA3879596, study PRJEB24766) | human gut metagenome | biome: human-associated habitat; feature: feces | place: USA | collected 1985/1987
TAGGATGCAGGTGTAAAGGTAGAGATACCAAAGCCGAGCATTACTAATTGCCCGTATGCTTTCCTTGTCAGGAAGGATGGGTGATATATACTTTCAGCTTCTTGAGAAGTACTTGAATTACTTGCTTGTTAGTCATGAATACATAAAGGATATTCAGGTGACTATTGCACGAAGGTTCCACCTCTTCCCATTCCGAACAGAGAAGTTAAGCTTCGTCACGCCGATGGTACTGCGCAAGTGGGAGAGTAGGTAGTCGCCGTCTTAGGAGAAGCCCTGCAGCATCACAAGTGCCGCGGGGCTTTCTTTTTTTGCATGAGGGCAGAAAAAACGCCGCCGGCTCTTGCCCTTCTGGAGAGTGCCCTTCGACGAGTCGATGCCGACTTGATGTAAGATATAAATTTTTGCCAGTCTGAATAAAAAAAGAAAGCCTTATTTTACTTCCTCTAAACAGTGAACGAAAATTCTTTTTGGGCATTAAAAGATTATTTATGTAGCATCTGTGAAATACTTCTTAGAGGAAGAAGTTTGATTTCTAGACTATGTTTGTATGAATCCTGCCACTCTTCTATAAGTTAGATTAAATAAGGATAATTGCGTGCATATATGCATATGCTGTGATTCAATTCGCAAGGGAGTCCTCTTATAGAAGAGATAGATACTACTTTTATAAGCAACTGCCTTCTTGAATTCTCACATTTAAATACCGGTACACGATATATCTGCGTATATACCCTATCATGTGTCATTTGTATGGATTCCTCATTCAGAGCTTCCTAGTTCGCCTTTCCTATCATTTCCTATGCGGTTTCTGTATATAGAAATGGTCCATTATACGATGTGCCACAAAGTTTCTTGCTATGAAAGGAGAATCCTGAAGGACTGGTCATAAAAACTTTAGCTTTCCAATTTCGTGTTGGAATATTCATCAGACTTCGTTTTTCTTTTTTTAGATAAATTACTATTTCCGTACTATTTCTTTTATGCCTAAAATAACCCGATATTTTTTCAGGAAGAAGGAAACAATAATAGTTAGTTCCTATAATTGTTGATGATTTGTTTTCGATAAGGATAATTTTTCTAATGAACTACACAGTTCTTATGTGATGATAATCATAATGTGGACAGATATGATGAAACTGATAACATGGCTGAATACAAAGACGGAGGTAAGACTTATGTATTTCAAACAAGAGATTATGCCGAACATCAAATGTTTCAAACTGCTCTGAAATGTGGTACTTTGTTTGGTCGTATTGCATTATGGCCTTCCGGTTCTGACCAAGCTATATATTCTGAAGTAATACGTTTAAAATGATAATGGTTATATCTTTCTAAATTTACATTTATAGGCTATAAAGGGACTTACTTTAGATATAATTTTAATGTAAGTCCCTTTTTGTATATAAATGAATAGAAAATGCCATTAATTGCACAAGAATTATCGGTGAATGAAATAAGAACAATTTTTCTTTGCAATAAGTGAGTTGTTTTGTAAAAAATCTGTATTCTCATATAAAGGTATAATATAGTAGTATAAGAAACATCAGTAACAATTTATAAAAAAATAATTATGAAACTTAAGTCTTTGTTTTGTATAGGTATGGCAGCTATATCTATGTGTAGCTGTAATAATGGGGGAGGTCAGAAGATGACTCATATACCCAACCAACTCCGTGCACCTATGTATCCATTGGTTACTATAGACCCATATACTAGTGCTTGGTCTGCTTCTGATAAATTATTTGATAGTCCGGTAAAACATTGGACTGGGAAAAACTTTCCTTTATTGGGTGTGGCTAAAGTTGATGGAGTTTCCTATCGTTTTATGGGAGATGAAGAGTTAGAACTTTATCCTGTATGTGGTACTTCGGAACAAGAAGATTGGACTGGAAAGTATACAGTAAAACAACCAGTTGAAGGTTGGGAAAAGGCTGACTTCAATGATGGAGCTTGGAAAGAAGGTGCAGGAGCCTTTGGAACGAAAGAAAATGAACCGACAGCGAAAACCCAATGGGGAGATGAGTTTATTTGGGTACGTCGCTGGATTGATGTCAAAGAAGATTTATCATCTAAGAATTTATATTTGGAATATTCTCATGATGATGATGTTGTAATTTATATAAATGGTATAGAAATTGTATCAACTGGTAATTCTGCAAAAAAATATCAATATGTTAAGTTGCCGGCAGAAGCTATTGCTTCATTGAAACCGGGTAAAAATTTAATAGCTGCTTATTGTCATAATAGAGTTGGCAATGGCTTATTAGATTTTGGTTTAATGGCTGAAAAAGATAATACTCGCTGTTTTACTCAAACAGCAGATCAAACTTCTGTAGATGCACAGGCAACTCAAACTTATTATAGTTTTACATGTGGTCCGGTGAATTTGAATATCAAGTTTACAGCTCCTTTATTGATGGAAAATTTAGATCTGATGACTCGTCCGGTCAATTATCTTTCTTATGAAACAGTTTCTAATGATGGACAAGCTCATGATGTAAGTCTTTATTTTGAAGCCGCTCCTCAATGGGCTGTCGATCAACCATATCAGAAGTCAGTTAGTAAAACAGGTAGTGCTGAGGGGATTACTTATGTAAGTACAGGAAGTGCTGAGCAGAATATTTTAGCGAAACGTGGAGATGATTTACGTATCGACTGGGGATATTTCTATATGGCTGCTCCGCAGTCAGAAAATATATCAGTAGCTGCTGGTGATGGTATTGCTTTGAGAAAAGCATTTGTTGCTGGTAACTCATTAGACAGTCAATCTACGGGTGGTTTTGATAAGTTAGTACTCTCTTGCGACCTTGGCAATAAAAAGAATGCTTCAGGTTATGTTATGTTGGCTTACGATGATATATATTCTATTCAGTATTTTGGTCAGAATCTACGTCCATATTGGAATAGAAATGAGAACGAAACTATCTTCTCACAAATGAAAAAAGCTGTTGCTGAATATGATGGTTTAATGGAGCAATGTACAGCTTTTGATAGTAAGTTATTTACTGAAGCAGGGAATGCTGGAGGGCGTGAATATGCTGAATTATGTGCTTTGGCATACCGTCAGGTGATGGCTGCTCATAAATTAGTAGAATCTCCTGAAGGTGAATTATTGTATTTGTCGAAAGAAAATTTCAGTAATGGTTGTATTAATACTGTTGATTTAACTTATCCGTCAGCTCCTTTGTTCTTGGTTTATAATCCAGAATTGCAGAAAGGTATGATGAATGGAATTTTCTATTATAGTGAGTCTGGAAAATGGAATAAACCGTTTGCTGCACATGATTTAGGAACCTATCCTCTTGCTAACGGTCAGGTATATGGAGGTGATATGCCGGTTGAAGAAAGTGGAAATATGTTGATTCTTGCTGCTGCTATTGCTACTGTAGAAGGAAATGCGCAATATGCAGAAAAGCATTGGGAAGTGCTTACAACTTGGGCGGATTATTTATTGGAGAAAGGACTTGATCCTGAAAACCAACTTTGTACAGACGATTTTGCAGGACATTTTGCTCATAATGCAAATCTTTCTATTAAAGCTATTTTAGGTGTCGCTTCTTATGGAAAATTAGCTGGAATGCTTGGAAAACAGGATATTGCGGAAAAATATATAAGTAAGGCAAAGGACATGGCTGCTCAGTGGATAAAAATGGCAGATGATGGAGATCATTATCGATTGACTTTTGACAAACCTGGTACTTGGAGTCAAAAGTATAATCTGGTTTGGGATAAATTACTAGGATTGAATATTTTCCCAGAAAGTGTAGCACAAAAAGAAATTGCATATTATTTGACAAAACAGAATACATATGGTTTGCCTCTTGATAGTCGGGAAACATATACTAAGAATGATTGGATTATGTGGACTGCTGCTATGAGTAATGATACTGCTACTTTCAAGAAGTTTATTTCTCCAATTTATAAATTTATGAATGAAACTCCAGATAGAGTTCCTATGAGTGATTGGACATGGACTATTGAACCTAATCAGAGAGGCTTCCAGGCTCGTTCTGTAATTGGTGGTTATTGGATGCAAGTATTGAAAGGTAAACTTATTCAATAAGGTTTTGATATTTTTATTCTGATTTTACATCATGGTTTCTACCAATATCTTATTCTTTTAGGATGGTTGGTTTAGGAACCATGATGATAGATATATTTAATGAAAATTATCTATGTCTTAGTTTTATAGGCATCGTATAGAGAAGTTAGTATTTAAGGAAGAAATACTATGAAAAACATTTTATTTGGAGTTTTACTATTAACTGGTATTTGTTTTTCTACTTGTAAGGTAGAAAAGGATGTGGAAATAGTTCAAGAAGAAATAGCTCCGGGAGTTATTAAATTGACTAAAGGGGAAGTTGATACTTATACTCCTTATGCTGTTTTGGGAGGAAAACCTGTTTCTGAGGCTATGCACGAATTGTCTGAAGGAAAACTTCCTTTTAGTTTGGATGATGTTTGTTTAAAGGTATGCGATCGAGGATGTGTGGTAGAGATTCCTTTGGATAAAGATGAACAACTGTATGGATTTGGATTACAATATGGAACATTTGGCCAACGTGGTTTACGTAAACGTCCAATTGTAAATGATAATCCTTTAAACGATTTGGGATACACTCATGCACCACAACCATTTTATGTTTCTACTAAAGGATATGGTATTTTAGTTAATACAGCACGCTATACAACATTTCTTTGTGGATCAAATCAACAGATTAGTCAAAATGTACGTCCAACAGAAGGAAATAGAAATAAAATAGCTGTCAATACAGAGGAACTTTATGAAAATCGTAGTGGTGGAAATAAGGTTTTTATAGATATACCTGGAGCAAAAGGTATTGAGATTTTCGTTATTGCAGGACCTACTCTGAAAGATGTTGTAAAACGTTATAACTTATTGTCTGGAGGAGGTTGTTTACCACCTATGTGGGGGTTAGGGTTTAAGTATCGTGTAAAAGGAGATGCTGTTCAGGATAGTGTAATTCGTTTTGCACGTTATTTTCGAGAAGCAAAGATTCCTTGTGATGTTTTGGGCTTGGAACCTGGTTGGCAAACTGCAACGTATTCTTGTTCTTACTTATGGAATGAAGAACGTTTTCCTGATCACAAAGAGATGCTGAATAAATTAAATAGCTTAGGATATAAAGTTAATCTTTGGGAACATGCTTATATACATCCAACCTCACCTATTCGAGAGGCTATGATGCCATATGCTGGAGATTTTTTAGTTTGGAATGGTTTGGTTCCTGATTTCTTGTTGCCTGAGGCACGTAAAATATACTCTGATTATCATCGTACGTTAGTAAAAGAAGGTATTTCAGCTTTCAAGCTAGATGAATGTGATAATTCAAATATTGCATATGGTTCTGCAACATGGGGATTCCCCGATATGAGTCATTTCCCATCGGGAGTAGATGGAGAACAGATGCATCAAATGTTTGGTTCGCTTTATGTCAACACTATAGACAGTATTTATAGAGGGATGAATCAACGTACGTATCTTGATTATCGTTCTTCTGGTATGTTTATGTCATCGCGTAATGCTGTTCTTTATAGCGATACTTATAACCATAAAGATTATATTCAAGCTATTTGTAATTCGGCTTTTGGTGGTTTGCTTTGGTGTCCTGAAGTGCGTGAAGCTTATTCGGATAAAGACTTTTTTCATCGTCTTCAGACAGTGATTCTTTCACCGCAGGCAATGGTTAATGCATGGTATTTACAGTATGCTCCGTGGATGCAGTTTGACCGTAGTAAGAATGATCGAGGAGAGTTCCTTCCGGAAGCTAAACTGTATGAAGACTATACACGTACGTTGATAAATTTACGTATGCAACTTATTCCCTACCTTTATAGTGCTTTTTATAAATATCATAAAGAAGGGGTTCCACCTTTCCGACCATTACTTATGGATTATCCAGATGATATACGTTTACGTGATATCTCTGATCAATATTTGATAGGTGATGGATTAATGGCTGCTCCCCTATATGAAAATGCAAATTCTAGGAAAGTGTATTTCCCAGCAGGCATTTGGTATAATTTTAATACAAATGAAAGATATGAGGGAAACAGAGAGTATGAAGTTGCAACAGATTTTGATCAGCTTCCACTTTTTGTGCGTGAGGGTACTTTATTACCCTTAGCCGATGCTGTGCCTTATGTTACTCAAGAAACAGTATTTAAGTTGCATTGCAAAGTTTATGGAGTATCTGAAGCATCATGTCTTTTATTAGAAGATGATGGGGTTTCTTATGACTTTGAAAAAGGATTGTTTAATTTGGTTACTTTAGAAGCCGTTGATAAAAAAGTAAAAATGAATAGGACAGGTAAATGTAAACTTAAGCGTTATGAAATAAAAAGTTACGAATTCATAAACTGATAACTCATTGACAGATTGATTCTTCCTGTTTATTTGATAATATATTATATTTGTTTTTAATAAAATTAATCTATGAAGAAACTATTAGTTATAACTTTATGTTTAAGCTCATTATTCTCTTGTAGTACGCATAAAAAGAAAAGTCAGTGTGAACTCTCTTCATATGCTGTAGCTTTATTGGATAGTACATTAAAGTATTATAGTACAGCTAGAATTGGATTATTTCATGAAAACTATCCTTCAAAAGATGATGATATGGTTACTTATCTGGCTGGTGAGGATACTATTCGAAAGAATAGAGTTGCTTATTTATGGCCAACATCTGGAATGTTTTCTGCTGTAAATGCTTTGTTACGGGCAAGTGATGATAACCGATTTAAACAAATGTTGGATTCAATGATTATTCCTGGGCTTGAGTGTTACTGGGATTCGTTACGCCTTCCAGTCTGTTATCAGTCGTATATTGCAGAAGCGGGGTATTCAGACCGTTTTTATGATGATAATTTGTGGATTGGTATTGATTTTCTTGAGAGTTATAAATTAACCCAAAAATCAAATTATTTATCTTCTGCTGAAAAAATATGGAAATTTATAGAAAGTGGACGAGATTCAGTTTTGAACGATGGTATATATTGGTGTGAGCAGAAGAAGTTATCAAAGAATACATGTTCTAATGCTCCGGCAGCTGTATTTGCGTTAAAACTGTATGAGGCTACAAATGAAAAAAAATACTTAGAAGCAGGAAAGGAATTATATCATTGGACAAAAAGTTGTTTGCAGGATTCTGCAGATTATTTGTACTTTGATAATATTTCTCTGGATGGTAAGATCAATGAAACAAAGTTTCAGTATAATAGTGGGCAAATGCTTCAAGCAGCTTCTCTTTTATATAAGCAAACTGGAGAAAAGGAATATCTTACCGATGCTCATAATCTGGCAAAGGCTTGTAATGATTACTTTTTTGAGGATTTCCAAACAGAAGAGAATCATAACTTTAGAGCTTTAAAAAATGGTAATATATGGTTTGTTGCAATAATGCTAAGAGGTTTTGAAGAGCTTTATCAGATAGATAAAAATCCGGTTTACTTAAATAATTTCAAAGAAACATTGGTATATATGTGGAAGCATAATCCAAATACTAACGGCTTGTTTGGAAATGATGTTTTTGTTCATGATATTGATAAACAAAAGGAATCGAAGTGGTTACTGACTCAAGCTGCCTTAATTGAAATGTATGCGCGTTTGTCAGTTTTTGAATAATGAAAAGAACAGAAAGCTAAAGCTTTAGCAATTGATAAATTTGAAGAACTTACCTGAGTTTACAGTATTAATGTATTCTTAGGTAAGTTGTTTTTATTACCATAGCGAACTTTTGTAAAATAGATATAATGTTATATACTATGAAGATTAACCGTGTTTTATTATTGGGACTGGTTTTAGTCAAATCAGTCTTTGTTGCTGTTTCTCAGGAGCGGTGTGTGCCTGTAGGGATGCTTTGTGAATATTTGAGTAATCCTTTAGGTATTGATGCATTACATCCACGTTTAAGATGGCATTTGGATGATGTAAGAGATAAGGCTATGCAAAAAGCTTGTAGAGTATTAGTAAGTACTGATTCTTTAAAGCTTGCTGATAAAAATTATGCAGATTGTTGGGATACAGGTAAAAGGAAAACAGAGACAATGCAATTTGTATATAATGGAAAGAAGCTGCTGCCGTTTACAAAATATTTTTGGAAAGTTGAGGTATGGGATAAAGATGGTAATAAGACGAGTTCTGATATTGCCAGCTTTGAAACCGGAATGCTTGAAATGCATAATTGGCGAGGATCCTGGATTAGCGATGGGAGAGATATGGATTATAAGCCTGCTCCTTATTTCCGTAAGGAATTTGTTGTAAATAAGAGTATATATTCCGCTAGAGCATATATTGCAGTAGCTGGATTATATGAACTTTATATGAATGGACAGAAGGTTGGAAATCATCGACTGGATCCGATGTATACACGTTTTGACAGACGAAATTTATATGTAACTTATGATGTAACCAAGCTTATACAGGAGGGGAAGAATGCGATAGGTGTCTTATTAGGCAATGGATGGTATAATCATCAGTCGATTGCTGTTTGGGATTTTCATCATGCGCCTTGGAGAAATCGTCCTGCTTTCTGTATGGATTTGCATATTATGTATGCTGATGGTACAAAAGATATTATCTGTACAGACCGTGACTGGCGTACCAGAGAAGGGGGATTATTGTTTAATAGTATTTATACGGGAGAACACTATGATGCTCAAGCGGAGTTAGATGGTTGGAATCTTCCAGGATATGATGATTCAACGTGGCGGGAATCGTCTTATCGCAGTGTCCCATCAACTTGCTTGACTGCACAGCAATTACATCCTATTCGCTCTGTAGAGACATATGTAGCTCGTCGTATGACCAGTCTGTCAGATTCGGTTTATGTATTTGATTTCGGACAAAATATGTCAGGGGTTACATCTCTTAAAGTGACAGGAGAGAAAGGTACAGTGATTCGTTTAAAGCATGGAGAAAGACTTTATTCTAACGGTAGGGTGAATACATCCAATATAGATGTGTATCATCGTCCGGTAGATGATTCGGACCCTTTTCAGACTGACATAATAATATTAAAAGGGCAGGGAGAAGAAGAATTTATGCCAAAGTTCAATTATAAGGGATTTCGTTATGTCGAGGTGATAAGTAGCCATCCTATAAAGCTGAATGAACGAAGTCTGACGGCCTATTTTGTTCATAGTGATGTACCACAAGTGGGATTTATACAATCTTCCGATACAATAATTAATCGCTTGTGGAGAGCCACAAACAAAGCATATCTTTCAAACTTGATGGGATATCCTACAGATTGTCCCCAAAGAGAAAAAAATGGTTGGACAGGAGATGCACATTTCGCGATTGAAACGGCTTTATATAATTATGACGGAATTACAGTATATGAAAAGTGGCTTGCCGATCATCGTGATGAACAACAGCCTAACGGAGTCCTTCCTGATATAATTCCTACTGGAGGATGGGGATATGGAACAGATAATGGTCTTGATTGGACAAGTACTATTGCCATTATTCCTTGGAATTTATATCTGTTCTATGGCGATCTTAAACCTTTGACTGACTGCTATGAAGCAATAAAAAAATATGTAGATTATGCTGAACGGAAAAGTATAGGCCGTTTGACGGACTGGGGAAGAGGTGATTGGGTCCCGGTTAAATCTCATTCCTCTAAGGAGTTGACATCTTCTACCTATTTTTATGTAGATGCAAAGATATTGTCTGAGACGGCTAAATTGCTGGGTAAGAAAGAGGATTACCTCTACTATTCGAAATTAGCTGAAGAAATAAAGCAAGCCATTAATGCTAAATATTTAAACTATGAGACAGGGGTTTACGCCAGTGGTACTCAGACAGAACAGAGTGTACCTCTTATGTGGGGAGTAACTCCGGAACATATGAAACGTAAAGTCGCACATAATTTGGCTTGTAAAGTCAGAGAATGTGGATTTCATTTAGATGTTGGTGTATTAGGAGCAAAAGCATTGTTGAACGCTTTGAGTGAGAATGGAGAGGCTGAAACTGCTTATCGGCTAGCTGTACAGGATACGTATCCTTCATGGGGAAATTGGGTTGCTAATGGTGCAACTACCTTGCTTGAAAATTGGGATTTAAATGCAACTCGCGATATTTCGGATAATCATATGATGTTTGGCGAGATTGGCGGATGGTTATATAAAGGTTTGGGAGGCATTTATCCTGATGTCAAGTTCCCAGGTTTTAAACATATAATATTAAAGCCGTATGTCCCTAGGGATTTAAAGCAATTTGAGGCGACTTATCATTCTTCTTATGGTAAAATATACTCAGGATGGGAACAAGTGAATGGTAAAATCACGTATAAAGTTATTGTTCCTCCTAATTCAACAGCTACTTTGTATCTTCCGGATAATTTGTCTGGTGATGATAAAAGTATAGAGTTGGAATCAGGAACTTATATTTTTGATTTGAAGTTTAAAGAATAGGGATTTAAATCTAGAATTTTGGGATGCATAATACAAAAAGGAGTTGTATCAATGGGATACAACTCCTTTTTGTTTATCAACAGTGGATTTTATAAAACTTCGGTATTGTCTTGTTGTTTGGCTGGATGCGGATAGTCTATGGTGTAATGTAGCCCTCTGCTTTCTTTACGTTCCATAGCCTGACGCGTAATTAAATAGCCGACATTAATCATATTACGCAGTTCACAGATTTCACGTGAAGCCTTTACACGCTTAAACAATCGTTCTGTTTCTTCGTATAAGATGTCCAGACGATTCCATGCACGAACAAGACGAAGATTGCTTCGTACGATACCTACGTATGATTCCATAATCTGATTTACTTCTTTCATGCTCTGAGTAATCAGGATGCGTTCTTCATTGCTGATTGTACCTTCTGCATTCCATTCAGGAATATCTTCATTGAAGTCATAGCGGTCGAGAACGCTTAAAGCATGTTTCGCAGCAGAGTCTGCATATACGATAGCCTCAATAAGCGAATTGGAAGCAAGACGGTTTCCTCCATGCAATCCGGTACAAGAGCATTCTCCGATAGCATACAGACGTTTGATGCTAGATTGTCCGTCCAAGTCAACTTTGATACCGCCACACAAGTAATGAGCGGCAGGAGCCACCGGAATATAATCCTTGGTAATATCTATACCCAGGCTAAGACATTTTTTATAAATATTGGGGAAGTGTTTCTTTGTTTCTTCCGGATCTTTATGAGTTACATCCAAATATACATGATCTTCACCCCGTTGTTTCATTTCACTATCTATGGCACGGGCTACGATGTCGCGCGGAGCAAGTGATAAACGTGGATCATATTTTTGCATAAATTCTTCTCCGCCGAGATTTCTTAATACAGCTCCATATCCACGCATGGCTTCTGTTATTAAGAAACTAGGACGGTCTCCCGGATGATACAAGGCTGTTGGATGGAACTGGATGAATTCCATATCCTTTACAAGTCCCTTAGCACGATAAACCATTGCGATACCGTCACCAGTGGCAACCAGCGGATTGGTTGTATGGGTATATACAGCTTCACATCCTCCTGTAGCCATTACTGTGACTTTTGAAAGGAAGGTATCTACATCTCCTGTTTTTTCATTCAATACATAAGCACCAAAGCATTTAATGCCCGGTGTATGACGAGTTACGATGATGCCAAGATGATGCTGAGTGATAATTTCTACAGCATAGAAGTTGGTAAATACTGTGATATTAGGATGTTTTTTTACAGCTTCGATCAGGCTGGTCTGAATTTCTGCTCCAGTATTGTCCTTATGGTGTAAAATGCGGAATTCAGAGTGCCCTCCTTCTTTATGTAAATCGAATTCTCCGTTTTCGGTTTTATCGAAGTTAACTCCCCAGTTTATTAATTCTTCAATCTGAGCAGGGGCATTACGCACTACTTTTTCTACAGCTTCCGGGTCGCTAATCCAGTCGCCAGCTACCATTGTATCGTGGATATGCTTTTCGAAGTTATCCACTTTCAGATTCGTTACAGAAGCAATTCCTCCTTGTGCGTAAAACGTATTAGCTTCTTCAAGACCTGTTTTACAAATTACAGCTACACGACCTTTTTCAGCTACTTTCAAGGCAAAACTCATCCCTGCTATACCCGAGCCTATTACCAAAAAATCAAATTTATGTGTCATATTTTTCTTTTTTTCGATACGATTGCCGAGCGTATCCGAACTTTTCTAAACACAAAGGTAAAAATAAAGTAGCAATGTTGTATCTTCGTAAAAAATCTATTTCTATGCAACGTACATTCAAATCAAAAATAGGAATTCTCTCCCATATATTACTGCTGATAACGATCATTCTCCTTTTTTACAGTATGTGGATTAAATCGATCATTTTTTTAGTCATCATGCTCATCATAAACGTATTGTTCGTTCCTTCTTTTATACATACGGAATATATATTCAATAACAATATGTTATATATCAAATCGGGATATTTACCTGTAATAAAAATCAAGTTAGATACTATATCGGAAATTATTTCTCATCCGAAAAAAAACTCGTTATTTACTACGAATCCTACAAAAAGGTATGCTTTATCAAGTGACCAGATTATACTATACTGCAAAGATAATCGGAGAATAGCTATTTCTCCTTATGATAAAGAAGGGTTTATCCGTGAAACAATCAAATGCAATCCCGACATAAAAATCACAAAATAAAATTGATAGAAACAAAAAAGATCTGCTTAAGCGAGACTATTTAAACAGATCTTTTTCATATCATATTTTTCTATCTATCATTTGATTTCTAAACCGAGTTTTTTCAACTGCTTATCATCGGATGTCCCGCCATAAAGAATTTCATATTTTCCTGGTCGTACTTCCATTTTCTCAATTACCGGATTAAAAAATTCGAAAGAAGAAGCCGGCAAATCTATTTTTACAGGTACGGTTTGCCCCGCTTTTACCGAAACACGTTTATATCCTCTCAATGATTTAGAAGGACCTTCGGGATCTTGCAAATTGCGTATATATACTTGAACTACTTCATCCCCGTCTCGCAGACCCGTATTTTTCAAATTCAGACTCAAAAATACCGAATCATTTACCCTCATAGACTTTTTACTCAATTTAGCTTTCGAATAACTGAAACCGGTATAACTCAATCCATGCCCGAAAGGATATAAGGGTTTTCCTTTAAAATAACGATAAGTACGCCCTTGACCTTCGGACATATTATAATTTTCAAAAT
>OHGS01000743.1_pt1 | contig 13187 bp, 7 predicted proteins | sample 1567831 | NCBI WGS metagenome assembly OHGS01 (sample SAMEA3879596, study PRJEB24766) | human gut metagenome | biome: human-associated habitat; feature: feces | place: USA | collected 1985/1987
CATTATACTTTGGAAACCGACTTGTCGACACCAAAGGGACGCAATGTCGCTTGGGACGATGTACATGTCGTTTCGGCTTTGCAAGGAATCGTCAATCGGGATGCTCCGCAACTATATGTCTTTTTTGTGGATAGGGATCAATTGGATATTGATAAATATTGGTTGAATAAGTATCGTAGGAAAGGTCAGTGGTTGTATCAAAAGGAAACGGTGACGTATAATACCATTGAAGACTTGGTGTCGGCTTACGCCGGATACATAAAGGGGGTGGTACTTTATGATGAGAGAGTTCCGTCCACAAGCAATGTCGCTTCTGCCGTTGCGGGTGCGGAAGACCTTTTGCCGATCCGTTATGATCTTGATTCCGAGAGTTTGTATAGCCGCTTAGTTTTGGGTGGTCCCCGATTGAAAGTAAAGCGTAGATTGATCAATGAAGATGGAAGTGTTATGTTTACGGGATCGGGGGTGATTCCGGGGACGAATCGAAACAGCACAGGCTCTATAAAAAACGATCCGTACATTTGGTATATAGAGAATTATATGAAAACTGGCAAGTGTAACACGGAATATGCCGCTTATTATCTGGATCAATATTGGAAACAAAATCCCGGTGCTACGGTACGGAATCATCATACGCTTTCTAATCATGATTTTTTCATTAGCAAGCGAGCTTTCTTTTTCGATTTATCACCGTGGGGAGACGAACCAACAGACGAACCGACTCAAAAGGTAGGGACTGATTTGGCTACCCTTAAAGAAATGCTATTGTTGGCATACCAACAGAATAAAGGTGAAAAGTACTGCTATATAGGAGGGTTCCCCTCATGGGCATTTAAATACACGAAGCATGCCGGTGGTATCCACGACGATGTTCCTACGGAGTGGGAGTTTTTACGTCTTATCAGCGCTTACAACGCTTTTAAAGATGCCGATGCAATTGCAATCGGAGCGTTGGCAAATGCCTCTTTTTGGCAGCATTTCCCTTTGGAGGAACGGTATTCGCAACCGTGGGTTACTCATGAAGAGTTGAAGCAAAGAGGATTGTTGACCGAAGACGGTAAAGTCGACGTGAAAGGAAGGAACTTTCTGATATTTTATGTGGGGGATTATGATGCGTCATCGTGGGTGAGCCAATTTACCTCACTTACTTGGGACGACCCCAATAGAGGAAAAGTCCCGATGATGTGGGCCATAAGTCCGGTATTACAGGAGCGCGTGCCTCATGTGTTACATAATTTTAGAAAAACGGCTACTAAGAATGATTATTTTGTCGCATCGGATAATGGAGCCGGATATTTGAGCCCCGGAATGTTACAAGAACCCAGACCTATTTCGGGATTACCTTCTGGATTACAATCGTGGGCGGAGCACTGCAAGCCCTATTATGAGAAATGGGGATTGAGCATTACCGGCTTTATTGTCGACGGTTATGCTCCCGGTTTGAATTGGGAAGGAATGGAATGTTATCGATCGTTTAGTCCCAATGGAATCGTTCCTCAGAAACTATCTTCGTGGAGTATGCTTTTTGGAAATATGCCTGTGTTGAGGGCCGATTACGATATCAATGATGTCGAGCCCAAAGATGCTGCGGTGGCTATCGTCAATAGAATAAGGGAGAGAGAGGGGTTGCCTTTTCATTGGTTTAGAAATATAATAAAATCTCCCACGTGGTATGTAGAGGTAGTCGAGGAACTGAAAAAAATAGATGATAGTATCTGTTTGTTGGATGCCCCGTCTTTTTTTGAGCTTTTGCGGATTTATTTGAAGGAAACTGCTCCTTTTGCCGGTGGTACGGGGAGTAGGGAAGATCCGTTTCTTATTTCTACTCCGCAACAGTTCGACCATATAAGGGAGTATAGAGGCCAATGCTTTCGATTGATTAACGACCTCGATTTTTCTGATTATGTCAGAGAAGATGGCCAAAGTTGGTGGCCTTTGGGCGAATGGGGAAGTGGAGATAATGCTATGGAGCGTTTTCGTGGCTTTTTTGATGGAGGTGGATATTCGATTAGGAATTTGTCGGTGGAACGAAAAGCTCATGACCTGAGTATTTTTGGTGTGACAGAAGGTGCAGAGATTATCAACTTGAAAGTTGAAAATTGCAGCATCATTGGAGAGGGGCGTTTAGGCGTTCTGACAGGCGCTACCTTTTCTACAAAGATAGAACAGGTCGATATACTCGATAGCCAATGCGAAAACCGATTATCGGATCATGGGTCGAATGCCGGAGGTTTGACAGGTCCACTTTACCGGTCGGTGGTAAAAAACTGTTCTGTGAAGGGTGGAAATGTTTATGCGAAGGATTGTGCGGGTGGTATATCCAGTTCCATGAGTGAAGATAGCGAAATCATCGATTGTTACTCGACTTGTCGGATAGAAGGAATTACGAATGTCGGAGGAATAACGGGAAAAGTGAATTGAAAAATGATGCCTCTCGAATATTAATGTTTTGTTAATGTTTCGGTAGTAAAAAATCTACTTTATGTATGCTTGAATCGTGGATTCTTAATGTATTATTAATGTTTTTGTTAATATTATAATCTTACTTTTGTCTCACACACATAAAATGCTGTAATGAAAAAAGAACCTTTAATTGTATTCATTTCTATTTTATTTTTACTTGTATCGTGTAGAGTAAAAGACGAAAATATCGAATCGGCGATATTTGCTCCGGTAAATTATGTGGACCCGTATATAGGAACCGGCGGACATGGTCATACGTTTTTAGGAGTCGCTGCTCCATTCGGAGCCGTGCAGATCGGTCCTAACAATATAAATAAAGGGTGGGATTGGTGTTCGGGTTATCATTACTCCGATTCGATTGTAATAGGATTTTCACATTTGCATCTCAATGGAACCGGTTGTAGCGACACGGGCGATTTGTTATTTATGCCATATACGGGGAAAATGCGTACGCAGCCGGGAACCCAAGATAATCCCTTATCGGGTTATGCTTCTTATTATTCTAAGAGCGATGAAACGGCTTTACCCGGATATTATGGAGTAGTATTGAAAACTCATCGTACAAAAGTAGAATTGACGGCGTCGGACCGAGTTGCCTTTCACAGATACACTTTCCCGAAGAATGTCGAAAAGTATGTGATGATTAATTTAAAGGATGCCAATGGTGACGATCGTCCTACCGATACATATCTGGAACAAGTGAACGATACTACTGTCAGTGGTTATCGTTGTTCCTCTGGTTGGTCGAAGCAACAGCAAATCTATTTTACGGCTGTTTTCTCCGAACCGATACGTTTAGCTTTGTTTCACGATTCGATACCGGTACAAGGAAATGTTTTACAAGGCATCGACGTGAAGGGAAATGTAATTGTCGCATCTGATGTCGAGAAACTTGATGTGAAAGTGGGAATATCGCCGGTGAGTATGGAAAATGCGGCGGCTAATATTCGACAAGAAATCGCCGATTGGAATTTTGAACGGGTTGTAGATGAGACGACTGCCAAATGGAATGCCGAATTGTCCAAACTGCAAGTATCGACTACGGATACAGTAGCCAAACGTATTTTTTATACAGCTTTATATCATGCGTTTATACAACCGGCTATGTTCAATGATTGTAACAAGGAATATAGAGGTACAGACAAAAATGTGTATGGAGATCCGGGTTTCACCAATTATACCGTATTCTCATTGTGGGACACGTATCGTGCGGCTCACCCATTATATACGTTGGTGCAGCCGGAGCGTGTTCCCGATTTTATTAATTCGATGTTGGCTATTTATGAGCAACAAGGACGTTTGCCGGTTTGGCATTTGTATGGCTCGGACACGAATGAAATGATAGGTATTCAGTCGGTTCCTGTTATAGCGGATGCTATATTGAAAAATATGAAAGGTTTTAATTACGAACGGGCTTATCAAGCAATGAAGGCTTCAATGATGTCTGATTATAAGGGATTATCGTATGTGACAAAACTTGAATATATTCCGGCAGATAAAGAGAAGGAATCGGTAGCTAAGGGATTGGAATATGCCATTGCAGATTGGGGAGTGGCACAAGTGGCTCGAAAGCTGGGTAAGGTAGATGACTATGAATATTTTTCGAAGAGAGCTTTGGCATATCAAAAATATTGGGACAAGGACACCCGCTTTTTCAGAGGAAAAAATCAAGATGGTTCTTGGCTTACTCCGTTTAATCCTGTTCATTCAACTCATCGGAACGATGCTTATTGCGAAGGAAATGGTTGGCAATATACATGGTTAGTCCCTCATGATGTGGAAGGTCTCATTTCTTTGTTGGGTGGTGATGACGCTTTTGTTTCGAAATTAGATAGTTTGTTTTCGGTTAATGCCGATTTGGGCGATGCGGCATCTCCTGATATTTCCGGTCTGATAGGGCAATATGCACATGGCAATGAACCCGGACATCATACCGTATATCTTTATTCGTATGCTGGGTTGCAGTGGAAAACGGCGGAGAAAGTCGATTATATATTGTCACAAATGTATCATGATTCACCCGACGGGTTACAGGGTAACGAGGATTGCGGGCAGATGTCTTCGTGGTATGTGTTTTCGTCCTTAGGTTTTTATCCGGTCAATCCTTCTAATGGAATCTATGTTTTCGGAAGACCGATTTTTGATAAGGTCGCTTTGAAATTGCCAGAAAATAAGGTGTTTGAAATAAGGACGGTCAATAATTCAAGAGAGAACAAATATATTCAGTCGGTTCAGTTGAACGGTCGACCGTATGATAAGTCTTACATCTCTCATGCCGATATAGTGAATGGGGGAACATTGGTTATTACAATGGGAAATAAACCGAATAAGGATTTTGGGGCGAATATGGATTGTCGTCCGAAATCCGCTATTAAATAAAGTGTTATTAATAATTTAAAGTTTTAATGTCATGGAAAAGAATGATTACAAAAAGATTGTAGCATCTTGTTTTTGCAGCATGATGCTGGTTTCGAGTGTTTGGGCACAGGAAAGTGATTTGTATGCCGGGGTACTGGGTCAAAGTCAGATCCCTATTTGATTGAGACGGAAGCTCAGTTCGATGCTGTACGCGAGAATCGGGGCTCCTATTTTAAATTGATGGCCGATTTGGATTTTGCTTCTTATGAAAAAGAAGGCGGTTGGTGGCCGTTAGGAGAATGGGGAAGCGGAGATGGTTCGGACCAACGTTTTAGCGGTACGTTTGATGGTAATGGGCATAAGATTTCCAATTTGATGGCTAAGCATGGAGATGATACCGGTGCGCATGATATGAGTGTTTTCGGCGTTGTTGACGGTGGTACGATTAGAAATTTATTGCTTGATAATGTGGTGGCGGGCGTTTAGGTATCTTGACGGGATTAACTCGTAATGCTACGATTGAGCAAGTGGGAGTTATCAACAGTTCTTGTTCGAACATTGGAACAGGTTCTAATTCCAGCGGCCTCGTTGGGCCTTGTGCCGGTACTACTGTAATCACAGACTGTTATACGGCCGATTGTAATGTAATGGCTAAGTCTACTGATGGTGAGACCGGGGATGCCGTAGGTGGAATCGTTAGTTCTGGAAATGCCACAGTGATGTATTGTTATTCGACTTCTACTATCGAAGGTAAAACCAATGTCGGTGGTATTGTCGGTGCTAATGATGGTGGCGCGGTTATTTCCTGTTTGTCTTTGAACAAGGATATTATAGGCGAAGTCGAAGTGACACATCGTGTTGTAGGAAAGAGAAACGGTGGAGATGTTTCTGATAATTATGCGCACTCTTCGGTTTTATTGAATGGTCAAGCCGTAACAGAGGGAACGGGAATCGATACCGATAATGGAGAAACGGTAGAGGAACTGACCGAATCGTTTTATGCAGACGATATGGGTTGGGATTTTGATGAAATATGGACAATAGATCCCACTATCTCTCCTTATCCGGTATTTAAATGGCAAACAAGCACAAGTGGAGTTACAAATGTCGAAAAAGCCGCTTATAACGTTTATGTGACTACCGACGGTATCCGAGCAGAAGGTTTGAATGGAAATGAAATGATCTATGTCTATACGACGAATGGTGTGTTGGTGGCTAAACAAATAGCTGAAAATACAATAGAGAATATTTCTTTGACCGGAAAAGGTATCTATGTAGTCAATATCGTTTCAACCGGAGCTTCCCAAGCATTTAAGGTTGTAAAATAAAAAATCAAATAGGAGAGGATTCGCTTAGTCGGTCCTCTCCTTTCCTATCTTTTTTAAATTCTAAAATTGCAATTGCTTGTTAAGGAAATGGTTGAATAACAATAATCTAACAGGACGCATGAAAAAAAACAATTTCTTTTATATGGAAAAGGCGGTTTCAATGCTTTCCCATTATTCTCATTCATTCCTATTTTTATTTTTTGTTGTGGTAGGCTGCGCTACGGTTTTAGCAGAAAATGATCAACAGCAGAAAATTTCAGGGGTAGTGAGGGATCAGTCCGGGGAACCTTTACCCGGGGTTAATGTCGTAGTGGTGGGAACTAATACCGGTACGATGTCGAATATAGACGGTATTTTCAATTTGAATGTATCCGGTGACAAATTGGACAAAGCGGAATTGAAATTCTCATTGATCGGCTTTGCTTCGAAAAATGTTGCCTTGAAGGGAAAAACCGTAGTGAATGTGACTTTAAGTGAAGATGATCAGATATTAGATGAAGTAGTGGTCGTAGGTTACGGCACACAGAAAAAAGCTACTTTAACAGGAGCAGTCAGTACGATAGGAACAGATGAACTGACCGTTACACCCACTTCGAATGTCCAAAATATGTTGGCCGGTAAATTGCCGGGTGTGCGTATTCAACAACGTACGGGAGAGCCGGGTAGTTATGATGCCAAGATGGATATCCGTGGATTGGGTACTCCTTTGGTCGTTATTGATGGTGTCGTAAGAGAGGTGTCAGATTTCCAGCGGTTGGAAGCTAACGATATCGAGAGCGTGTCTGTATTGAAAGACGCATCTGCCGCTATTTATGGTATGCGTGCATCGAATGGCGTGTTATTGGTGACGACTCGTAAGGGTGAGAGCGGTAAGACCCGAATTGATTATACCGGAAGTTTCGGTTTCCAGAATCCGTCGGGCTTGCCTGATGTTTTGGATGCTGCTCAATATGCCGAGCTTGTTCGTGAAGCTGATAAAAATATGGGTAGAGGTATTAATACCACTTTCACGGAAGAAGATGTAGCTCGTTTCCGCCGGGAGGGAGGAACCGACTGGTATGATTTGGCTATGAAAAATTTGGTCCCTCAAACCCATCACAATGTAACGGCCAGCGGAAGCGGGAAGCGTACACAATATTTCCTTTCTTTTGGTTACTATGGCGAAGACGGTATTTGGAAAACCGGCGATTTAAATTACCATCGTTATAATATCCGTTCCAATTTGAGTTTCGATGTTACAAAAGATTTGAAAGCCGAATTGTTGATCGGTGCGATGTCCGATGAAAAGAATCAACCTTATAAAGATACTTGGGAACAGTTCAAAGCTATTTGGATGCTTAAACCTACGGAAACTCCGTATGCCAATAATAATGAGAGTTTTCCTAATGACGTGATGTATGGTTTGAATCCGCTTATGATTACCGATGCCGATCAATCCGGTTATAAGCGTAGGATAAACCGAACCTTGAATACTACATTTACATTGACTTATAAAGCTCCTTTTTTGAAAGGATTAAGTGCTAAGTTTTTGTATGCTTATGATTATAAGAACTATCAACAGAAAGAATTTCAAAAACAATATACATTATATAAATACGATAGGGAGAAAGATGTTTATAATTCTCAGATATATTCATCGCCTTCTTCTATTTACAGAAAATCATGGGAGGGAGCACAGAATCAATTACAGGCTTCTTTGAACTATGAGCGTCTTTTTGCAGAGAAACATAACTTGAAAGTCTTGTTTTTGTACGAACAAAGTGCAAAGGAAGAGGATAACTTGTGGGCAAAAAGAAACTTCGAGATGGATGCCGTAGACGAGATTTTTGCAGGCTCCGAAGAAGAGCAAATCGGTAATGCCGATGCTGGCCAGATTTATCGTGTAACGAATATGGGTCTAGTCGGACGTGTCAATTACGATTATCAATCCAAATATTTGGCAGAAGTTAGCTTCCGTTATGACGGTTCTTCCAAGTTTGCCAAAGGACATCGTTGGGGATTTTTCCCATCGGCCTCTGTCGGATATAGAATTTCGGAAGAGAGCTTTATCAAAGAATTTGCTCCGCTGTCCTTTATTACGAATTGGAAGTTAAGAGCATCTTATGGAGCTATGGGTGACGATGGTTCCTCGTCCTATCAATATTTGTCGGGATATGATTATCCGGGCGCCAGTTATGTATTCGGCGATGTTGTCTATAAAGGATTGGGTTTCAGAGGTCTACCGAATGAACTGATAACTTGGTATAAGTCGAAGACCTTGAACGTGGGAACCGATCTTGATCTTTGGAATGGTATGCTGTCTGCACAGGTAGATTTCTTTTGGAGATACAGAGATGGTCTGTTAGGAAAGAGAAGTGGTGAAGTTCCCGGTACTATAGGTGCTGAATTGCCGGAAGAAAATTTGAATCAAGATTTGTATAAAGGTTTTGAAATCGTATTGGGACATCGCAATAAGATTAATGATTTCAACTATTCGGTAAGTTTGAATTTTGCATTGACTCGTCGTCAGAACAGACATTTGGAGGAAGGGGATGCAGTGAATTCCTATGATAGATGGAGAAATAAATATTCAAACCGATATTCCGATATGGGGTGGGCTTATGGCTCAAACGGACAATTTACTTCGATGGAGGATATTTGGCGGTCGCCTATTCAAGACGGTCAGGGTGGTGCTACCCAGTTGCCGGGTGACTGGAAATATGAAGACTGGAATGGCGACGGAATCATCGATGACAATGATGTTTATCCGAACGTGTACGAGCACACCAATGATAACGGAAATCCCAAAATGACATTCGGTGCTACTATCGCTGCCGAGTGGAAAGGGTTTGATGTGAACCTGTTGTTCCAAGGCGGTGGTGGATTCAATGTGATCTATTTCGAGCAATTGCAATACCCGTTGTGTTTCGGTGGAAACGGTTTGGCTCATTTTTATGACAGATATCGTCAGGACGAAAATGGGAACTGGATTCCCGGAAAATGGCCTACGACCCGTGATGCCGGATCTTATAGCGTGAATTATGCAAGATGTAAACAGACGACATACGATGCTTCTTATTTACGGTTGAAAAGCGTGGAAATTGGCTATACAATACCCCAGCATATCACTCGTAAATTCAAAGTGGATCGTTTGAGGATATTTGCAAATGGCTATAATTTATTTACGCTATCTAATTTGGATTTCGTCGATCCCGAGCATCCGGAAGGGAATTATGGATACCTGTATCCGATTATGAGAAACTTTAACTTTGGATTGAATTTATCATTCTAATTTGAAATACGATGAGAATAAATAAGATATTAGTATCGGCATTGGTGATGGCCCTATCGTTTTATTCGTGTGATTACTTAGATGTGCCGCCCATTAATATTATACAAGATGATGCGATTTTTAATTCAGAATCGGGTATAACGTCTTATATGACGACTCTTTACTATGACTTACCCATAGAGGACTTTCGCTATACACAACAAGGATTCAATGTATCGGGTAAAGGGCAAGGTCGTTTACCGAATGTATCGGGTGAGGCTATGTGTAGTTCCAGCGATGATATTTCGACCATCGGTGATGGAACTTGGTGGGGCTGTTGGGATTATGGAAAAATTCGTCGGGTGAATTACTTTTTGAAAAATTTCCCGGCCTATAAATCCAATTTCCAGAATACGGTTCTTGCTGATGCATGGATGGGAGAGGCTCATTTTATCCGGGCTTACTGCTATTTTGCAATGGTGAAAAGATATGGTGGTGTACCTATATTGAGAGAACCGCAAGAGTATGTAGGCGATATTGAATCGCTGAAAGTACCGAGAGATACGGAAAAGGCCTGCTATGATTTTATTGCGGAAGATTTAGACGAGGCTTTCCGTCTGTTGCCCGATAATGAGGAGATTTTGGGAAAAGGACGTGCCACCAAATATGCTGCTTTGGCATTGAAGTCTCGCGCTATGCTGTATGCCGGTAGTATCGCGCGTTATGGAACCGTTGATTTGAATGGTTTGGTCGGTATCGATAAGGCTTTGGCAAACGATTATTTCGAATTAGCTTATAAAGCTGTAAAGGAACTTGAAAAATCGAAGAGATTTTCGTTGTATAGGAAGAACTCGGATAAAGAGAAGAATTTTGCCGAGCTGTTCCTTGCCGAGGACAGCCCAGAGAATATTTTCTGTAAATATTTCCAACGCAATGTAAACGCACATGGCTGGGATGTTTATTTCGTTCCTTACCAATACCGTGGAAACGGTTTTTCTTCCAATATGAACCCTACATTGGAATTTGTTGAAATGTTTGAACACAAAGACGGTACTCCTGCAAATTTCGCAGAAAGAGCGAAGAACACTTATTTCGATGATCCTTCGGAGCTGTTTCAAAATATGGATGCCCGTTTTGGCGGTTCGATCATTTATCCGAATGCTATTTTCAAGGGAGAGCCTTGTTCTATACAAAAGGGATTGATCATAGAAGATGGCAGCAAGAAGGAAAATGCCACGAATTATGAGGAGGCTGTTTATACGGCCAATGACGGACAGGTTTATCATATTGTAGGGAAAAGCGGAAGTGGAAATTATTCGGGTAATATGACTGGTTTCTTTATGCGCAAGTACTTGAACGAGAATATGCCGCAATCAGAAGTCATCGAAAATTATTCGGAACAACATTGGATTGAGTTCAGATATGCAGAAGCTCTCTTGAATGGAGCCGAAGCGGCGGTAGAAATGGGGCAGCATTTGGACGATGCCTTGCTTTGGATAAATGATATCCGCAGTCGTGCAGATATTAAGCAACTTTCTTTAAGCGACTTGACCGTAGATAAGGTTAGACACGAACGCAGAATCGAGCTGGCTTTTGAAAATCACACGTATTGGGATTTGAGACGTTGGAGAATTGCCGATAAAGAAATCGAGACCAAGCAGTATACGGGTTTGTGTCCATATTTCGATATTAACAAACAGAAGTATATATTCGAGGAAGTCGCTGCCAATAAATACTATTATACATTCGATGTAAAAATGTATTATGAGAGAATTCCTGATGGGGAAATTGCCAAGAATGAGAAATTGAAACAAAATCCGTATTATAATTAAAAGCGTAATAAAATATGAAAAGGTTATATTATATATTTGGTTTGTCGGCATTGCTTCTCTCGTCCTGCAACTATTTTGAATATGACAATTATGAAGCTCCGAATTCCGGTTTGGAAGGGACTGTTGTCGACCGTAAGACCAACGAGCCTTTGCAGGCAGAAGCGGCAAATAGCTATAAAGTCGAATATTATGAGTTAAGTTGGGAAGAGGCGGGACACGCCAATACCCAGTCCCGATTCTTTTGGGGGAAAGCCGATGGCACTTTTTTGAATACGAAAATTTTTGCCGGGAAATATCGGATTACTTTGAAAGAAGGCGCATTTTACGCTCCCGAACCGGAAGTCGTGTATTTGAAAGAGAATCGTTTGACCCGATTGGATTATTCCGTTATACCTTATGCTCGTGTGAATATAGATGAAATCACATTGACCGGTAGCAAACAGAATAATTTGGAGATCAAATATACGATTGAAGATACAGAGAAGGAAGTCAATACGGAAGGTTTGGACGAGGGGTTGTATACTTTGAGCGAAGCCCAAGTTTTTATTTCCAGCAAATCTCCTAATGTGGGAGTGAATAATTCGGAAACCAAGTATACGATAAGAGCTAAAAAGGAATTTGAACGTGGCGATTATGAACCCGGAGTACCTTTCCAAGTGGTAGAAAAGAATGTAAGAAATTTGGATCCGGGGAAATATTGGGTGCGTATTGGAGTCCGTACCGCTAATCCTCAAAAACGATATAATTTTAGTACGATAAAAGAAATTGTTGTTCCGGTATAAACTGCTGAAAAATAAAATTATAAAATATGAATGTAAAGTATGCTATAATATTGGCATCTGGTTTGAGCAGCACTGTGGCAGTCATGTCACAGGCTGCTCCTTTAACGAATGGGGATATCGATTCTCCTTCACAGGATGCTATGATTCTGCCTATGGAAGAATCGAAGGTGTCGGTCGTTTATGACCCCAAGACCTCGGTGGTTTTTACAGATGAGGGAATAAAAGGGACAAGCGATGGTTTGACATTGGATTTGGGAGAGATCGATTTCGGTTCGGGGGACTATGCTCGTGTTTGGGTTGAGATGGCAAATGTTATGAAACCGACGGAGCAGACCGGATTCGATTTTTATTTAGATGACATGCTTTTGGAACCTAAGACCGATTTTACAATTGCACAGGAACTTCCCCATCTCGATTCTTATGAATCCGATAAACAACCTCAGGAAGGTCTTTTTTTCAAAAATCAGAATGTGCCTTTAAGCCAGATTTCGGTAATTGATGTTAGGGGTGATGACAGTTATGGTAAAATAACGGCGGCCGTTGCTCAGGGCGTGTTGAACCAGAGCAATGCGGAGGTTTACTTGGTGTATGAAGATCATCACCAGACACAGTTCGAAGACGTTTATGGGAAACAGGGGGAAACGTGGAACCTCTTACGGGGAAATTATTCGGAAGAAAAATATGCGGGATTAGCTACGTTGGTCGATAAGTATAAAGATCGTTTTAAAAAGATGGTCCTTTGGGATCCTGATAAGGAATGGACTTGGTGCTTGGCACAAATGATTTGTGCACAGCAAAAAGGGATTCCGGTTACTAAGGAGATAAAGGAATTTTTTAACAATGAACTGGATTGGAATATAGAATGTGAAGACATTTCGAATAATTGGGCCACTAAATTGGAGGCCTATCAGTGGGCTATCGATAACTTGGCCGACGGATGTCATAAGTCTCTGAGCTTTTCTGCCGGTTTGCGTAGTGACTATGTTTCCAACCCGTGGAAGATATATGATTATGCAGCAGCCTCCAAAGGGTTTGTATTTTTTTTAAGCGACTCGGATCCCGATGAATTTGCCATGATTCAGAAGATTTGTGATAAAATGGACTATCAACCGGGTTCTTCCACAATGGGTTATGGGGCAGGAAAAGACGGGGATGCTCTGAATAATGCAACCAA
>OHGS01000745.1_pt1 | contig 13133 bp, 10 predicted proteins | sample 1567831 | NCBI WGS metagenome assembly OHGS01 (sample SAMEA3879596, study PRJEB24766) | human gut metagenome | biome: human-associated habitat; feature: feces | place: USA | collected 1985/1987
CCGTATAGCTCGTTTTTAATGAAAATCAAGATTTATATCATATATTTGCTGACTTTATTGCTATTTTGTCCTTTTTATATAGAGGCACAAGATAATCAATCTGTAAAAGAGAAAAACCGTATATCTCGTTGGATAGATTCGGGAAAACGCTTTTTTAAAAAGAGAGAAAAAAAAGATGAGATACACATAAACCTCCATGAACTTACTTTAGAGGAAAACATTAAAATACCAGTTCCGGCAAGTTCGGCTGTCAATAATTTGAAAACTGCTTTGTCTCAGGAAGTACGTCGTTTGAGCCGAATAAAGCATGCTCAATTATCTACGCCTCGAAAAGGAGAAGTTATAAAGGTTGTTATTCCGATGGACCAGCTTTTCCAACCCAATGATACACTTTTGTGGGATAGAGCAGAATTGATTTTGCGTCCGTTTGTCAAATATGTAGAGAATCCCGATTATTATCATATTTTGTTGGCTGCGTATACCGATGATACAGGCAGTGATGCTTATACACGTAGGTTATCCGAATCTCGCGCACGTGCCGTAGCAGGATGGTTACAAGAGCATGGCGGAGTGTCGGATTACATAGTTCCCTATGGTATGGGAAACTCAAATCCTATAATGCCGAATACATCGGATGCCAATAGAACCGAAAATCGGCGTATGGAAATTTATCTTGTCCCGGGTGAGGCTTTGTTAAAGTTAGCAGGAAAAGGAAAGATTACATATTAGTTATAAATGTGCATTGCTATATTGATTTTCAATAGTAAAAGCATGAAATAATTCCGCTTTTTTATAATTTTGCATCTCGAAATCAAAATTAGGATTATAAAAATATCATAAATACATGGCAAAAGAACTGAAAGACCTGACAAAACGCAGTGAAAATTATTCTCAATGGTATAATGACTTGGTCGTAAAAGCCGATTTGGCGGAACAGTCGGCAGTAAGAGGTTGTATGGTTATAAAACCTTACGGATATGCAATATGGGAGAAAATGCAACGTCAATTAGATGATATGTTTAAGGAAACCGGACATGTCAATGCTTATTTCCCGTTGTTGATTCCCAAATCTTTTTTCTCTAAGGAAGCCGATCATGTCGAGGGGTTTGCAAAAGAATGTGCTGTTGTGACGCATTATCGCTTGAAAAATGACCCGAACGGAGGAGGAGTTGTTGTCGATCCGGCAGCAAAATTGGAAGAAGAGTATATCATTCGTCCGACTTCGGAGACCATCATCTGGAATACTTATAAAAACTGGATTCAGTCTTATCGTGACCTGCCTATCTTATGCAACCAGTGGGCAAACGTTTTCCGTTGGGAGATGCGTACACGACTGTTTCTCCGTACAGCAGAATTCCTGTGGCAGGAAGGCCATACGGCACATGCAACACGTGAGGAGGCAGAAGAAGAAGCAATCCGCATGCTGAATGTATATGCTGACTTTGCAGAGAAATACATGGCGGTTCCGGTGGTGAAAGGGGTGAAGTCGGCCAATGAACGTTTTGCCGGTGCGCTCGACACCTATACCATTGAAGCGATGATGCAGGACGGCAAGGCGTTACAGAGTGGTACGTCTCACTTCCTGGGACAGAACTTCGCGAAAGCGTTTGATGTGCAGTTTGTTAATAAAGAAAATAAGCTTGAGTACGTATGGGCTACTTCATGGGGTGTTTCTACCCGTCTGATGGGTGCATTGATCATGACCCACTCGGATGACAACGGTCTGGTATTACCTCCGCATCTGGCTCCGATTCAGGTAGTGATCGTTCCTATATATAAGAATGACGAGCAGCTGAAACAGATTGATACCAAGGTAGAAGGTATTGTAGCGAAGCTGAAGGCATTGGGCATTTCGGTCAAATATGATAATGCCGATAACAAACGACCGGGCTTCAAATTTGCCGATTATGAACTGAAGGGTGTACCGGTTCGTCTGGTAATGGGCGGACGCGACCTGGAAAACAATACGATGGAGGTGATGCGTCGCGATACATTGGAGAAAGAGACCGTCACTTGCGATGGTATCGAGACATATGTTCAAAATCTGTTGGAAGAGATTCAGGCCAACATCTACAAGAAAGCGCGTACTTATCGCGATTCACGTATCACTAAGGTAGACAGCTACGATGAATTCAAGGAAAAAATCGAAGAGGGCGGTTTCATTCTGGCTCATTGGGACGGAACTACGGAAACAGAAGAGAAGATCAAGGAAGAGACAAAAGCTACTATTCGTTGTATCCCGTTCGATTCGTTTGTTGAAGGTGACAAAGAGCCCGGTAAGTGTATGGTAACCGGCAAACCTTCTGCTTGCCGTGTGATATTTGCTCGTTCTTATTAATAATTAATATAAGGTATAAGGAAAAAAGGTTGGAGGTACCGAAATGAACTTCCGACCTTTTTCTTTACTACCGTTATTCTAATAGCCTATGAATCCATTCTTGAATCTTATCTGGCTGCTGTGTGGCGGCATTTTTACTGCGATAGAGTATCTTATTGCAAGTCTCTTGATGATGGTTACCATTATTGGTATTCCATTTGGCTTTCAGACTCTGAAACTGGCCGGGCTTGCTTTATGGCCGTTCGGCAAAGAGGTGAGGAGCACCCCCGATTCGGGAGGTTGCCTCAGTATCATAATGAATATAGTCTGGCTGTTTCTCGGTGGAATTTGGATCAGCCTCTCTCATCTGGGATGGGGAATTCTGCTTTGTATCACAATCATTGGTATACCATTCGGGAGACAACACTTCAAACTTGCCGGACTGGCTCTGACTCCCTTCGGAAAGGTTATTGTCGATAAGGGCTTTTAATCGTTCTATCTTCTTCACATCCCTTTATCGGTATTCATACACTTTCCGTTTTTGTATTCTTTCTTTGTAAGAGAGACATACGAAAATAAAGACTGAAGAAAAGAGAGCGTCACATCGGATGCTCTCTTTTCATTTCCGATTTAGCTTTGGTGATGTCCTTTACCGTGTCATTCGGGATGCTGTCTCGTGCGGTAGCCTGTTTCTTTCTTAGGTTTCTCAACTTCCATTTATTCCAGAAGAGAAGTTCACTCCATTTATTAAAATCTTTTTTGTACATGATACCGATTCCTTGGGTAGTCAGGTTGGTTCGTGTATAATAACGGTCGTTCGTTTCATTATACGCCTTCAGACGTATGTCTCCTGAGCGGTTGAGCAGCCATTCCGCTTCAAAGTCTCCGATGAAATTGGTATTAGCTAACGGATTATCCCGGTAGCCGAAATTACCATTAATAATCAGACGGTTGTTCAATAACTGTCCGGACAGGATACCTTCTATTTCCATGTCCGTCCAGCCTTTGTCACCGGTACTGAGATTCGTTCCGATATTCCAGTTGTTGTTATCGAATACCTGCGATAACAGATTGTTTAACTGTCCGGACAGGGTAGAGAATAGGGCTGACGATGTCATATTGGAGTTTTGGGTGCCTCCGGTACTCTCCTGTGGATAGAACTTGCCGATACCCAGCAGATAGAGTATCTGTATGTTCATCTGCTCTTCCGTACTGATGTAATTGCGTACCAGCGTCTGTATCTCGTCCCGTTCGTTGGGGAGTTCGATACCTAATTTAATATTGGGGCGCCAGAGAATTCCGGTCAGGTTCATGATGCAATTCACCTTTACATTGGGTTGCTGGGTGATCGGGTCTGCGGCATCGGGGATCAGGTCATTCAGCGAAGCAGAGTTCACCGTATAACTGGCTTGTATATCGAGCGTCGCATCCAACGGGGGACCGTTGAAAGTGATACTGCTTCCGTCTTTTATGATAAAGTCCTTGCGGATGACTTCCTGCAAGCTGAACTTATAAATACCCTGGCTGATGCGGTAGTTTCCGAACATTTTCACATCTCCTTTATTAAAGAACTCTGTCCGTATGTTGCCGGAGCCCTTACCGCTGATGTAGTCTCCGGCAATGGGGTCCATGATAATTTTCATAGTAGCGTCCGGAGTAGCATCTATCAACAGATTCAGACGGATATCCGTTTTTGTCTCTTCCTCCTCCATCTCCTGCTGCAGCCGCTCATATTCTGATATTACATTGATGGAATCCTGAACGAATCTGCGCGGAGTTTTGTCAATAAACTTAATGAACTGGTTGCTGGCTGCTGAAGCAGTGGCATTGGTTATGTAGACAAAATTGGTATTGCGGTTGGTCGTGACGGCTGCATTGACTTGCAGTTCCTGCGGATTGCCAACCAGCATCGCATTGCCGGTTCCATACACTTTTCCGTAGAAGTTGATATCAGAACTTTCTTTCGTGTCCATCAGTAACATGTTGTTCACGTTGAATTCGAAGTGATAGCTCAAATCCCTGAAATGCCTGAAATTCAGTTTGCCGTTCATTGTGCCCTGGTGCCCTTCCATATCTGCGATATGTATATTGTCGAAAGTGATACCGGTGGTGGACAGACGGATAGTGTCTTTTACGGCAAATGATGTGTTTAATATTCCTATCTTCAACGACGCATCTGTCATCAGATCCCCTTCGATGTTGAGCTCCTTGAATTTTCCATAGAAATGAGCTTTGCCACTGGTACGTCCATGCAGGTCTTCGACAATGGAGCGCATGAAATATTGGAGGAACTGAATGTTTGTATGCTCCGTTTCTATATTCAAATCCAGTTTACTTTCCGGCTTTAACGGATAGACGTGCCCGATGACGTGCGTTTTCGATAGCCCTTCTTCTTCCATGTGAGCATCCAGGAAGATGGCACGTTTGTCGTTCTCCCATGCTCCGTAAATATCCATTGCTCCCAAAGAAGCATCATTGAAAGTGAAGTTTTTAAAATGTAAGCGGGTATTCATGACCGGCTCCTTCAAAATGCCACTGGCATATGCCGTTCCGGTGGCATCTCCTTTAAAGTCCACATCGTCAAAATCTACCACATCGAATACGTAACCCACATTGATGTCCTTCAGGTCTACCTTCAGTGTATCTTCGGCATGTTCCGAGATGCATCCGTCAATGCGGATGTGACGGTCTTTATGCGAGAAATAGAAATCGTTTACATCTACTTTGCCCGAATCTACTACTACTTGTGACGGATGAATCTGCCACAAAGTGTCGTTCAGGATAATGTCTGTCTGCTTAATGTCTACGACTGTTTTCAGTGCCGACTTTTCTTCGGCCTTGCGGAAGAAGCTGGCAGCAGCGGATAATCGTCCGCTATAAGTGTTGATGGTATTATTGCCCCAATTGATGTTGGCACTTATGGTATCATTTTGGGCTTGCGCATCCAGTGAGATGCTTACGGCACTCTCTTTTTTCAGGTTATTGAACCGTATCTTGGCCTTGAACTGGTCAGTAGGATTTTCACAGAGCACCAGTCCGGACTCGATAAACGTGTTTTGATATTGTAGCCGGGGGAAATAGCCCTCTACTCGCAGCCGCTGTGCCTGGTCATTGAAGTAACCCTTTACAGTCGAGTGCGTATATATCTTCAATGGGATGTCGAATACGGTAGACAGCAGTTCTGTATTGAATATGTGGACATCGAAACTGAAGTTGTTATTCGTTTCAATCGGCTTCTTATCCGGCTGGATCAATGAAGGAATGTATCGCCGCATAATATTCATTACGCTTGCCGGAAGTGTGTGATACAGATAATTACCTTCAATACTTGCTTTCAGGAAACTGGAGGTCAGTTTCAGTTGGTTTTGTTTGTCTTGTCGAGTGGCTATGATGTTGATATTATCCAGAAAGTAATTCTTTTCGGGTGCGGTGAATTGTAGACTGTCTATGTTGATTTCACCTATCATTTCATCGATGGAACCGCCACGGAAGTTAGCTTTCAGCTTCAGAGAGAATTCTGCGTCCGGATAATCCTTGGTCAGGTTCAAGTCGTGCGGGCGTACTTTATCTATTACAGCATTGAAGTTGAAAGTCGGGATTTTCTCGACTACATTGATGTTACCATTTAAATGTATCGAACCGTTTTCATCATCCAGTGCCACCTTTCCGTCGAAGCCGCCACGTTCGAACTCTCCGTCGAGTGTGATATTCTCATATTTATAATTACTGTATTCGAGGGCAGCTATCAGGCCTTTTAGCGTGATGGCGGGGTACTGGTTACGGTAGTGGCTGCCTTGAACATTCAGATTAAAGGTGATTTTGCCCAGTTGCTTGTTATCCAGCAACTGTCCCAGCTCGAAGTCGGTGGTCTTTACACCTCCCGAATAAGAAAACAAGGCTTTGGCTTTATCGGAACTGAGCTTTAAGTCAGTTTGGACAGAACCAATGTTGGTACGAAACAGACCGTACATGACCAAATCTGTGAAATACCCCGATATTTCACCGTGAAAGGAAGCATTTCCTAAACGCTGCAGAATAGGAGGAACCCCATTGTAATGCGGACTCAGGTTGCGTACCAGGAATCCGATTCCATCGTTATTGGCAGATAGATTGGCAAGATGCCCGTATACATAGGCATCTTGCGGGCGTGATAGATCCTGTAAAGAGACATCTCCCTTCAGTCGGAATTTATCGCCTGCATTAATTTCCAGCGTTTTGCAGTTCAACTGGTTGAGTGTACCTTCTACATCGATGCCCAGATCCAGCTTTTCTTTAAAGTTGGATAGTGCCGGAACAAAAGCTGAAATATCATTCAGGGTCACGTAGGATGGCAGAGTACGGAAAGAGAAGCGGACTTCATCGGCAAAATGATTGAGTGCTCCCAAACTGTCATATTCCATCCGAATGGTATCCATTTTCATTTCGGTACCCGGCATTTCTATAGCAAAATTCTCTATTTTCATGCCTCTGTCATTAGCTATGACTTTCAGGCTCAACTTTCTCAGCTCAAAGCCCGATTGTTCATCCACGCTTAGCCGTTTGATGGCCGCATTGATCGAATCGCCTTGAAGTGCTTTGAGAGAGATGTTGGCAATGATATTATGCAATTTGACATGCTGGGGGTTGAACTTTCCGGGAGTTTCTTTTTCCGACAGTACATCGTAAGCCAACTTACCACGGCGTATCAATATAGAGTTGATACGCAAGTCGAAGCTCTTGTCTGTTTTTACTGTGTCTTTAGAGGCAAATGCGTCAAGGACAAATTTGAAATTAGGGTCCGTATTCGGAGTAGGTTTGTTCAAGTTGATGTTAAAGCCGAACAATTGTACACTGCTGATTGCGATTTTTCCGTTGAATAGGGGGATAATATCAAACTTGGCGGAAAGACGAGTAATTTTAAGCATCTCTTTGCCCGATTGATCGTCGAGCAGCACATCGTCTATGATGATACGATTCAATAGTCCGATATCTATCTTACCGATAGTCAGTTCAGTACCTAATGTCCAGGATAGTTCTTTTGCGACAAACGTGGTCATATTTCGCTGAATAAAAGGAATATTCAGCAAAATGATAGTTCCGATATATACACCTAATATAATACCGATAACCCAGCGTACAGTCTTCTTCAGCGTTCTGATAAGCGGTTGTTTTTATTTTGCGAACAAAAATATAAAATAGTTCGTTATGAATCCTACTTTTATCATTACTTTTGCATCGTTTAAATATCAAAAAGCGTATGAGTACAATTATATTAGGAATTGAGTCTTCCTGTGACGATACGTCGGCTGCGGTAATAAAAGATGGTTTTCTGTTGTCGAATGTAGTGTCCAGTCAGGCGGTGCATGAAGCTTACGGTGGTGTAGTACCTGAATTAGCATCACGTGCGCATCAGCAAAATATAGTACCTGTGGTGCATGAAGCATTGAAACGTGCAGGGGTGACGAAAGAGGAATTGAGTGCGGTAGCTTTTACGAGAGGTCCCGGACTGATGGGATCGTTGCTGGTGGGAGTATCTTTTGCGAAAGGGTTTGCCCGCTCATTAAACATTCCCATGATCGATGTTAATCATCTGACAGGACATGTATTAGCACATTTCATTAAAGAAAAGGGTGAAGAGAATGAACAACCCACTTTCCCATTCCTTTGCTTGTTGGTGTCCGGAGGTAATTCTCAAATCGTACTGGTGAAGGCATACAATGATATGGAGATTCTGGGACAGACAATTGATGATGCTGCCGGAGAAGCTATTGACAAATGTTCAAAAGTGATGGGGCTTGGTTACCCGGGCGGTCCCATTATTGACCGTTTGGCACGTCAGGGCAATCCGAAAGCTTATACATTCAGCAAACCCCACATCCCAGGGTTGGACTATAGTTTTAGTGGATTGAAGACATCGTTTCTTTACTCGTTGCGTGATTGGATGAAAGAAGATCCCGATTTTATCGAACATCATAAGACTGATTTAGCCGCTTCTCTTGAAGCGACTGTTGTAGATATATTGATGGATAAACTCCGTAAAGCAGCCAAACAGTATAAGATTAACGAGGTAGCTGTAGCAGGTGGTGTATCCGCCAATAACGGTTTGCGTAATGCTTTCCGTGAGCATGCGGAGAAGTATGGCTGGAAGATTTTTATTCCAAAGTTTAGCTATACCACGGACAATGCTGCAATGATCGCTATTACGGGATATTTTAAATATCAGGATAAAGACTTCTGTCCTATGGAATTGCCGGCTTATTCACGTGTGACTTTATAAAAGAAAAGAGGGTAGATCTTTCTTCTTCTTTATATCTATAATATTGAGAAAGCTAAATAAAAAAAATCATGTTTGCAGAGATAATAACCATCGGTGATGAGTTGCTGATAGGCCAGGTGACTGACACTAATTCGGCATGGATGGGACGCGAATTAAATAAAGTCGGTATCGAAGTTATTCGTGTAGTGTCTGTACGTGATCGTGCAGAAGAGATAACCGAAGCAGTGGATGCCTCGATGAAAAGGGCGGATATTGTATTGATGACAGGTGGTTTGGGCCCTACTAAGGATGATATCACCAAACAAACCCTTTGTGAATATTTTGGTACCAGACTGATTTTCAGTGAGGCTGTATTTGAAAATGTGAAGCGGGTATTAGCTGGAAAAATACCGATGAATGCGTTGAATAAGAGTCAGGCGATGGTGCCAGAGAATTGTACGGTCATTAATAATCGGGTGGGAAGTGCCTCTGTCAGTTGGTTTGAAAAGGATGGTAAAGTGCTTGTTTCCATGCCCGGTGTTCCTCAGGAGATGACTACGGTAATGAGTGAAGAAGTGATTCCTCGTTTGTGCGCAAAGTTTCATACAGATGCCATTGTACATCGTACTTTTACTGTGCAAAACTATCCGGAATCAGTGCTGGCTGAAAAACTGGAGCCTTGGGAGGTGGCGCTGCCGTCCTGTATTAAACTTGCTTACTTGCCTAAACCCGGTTTGATTCGTTTGAGATTGACAGGACGTGGACAAGATCGTCAGGAAGTAGAGACATGCTTAAATGTTGAGAGCGCCAAATTGGAAGCCATTTTAGGTGAAGATATTTTGGATGAAGAAGATACACCGATTGAGATTCTGATTGGGGAGCTTCTGAAAAAGAAGAAATTGACCCTTTCCACCGCAGAAAGCTGCACCGGTGGAAGTATTGCAGCCCGTGTTACTTCGGTTGCCGGAAGTTCGGAATACTTTAAAGGAAGTGTAGTGGCGTACTCTAATGAAATAAAGATGAAATTGCTGGGTGTGTCGATGGAAACGCTTGAAAAGAAAGGTGCTGTAAGCGAGGAAACCGTAATTGAGATGGTAAAAGGTGCGATGAAAGCGCTGAAAACTGATTGTGCAGTCGCCACTTCGGGCATCGCAGGTCCTGGCGGAGGTACTAAAGAGAAGCCTGTTGGTACAGTCTGGATTGCCGCTGCCTATAAAAATGAAATTTGCACTATGAAGCAGGAAACTGACCGCGGAAGAGAAATGAATGTGGAGAGAGCAGGTAATAATGCTCTTCTGTTACTTCGAAAATTGGTGAAATGAAGAAAAATTACCGCTGAATAATGAATTTATTTAAGAAATGCTTGTTTTATATCTATAAAAGTGCTTACTTTGCGCTCTGTTTGAAAGAAGTATAGATTAAAACTATAAAAATAAGATAGAAATGTCGAAGATTTGTCAAATTACCGGAAAGAAAGCCATGATTGGCAACAATGTTTCACACTCAAAGAGAAGAACAAAAAGAACCTTTGATTTGAACTTGTTTAACAAGAAATTCTATTATGTAGAACAGGACTGCTGGATCAGTCTGAGCATTTGCGCCAACGGTCTGCGCATTATTAACAAAAAAGGTTTGGATGCTGCTTTGAAGGATGCAGTAGCTAAGGGTTATTGTGATTGGAAAAGCATTAAAGTAATTGGCTAAAAGTAGAGGAGAATAACTGATTATGGCAAAGAAAGCAAAAGGTAACAGAGTACAGGTGATTCTGGAATGTACAGAACACAAAGAGAGTGGAATGCCGGGAACATCTCGCTATATCACAACTAAAAACAGAAAGAATACAACTGAAAGACTTGAGTTGAAGAAATACAACCCGATTCTGAAGAGAGTAACAGTACACAAGGAAATTAAATAATAATAGTATAACCCATGGCAAAGAAAACAGTAGCAAGTTTGCACGATGGTTCTAAGGAAGGTCGTGCTTATACGAAGGTTATCAAGATGGTTAAGTCTCCGAAGACCGGTGCTTACATCTTTGATGAGCAAATGGTTCCTAACGAAAAAGTACAGGACTTTTTCAAGAAATAAGATAAATGCAGTTGCTGTAAGGCGCTGATTACTTATAAAGCTCCTCTCGCCGATATATCGGCGGGGGGATTTTTTTTGCTATTAAATCGTTTCGGCTTTTATTATTTGTTAATTTTGTTATATCTTTGTGGCATAATGTATTGTACAAAAAAATAGACTATGGGATTTTTTAGTTTTTTCTCAAAAGAAAAGAAGGAAACATTAGATAAAGGATTATCTAAAACAAAGGAGAGTGTGTTCGGGAAGATTGCCCGTGCTATAGCCGGTAAATCGAAAGTGGATGATGAGGTGCTGGATAATCTGGAAGAGGTGTTGATTACTTCGGATGTGGGCGTAGAAACTACGTTGAAGATTATAGAACGTATCGAGAAGCGTGCTGCAGACGAGAAATATATGAATGCGAAGGAGCTGAATGTGATTCTGCGCGATGAAATCGCTGCTTTGCTCACAGAGAACAACTCGGATGATGTGGACGACTTTGAAACTCCTGTTGCGAAGAAGCCATACGTGATTATGGTAGTGGGAGTGAATGGTGTAGGAAAAACCACGACTATAGGCAAACTGGCTTATCAGTTTAAGAAAGCCGGCAAATCCGTTTATCTGGGTGCTGCCGATACTTTCCGTGCGGCGGCGGTGGAGCAGCTGGTTATCTGGGGAGAACGTGTGGGGGTTCCCGTCATTAAACAGAAAATGGGTGCTGACCCTGCTTCTGTGGCATTTGATACTTTGAGTTCAGCGGTAGCCAATAATGCCGATGTGGTGATTATAGATACGGCCGGACGTTTGCATAATAAAGTGGGTCTGATGAACGAACTGACCAAAATTAAGAATGTAATGAAGAAGGTTGTGTCGGATGCTCCGAATGAGGTACTGCTTGTTTTGGACGGTTCCACCGGACAGAACGCATTTGAGCAGGCCAAGCAGTTTACTTTGGCAACGGAGGTTACGGCAATGGCTGTAACCAAGCTGGACGGAACGGCTAAAGGCGGTGTTGTAATCGGAATCTCCGATCAGTTTAAGATTCCGGTAAAGTACATCGGTCTGGGAGAAGGTATAGAGGACTTGCAGGTGTTCCGTAAAAAAGAGTTTGTCGATTCATTGTTCGGAGGGAATGCATGAAACGGAAAACCATTGATATCATAACATTAGGCTGCTCTAAAAATTTAGTGGACTCGGAGCATTTGATGCGCCAGCTGGAGGAAGCGGGTTTTCATGTGACGCATGATGCCGAGCGTCCGAAAGGAGAGATTGCAGTAATTAATACCTGCGGTTTCATCGGCGATGCAAAAGAGGAGTCCATCAATATGATTCTTGAATTTGCGCAGGCCAAGGAAGAAGGCGAGGTGGAGAAACTCTATGTTATGGGTTGCCTTTCGGAACGTTATCTGAAGGAATTGGCTGTTGAGATACCGCAAGTAGATAAATTTTATGGCAAGTTCAATTGGAAGGAGCTTTTACAAGATTTAGGAAAGGTCTATCATGATGAGTTATATATCGAACGGACATTGACAACTCCCCAACACTATGCTTACCTGAAAATTTCAGAAGGGTGTGACCGCAAATGTTCTTATTGTGCCATTCCCATTATTACAGGACGCCATATCTCCAAACCGATGGAGGAAATTTTGGACGAAGTACGATATCTGGTATCGCAAGGCGTGAAAGAATTTCAGGTGATCGCCCAGGATTTGACTTATTACGGTTTGGATTTGTATAAACGCCATGCGTTGCCGGAACTGGTGGAACGCATCTCCGATATTCCGGGAGTGGAATGGATCCGCTTGCATTATGGTTATCCGTCCCATTTCCCTTATGATCTGCTCAGGGTGATGAGCGAACGCGATAACGTTTGCAAATACATGGATATTGCCCTTCAGCATATCAGCGACCCGATGTTGAAGAAAATGCGCCGTAACATCACGAAAGAAGAAACATATGCCTTGATACGCCGGATGCGGGAAGAAGTACCCGGCATCCATTTGCGTACGACCTTGATGGTAGGACATCCAGGAGAGACGGAAGAAGATTTCAATGAGTTGTTGGACTTTGTCCGTAAGGTTAAATTCGACCGTATGGGAGCTTTTGCCTATTCGGAGGAAGAGGGAACCTTTTCGGCTGAGCATTACGAGGATGAGATTCCTTTTGAGACCAAGCAAGCCAGATTGGATAAATTGATGGCTTTGCAGCAGAAGATTTCGCGGCTCAGAAAATAGGAAAGATTTTCAAGGTGATTATAGACCGTAGCGAAGGAGAATATTATATAGGACGTACGGAGTTTGATTCGCCTGAGGTGGATCCGGAGGTTCTGATTCCTGTGAGCGAAGGGACTTTATCTCTCGGAACGTTCTATGAGGTGAAGATTACAGATGCCGATGACTTTGATTTGTATGGTACTCGAATGTTTTAAAGAGCTGTATACGTATGAATAACAAGGAGTTTATAGCGGAATTGTCCCGTCGTTTAGGTTATACGGTGAAGGATGCGTCTTCATTG
>OHGS01000763.1_pt1 | contig 12887 bp, 20 predicted proteins | sample 1567831 | NCBI WGS metagenome assembly OHGS01 (sample SAMEA3879596, study PRJEB24766) | human gut metagenome | biome: human-associated habitat; feature: feces | place: USA | collected 1985/1987
GCCGATCGGCATGTTTTCGCGGATCTTGAAGTTCGCGATAGCCTTGCGGGTGCGGGTGACCATCGGCTTCTGGCCGGCGATCTTGGTCATGTCGCCAACGGCGGCGTCGACAAGCTTCTTGTCGTTAACGGCTTCACCGACACCCATGTTCAGCGTGATCTTAGTGATACGCGGAACCTGCATCGTGGTCTTGTAGCCGAACTTCTTCATGAGTTCGGGGACAATGGTGTCGTGATACATGGAACTAAAACGAGACATTGTCACCCTCATTAGGCCTTGGCGCCGACAACGGCACCGTTGCTCTTGAACACGCGAACCTTCTTGCCGTCAACTTCCTTGAAGCCGACGCGGTCGCCCTTGCCCGTTTCCGGGTTGACCAGCATGACGTTGGACTGATCGATCGGCATGTTCTTTTCAACAATGCCGCCGGCAACGCCGAGATGCGGATTCGGACGAACGTGCTTCTTAACGACGTTCACGCCTTCGACGATGACATGGCTGTCGTCAACGCGGGAGAGGACGGTGCCCTTCGTGCCCTTGTCACGGCCAGCAATGACGACGACTTCGTCGCCCTTACGGATACGCTGCATCGCTTCTCCTTAATTAAAGAACTTCGGGAGCGAGCGACACGATCTTCATGAACTGCTCGGTACGCAGTTCGCGCGTGACCGGCCCGAAGATGCGGGTGCCAATCGGCTCCAGCTTGCTGTTGAGAAGAACGGCGGCATTGCCATCAAAATTGATGGAGGAGCCATCCGGGCGGCGAACGCCGTGAGCGGTGCGAACGACGACCGCATTGTAGACTTCGCCCTTCTTGACACGGCCGCGGGGGGCCGCTTCTTTGACAGTCACCTTGATGACGTCACCGATGTTGGCATAACGGCGCTTGGAGCCGCCCAACACCTTGATACACATCACCGAACGAGCACCGGTGTTATCGGCGACGTCCAGTCGGCTTTGCATCTGAATCATGGTTTAGAAAATCCCAACTTATTCCACATTAGCGGATAGTATTGGTCCCGTTTAGGGGAGGAAGGCAGTAAATCGGCCGTCTCGGAAGCCTTGCCTGGCGCAAGGGGAGGCGGACAATTCACAACCCAAGAAAAGTAATCGCCCGAGACACCGCTAGGGGTACCCCGGGCGATTGGCTTGCAACTATAAACTAATGTTTAGAGCTGTGCAAGCGAATCTGGCGATTTTTTTCGCCGGCTTCAACTTAGAGGACAACGGCCTTTTCGAGAACCTTCGTCACCGTCCAAGACACGGTCTTGGAGAGGGGACGGCATTCAGCGATTTCAACCTTGTCGCCTTCGTTGCAGCCAATTTCGTCGTGAGCATGATACTTCTTGCTCTTGACGACGTACTTGCCATACAGCGGATGCTTGACCTTACGTTCAACGAGGACCGTAACGGTCTTTTCCATCTTGCTGCTGGAGACCGTGCCGACGAGGGTACGGTTCAGAGACTGAGCGGTTTCCGTCATTTCGTGGTCGCCTTTTCGGTAAGGATCGTGCGAACGCGCGCGATATCACGACGCGTCGTGCGCAGCGAACTCGTGTTCGTGAGCTGCTGGGTGGCCTTCTGCATACGCAGCTTGAAGTGCGTGTTCTGAAGGTCGTTCAGTTCCTGTTTGAGCGCGGCCTCATCCTTGGCGCGCAGTTCCTTAGCGTTCATGTCCGTCTCCTTACATGCCGATCTGGCGGACAACAAACGTGGTCTTCACGGGCAGCTTGGCGGCAGCGAGAGCAAAAGCTTCGCGGGCGAGCTGTTCGTCAACCCCGTCCATTTCATAGAGCACACGGCCCGGCTGAACCAGCGCAACCCAGTACTCCGGATTACCCTTACCGTTACCCATTCGGACTTCAGCAGGCTTGCTGGAGATGGGCTTGTCCGGGAACACACGGATCCACACGCGACCACCACGCTTAATGTGGCGGGTGATGGCGCGACGGGCAGCTTCAATCTGGCGTCTTCAGACCGAATTCGCCGAAAGAAACATTGGCACCGCGCGTGGCGAGACCATAGTTACGGCCCTTCTGGTCCTTACGATATTTGCGACGATTAGGTTGCAGCATCGTTATTCTCCGTCCTTAGCAGCCGGCTTGCGGGCCTGCTGCTGCTTGTCATTGCGACGACCGTTGTTGCGGCGAGCACCCGGCTTGCCGGCACGGTCACCGGGGCGACGGCCACGACGATCTTCGCGGGGAGCTTCAACAGCTTCTTCCTGGCCGAAGTTGTCACCCTTGTAAACCCAGACCTTAACACCGACGATACCGTACGTGGTAAGGGCTTCGGAGAAGCCGTAGCCGATGTTGGCGCGAAGGGTCTGAAGAGGCACGCGGCCTTCACGGTACCATTCGCAACGGGCGATGTCGGCACCGTTGAGGCGGCCGGACGACATGATCTTGATGCCCTGGGCACCGAGACGCATGGCGTTCTGCATGGCGCGCTTCATGGCGCGACGGAACATAACGCGCTTTTCGAGCTGCTGCGTGATGCCGTCAGCGATGAGCTGAGCGTCGAGTTCCGGACGGCGGACTTCTTCGATGTTGACGTGAACGGGCACGCCCATCATCTTCTGAACTTCAGCCTTGAGAGCCTCGATGTCGGCACCCTGCTTGCCGATCACGATACCCGGACGTGCGGAGAAGATCGTGATGCGAGCATTGTTAGCCGGACGTTCGATGAGAATACGGCTGACGCTGGCGTTGCGAAGCTTCTTGAGAAGGAAGCTGCGAACAGCGAGGTCTTCACCGAGCGTGCGGGAAAAATCACGGCCAACCGCGTACCAACGCGACGTCCAATTGCGCGTCACGGGAAGACGGAAGCCGGTGGGATTAATTTTCTGACCCATGGTACACCTTTACTTAGCTTTCGCGTCGCCAACAGAAATATAGATATGGCTGGTCTGCTTGTTGATGCGGGTGCCGCGGCCCTTAGCGCGGGCAGCGAAACGGCGCAGCGTAGCAGCCTTTTCCACGTGAATCTTGGTCACGACCAGCGTGTCGATGTCGGCACCGTCATTGTGCTCGGCATTGGCGATGGCGCTCTCAAGAGCCTTCTTGATGATGACAGCAGCCTTCTTCTGCGTGAAGGTGAGGATGGCGAGAGCCTTGTCCACGGGCTTGCCGCGAACGAGGTCAGCAACCAAACGACCCTTCTGAGCCGAAAGGCGGACACCACGGACGATAGCAGTAGTTTCCATTTACTTACCCACCTTCTTGTCGCCGGCAGCGTGGCCCTTGAACGTGCGGGTATTCGCAAATTCGCCGAGCTTGTGGCCGACCATGTTTTCATTGATGTACACCGGAACGTGCTGACGGCCGTTGTGGACGGCGATGGTCAGACCGATGAACTCGGGAAGAATCGTAGAGCGACGGGACCAGGTCTTGAGCGGACGCTTGTCGCGGCTCGCCTGGGCGGCTTCAACCTTCTTCATCAGGTGCCCGTCAACAAACGGGCCTTTCTTCAAGGAACGAGACATTCAGGCCCCCTTATTTACGGTTACGACGCGAGACAATCATGTTGTCCGTGCGCTTGCAGTTGCGGGTACGGTAGCCCTTCGTGAGCTGACCCCACGGCGTGACAGGAGCGCGACCGGTACCGGTCTTGCCTTCACCACCACCATGCGGATGGTCAACCGGGTTCATGGCAACGCCACGGACCGTCGGACGGACACCGCGCCAGCGCTTGGCACCGGCCTTGCCGAGTTCGCGGAGGCTGTTTTCTTCGTTGCCGACCGTACCGATCGTGGCGCGGCATTCGATGAGAACGCGGCGGACTTCACCGGAACGGAGGCGGATCTGGGCGTATTCACCTTCACGGGCCACGAGTTGGGCGAAAGCACCGGCAGCGCGGACCATCTGAGCACCCTTGCCCGGGAGCATTTCGATGCAGTGAATCGTGGAACCGACGGGAATGTTGCGGAGCGGAAGCGTGTTGCCGACCTTGATCGGGGATTCCGGACCGTTCATGATTTCCTGACCAACGGTCAGGCCCTTCGGAGCAATGATGTAGCAGCGTTCGCCGTCGGCGTAGCAGACCAGAGCGATGTGAGCGGAACGATTCGGATCGTATTCGATACGTTCAACGCGGGCGGGCACACCGTCCTTCTGGCGCTTGAAGTCGATGATACGATAAGCGCGCTTGGCACCGCCGCCCTTGTGACGGCAGGTGATATGACCGTTGTTGTTACGGCCGGAACCGCGGTTCTTCTTTTCAGTCAGAGCGGCCCAGGGCTTGCCCTTGTGGAGCTCCTTGTTGACAACCTTAACCGCATGACGGCGACCGGCGGACGTCGGCTTGAGTTTGACGAGAGCCATTACTTCACCTCTTGCGCGAAGTTGATTTCCTGACCCTGAGCGAGCGTGACGTAAGCCTTGCGGACGTCATTGCGCTTGCCCATGAAGCGGCCAAAGCGCTTCTGCTTGCCCTTCAGGTTCAGGATTTGAACGGATTTGACCTGCACCTTGAAGAGCAGTTCAACAGCAGCCTTGACCTCGGCCTTGTTGGCGTCGGGAACGACGACGAAGCAGGCCTGGTTCAGCTTCTCGGCGACCATGGTGCTCTTTTCAGAGATCACCGGGGCGACGAGCACCTTCAAAAGACGTTCCTGGTTCATGCCAGCATCTCCTCAATCTCGGACACAGCGGCCTTCGTCACCACCACCTTGTCGAAGTAAAGGAGGCAGAGCGGATCGGCGTAACGGGTCGGGACAACGAGCACATCCTTCATGTTGCGGGAAGCGAGGATGAGGTTGTCGGTGAGTTCTTCAGCGCCAACGACGAGAAGAACCTTGTTCTGCAGACCCATCGTCTTGAGCTGCGTGGCAAAAGCCTTGGTCTTCGGGGATTCGACCGCGAAGGATTCGACAACGCAAAGACGTTCGTCGGCAACGAGCTTCGACCAGATGGAAGCCATCGCAGCGCGGTACATCTTCTTGTTGACCTTCTGGCTGAAGTTTTCGTCCGGGGAGTTCGGGAAGGCACGACCGCCGCCACGCCACACCGGGGAAGACGTCATACCAGAGCGGGCACGACCCGTGCCCTTCTGGCGCCAGGGCTTCTTGGTGGAGTGATGCACAGCTTCACGGGTGAGCTGAGCACGCGTACCAAGACGCGCATTAGCCTGGAAAGCGACCACGATCTGGTGCACCAGAGCTTCATTGTATTCACGACCGAACACGGCTTCGTTGACATCAACGGTCTTGCCCTGTTCGTTCAGGAAATTGAGTTCCATTGTTTCGCTCCTTACGCCTTAACAGCCGGACGGACGATCACTTCGCCGCCCTTGGCGCCGGGAACAGCACCGCGAACCAGCAGAAGCTGACGTTCAGTGTCAACGCGCGCAATGATGAGGTTCTGCGTCGTGCGCTGCACATCGCCCAGATGACCGGCCATACGCTTGCCGGGGAAAACGCGGCCCGGGTCCTGACGGTTACCGATAGAACCAGGGGCACGGGTCGTCACGGAGTTACCGTGGGACGCGCGGTTGGACGAGAAGTGGTGACGCTTGATACCACCCTGGAAACCCTTACCGATGGTCGTGCCGGTCACGTCGACCTTCTGACCTTCCGTGAACATTTCGGCCTTGAGGGCCATGCCGGGCTTGAATTCGGCAACCTGTTCAGCTTCGATATGGAACTCTTTGAGCATGCTGCCAGCTTCAACGCCAGCCTTAGCAAAATGGCCAGCAAGGGGCTTGCTCACGCGCGTGGGCTTCTTGGAGCCGAACGCGACTTGGATTGCATTGTAGCCGTCGGTTTCAACCGTCTTCACCATAGTGACACGGTTGTTCGACACATCGAGCACAGTCACGGGAACGGACACGCCGTCTTCCGTGAAAATGCGCGTCATGCCGATCTTGCGACCGACGATGCCGAGCTTATCACTCATTGTTTTCTCCACCCCGGCTGCGATTGGCCGGGACCGTTTTCATGAAAAAGCCAACTGGTTCCTGAGTTGTGAACCGTTTGGACTGAAAGGCGCGATTGTAGCTGTGATTCTCTGAGTGTGCAACTCATTTTGCGACTTTTCTTGTGAAGCACAGCTGACAGTCTGAATTTGATTACTGGACCTTGATCTTGACGTCGACGCCAGCCGGGAGGTCAAGCTTCATGAGAGCGTCAACCGTCTTGTCGGTCGGATCAACGATGTCCATGAGACGCTGGTGGGTGCGGATTTCGAGCTGATCGCGGGACGTCTTGTTGACGTGCGGGGAGCGAAGGATGTCGAAGCGCTGGATGCGGGTGGGAAGGGGGACCGGACCACGGACCACGGCGCCGGTGCGCTTGGCGGTGTCGACGATTTCGAGAGCCGACTGGTCGATCAACTTGTAGTCATACGCCTTGAGGCGGATGCGAATGCGCTGAGACTGCATTTCGTATTCCTGTAAAAAAAGAACAGATAAAAGAACAGAGGGAGCGGAGTATACACCCCGCTCCCTCGAGCGATCAAGTCAAATTACCGAAAAAATTCGATTATTCGATGACAGCGGCAACGACGCCAGCGCCGACGGTGTGACCGCCTTCGCGGATGGCGAAGCGGAGACCCTGTTCCATGGCGATCGGGCAGATGAGCTTGACGGTCATCTGGATGTTGTCGCCAGGCATGACCATTTCAACGCCTTCCGGCAGTTCGATCGTGCCCGTAACGTCCGTCGTACGGAAGTAGAACTGCGGACGATAGCCCTTGAAGAACGGGGTGTGACGGCCGCCTTCTTCCTTCGTCAGGACGTAGACTTCGCCCTTGAAGTGGGTGTGCGGGGTGATCGTACCCGGCTTGGCGAGAACCTGGCCGCGTTCGACGTCTTCACGCTTCGTACCACGGAGAAGGATACCGACGTTGTCACCGGCTTCGCCTTCGTCCAGGAGCTTGCGGAACATTTCGACGCCCGTGCAGGTCGTCTTCGTCGTCGGCTTGATACCGACGATTTCGATTTCGTCGCCAACGCGGATGACACCACGTTCAACACGACCCGTCACAACCGTACCACGGCCGGAGATCGAGAACACGTCTTCGATCGGCATAAGGAACGGCTGGTCCACGGCGCGTTCCGGCGTCGGGATGTAGGAGTCGAGCTGGTCAGCGAGGGCGAGGATGGCCGGTTCGCCGATCGGGGACTGGTCGCCTTCGAGAGCGAGCTTGGCGGAACCCTTGACAATGGGGATCGTGTCGCCCGGGAAGTCGTAGTTGGACAGAAGGTCACGGACTTCCATTTCGACGAGTTCGAGAAGTTCTTCGTCGTCGACCATGTCGCACTTGTTCAGGAACACGATGATGTACGGAACACCGACCTGACGGGCGAGAAGGATGTGTTCGCGCGTCTGGGGCATCGGACCGTCAGCAGCGGAGCACACGAGGATGGCGCCGTCCATCTGGGCAGCACCGGTAATCATGTTCTTCACGTAGTCAGCGTGACCCGGGCAGTCAACGTGAGCATAGTGACGGGTGGCCGTTTCGTATTCAACGTGAGCGGTGTTGATGGTGATGCCGCGAGCCTTTTCTTCAGGCGCAGCGTCGATCTGGTCGTAAGCCTTGGCTTCGCCGCCGAACTTCTTGGAGAGGATCGTGGTGATAGCAGCCGTCAGCGTGGTCTTACCATGGTCCACGTGACCGATCGTGCCCACGTTAACGTGGGGCTTGGTACGTTCAAACTTACCCTTGGCCATCTTTGGCTCCTGAACAAGCTCCCAGCTCCCGGGAAGGAACTGGAATTATTTAAAGAGAAGGAAAAAATTAGTGGTGCCCATGATGCGGATCGAACGCATGACCTCTCCCTTACCAAGGGAGTGCTCTACCACTGAGCCACATGGGCACGCTTCATGGAGCGGGTGAAGGGAATCGCAGGAGGAGTTGCTCCATCTGGATCTAGTGTCCTTCCGCGCTGCATTTGAGAAATTCGCTTTGCGAAAGTTTCGCTGGTGGAGAGGGATGGATTCGAACCATCGTAGGCGTAAGCCAACAGATTTACAGTCTGCCCCCTTTAGCCACTCGGGCACCTCTCCGTAACGAGGATTTGAATTATGCAGACGTCTTTTCGAACTGTCAATAGCACTTCTTCAAAAAGGCTTAAATTCCGTATTACTACTTAAAAACAATCCCCTTCCCCTAAGATCTCATGCGTATACACTAGACAAACAACCGCATTCACAACCGCCTGCAGGGCCCCGCGTCAATGCCTTCGCTCGACTCGATCATCACCTTCAGCACGCTTGCCGCGCTCGTACAGTTCGGCATCATCATCAGCGTCATCCTGCGCGTCATGCTCACGCGCCACCCGCCCGGATCAGCGTTTGCGTGGATTCTCATCACCACACTTCTCCCCTACTTCGGCTTCATCCTCTACCTTCTCTTCGGCGAACGTCCGATCGGCCAACTCCGAGCCACGCGTTTTCGCAAGCATCTCGCGCACCTTAAGGAGCTCTCGCGCCAGAAGCTCACTCCTACGGGGCCGCTGCCGCGCCACCTCGCCAGACACCGCACGCTCATACATCTGGCGACCCGCATGGGGAACCTTCCCGTAACGTCGGGCACCGAAATCAGGCTTCTCTCCTCCTCAGACGACACGTTCGCCGCCATCATCAGCGACATTGAAGCCGCCTGCAGCTCAATCGACATGGAGTTCTACATCTGGCATCCGGGCGGCGAGGCCGACAAGGTGGCCGCCTCGCTCCTCAAGGCCCATGAGCGCGGCGTGTCGACGACTTCGGCTCGCGCGCCTTCCTCAAGAGCGACACCTGCAGGGCGTTCCGCAATGCAGGGATCGAAGTCGCCAAGGCCATGCCCATGCGGCTCCTGCACTTCTTCGGCCTTCAGCGCGTCGACCTGCGCCTCCACCGCAAGACCATCATCATCGACAACGAGATTGGCTACACGGGCAGCCTGAACATGATCGACCCGCACACCTACGACGCCGCGCGCACCGTCGGCCCCTGGGTCGACGCCATGGTCCGCCTCACCGGCCCCGCCGTGCAGAGCCTGCGCGCCACCTTCCTGATCGACTGGGCCATCCAGCCCGACGGGGACCCCTCAGACCTCGAGCGGGTCCACTCCGTCCCTCCGATCCCACAGCTCGGCACGGCCACGATCGTCACGGTGCCCTCAGGTCCCTACGGTCAAAAGGACCCGAACCTTTACCTGCTGCTCGACACCATCAACGCCGCACGCTTCAACATCACCATCACGACGCCCTACTTCGTTCCCAACGAAGGCCTTGCCACGGCCCTTCTGAGCGCCGCATACAGAGGCGTGAAGATCAGACTGATCGTACCCGCCAACGCCGACAGCAAGGCCGTCACCTGGGCCGCCCGACGCTACTTCGACGACATGCTCTCCGCCGGCGTCGAAGTGCTCCTCTACAACGGAGGACTGCTGCACACCAAGTCCATCTCCGTCGACGACGAATATGCCGTCTTCGGCACCGTCAACTTCGACAACCGCAGCATTCACCTCAACTTCGAGATGATGCTGCTCATCTTCGACGCCTGCTTCATTCACGACCTAAAAAAGCTGCACGACTCCTATGCGGAGCAGTGCAGCCGTCTCGACCCCGAAACCTGGTACCGGCGCCCCGTGTCCGAGCGCCTCAAGGAAGGGGCCTGCTATCTGATTTCTCCTCTGCTTTAAGGAGAGTTACTTTCGCTCCTCGATATCCTCGACGTCGTTCATCTTCCACTTCTTGTTGTCCGACGTCTTGATGCTGAGCACCGTCGTCTCCGTGCGCGTCTCACGCACGTCTTCACGAGCGCCCTGCTCGGAAGCCTGACGACTTGCGGCGGCACGGCTCATCGCCTCGTACCAGTCGGTGGTGCCGCCCGCCTGCCTGGCCTTCCACCATGCCCATCCCCAGGCGACAAGCCCCATCACCATGACGGCGGCGATGACCGCAAGCACCACGGGCAGCATCAGGAAGCCGAGACCGACAAGCACGGCGAACGAAACCAACCCGATCAGGATGCGAACAAAGGGGTTTCCTGACGTCTGAAAAACATAGAGCGGCATAAGCGTCTTTCTCCGATAGGCCTCCGGCGTCTTCAAGTTCTGTGGCACATTGCCGGAGCTTCACATTCAAGTATAAGAGGCGGCCCCGTTCCGCGGCGGCCCCTCATCTATTTCCTTCTAGATGGGGACGAATACACCCCGGGACAAGCGTTCGGGTTGTAAACATTCGTACCCTCAGAAGAATGAACGCAACTATGAGGCCGTTTCCGCCCCACGAAGCGTCATGTTTTTGTAAGATAGCAGACCACCCTATAATTGATCGATCAGCAGGCATCCCCTCACTCAAAAAAACGGATGCTTATCCGTGCAGCTTGCCGGTCAAGCAATGCTCAGTTTTCATTCCCAGAACAGCTTCCAAGCAGTTGTCCTGAGCCACCAAAGAAGATTTATGGACGCAGATAACAAAAACACTCTTCCGGACGTTCAGTCCGCGCGCGACGGCCGCAACATCGCCATCGACCGCGTCGGCGTTCGCGGCATCACCGTTCCCATTACGGTGGAGACCAAGGAAGACACCCTTGCCACCGTCGCCACCGTCGAAATGACCGTGTCGCTTCCTGCAGACAAAAAGGGCACGCACATGTCCCGCTTTGTCGCGCTCATGGAAGAGCATTCCGAACCGCTCAACGTGGACGTCGTCCGCTCTCTCATGGCCGACATGCTCAAGCGTCTTGACGCCGTTGACGGCACGATCGAGCTTCGCTTCCCGTTCTTCATCCGCAAGTGCGCCCCCGTCAGCAAGCTCACCAGCCTCATGAACTACGAGGCCGCCTGGATTGCCGACAGCCGCGGCGGCGTCATCACCGTCCGTCAGGAAACTGCCACTCCCGTGACGAGCCTCTGCCCCTGCTCCAAGGAAATCTCCCGCTACGGCGCTCACAACCAGCGCTCCCGCCTGACGGCCTCCGTCGAGCTTTCCGCTCCGATGAGCCTCGAAGAGCAGATCGCCTATAGCGAGGAGGCCGCCTCCTGCCAGCTCTGGGCCCGCCTGAAGCGCTCCGACGAAAAGTACGTCACGGAATACGCCTACGATCATCCGAAGTTCGTCGAAGACATCGTTCGCGACATGGCCGCCGCTCTCAACAAGGAAGAGCGCGTCGTCGCCTACCGCGTCGAGGCTGAAAACTTCGAATCCATCCACAATCACTCCGCCTACGCCTACATCACGCACGACAAGCGCTGATGCCCGCCAGGCACTGATACGTTCACAGCGTCGGCCTGTTGTCTGAACGGACGGCAGGCCGTTACGTTTTCCCGATCCCTTTCAGATGTGTCCTCACTCCCGAAAAGGTACACTGTGACGATCAGGAAAACGAACCCATCACTCACACGACACTCATCATGCTCGCTCAGCAAAAAGAGGCTCTGACCTCCCTCATTTCCGCCGCGCTCGAAACGCTCGGCGTCACCGGCGTCACCGTCATTCTCGAACGCCCGAAGATGCCCGAACACGGCGACGTCGCCTGTACGGTCGCCATGCAGCTCGCTCGCGCCCTCAAGAAGAACCCGCGCGAGATCGCCACGCAGATCGTCGAGGCCCTCAAGGCCAACCCCGAAAGCGAAGCTCTCATCAAGTCGGTCGAAATCGCCGGCCCCGGCTTCATCAACCTCCGCATTCAGGACAACGCCCGCCAGGAAATCATCCGTCAGGTCCTCAAGGCCGGCACGTCCTTCGGCTGCGGCGACGCCCACAAGAACCAGTCCGTTCTTCTTGAGTTCGTGTCCGCCAACCCGACCGGCCCGCTTCATCTCGGCCACGCCCGTCAGGGCGCCCTCGGAGACGTGCTTGCCAATCTTCTCGCCACTCAGGGCTGGAAAGTCACCCGCGAGTTCTACTACAACGACGCCGGCGTTCAGATCGGCAATCTCGCCGAATCCATCCGCCTGCGCGCCCGCGAGCTCAAGGGTGAAGTCGTCGAACTTCCTGAAAACGCCTATCACGGCGAATACGTGATCGCCATCGCCCGCGACTACCTTGACTGCAAGCCCGTGCATGCGCATGACGGCACGGTCATCGAATCCAAGGGCGACCTTTCCGACACCGACTGCATCCGTCGCTACGGCGTCGCCTATCTGCGCAACGAGCAGGACGACGACCTTGATGCGCTCGGCGTACACTTCGACAACCTCGAGTCCTCGCTCTACGCCTCCGGCCGCGTGCAGGCCGCCGTGCAGTCCATGATCGACTCCGGCCGCACCGAAGAACGCGACGGCGCCCTCTGGCTCAAGACCACCGAATGCGAAGACCTCGGCATTCACGACGACAAGAACCGCGTGATGCGCAAGGTCGACGGCACCTTTACCTACTTTGTGCCCGACGTCGCCTACCACCTTGCCAAGTTCGAGCGCGGCTTCACCAAGGCCGTCAACATTCAGGGCTCCGACCATCACGGCACGATTGCCCGCGTCCGCTGCGGCCTTCAGTGCTGCGCGCTCGCCCGTCAGATGAGCATCCCGAAGGAATTCCCCGAATACATCCTTCACAAGATGCTCTCCGTCGTGAAGGACGGCGAACCCGTCAAGATGAGCAAGCGCTCCGGCAACTACGTCACGCTGCGCGACCTCGTCGACATGGCCGGCCAGGACGCCGCCCGCTTCTTCCTCGTTGCCCGCAAGGCCGATGCCGAATTCGTCTTCGACATCAACCTCGCCCAGCAGAAGAGCGACGAAAACCCCGTCTACTATCTGCAGTACGCCCACGCCCGCATCTGCTCCGTGTTTGCGAACGCCAAGGAAAAGGGCTACGAAGTTCCGTCCGCCGACGAACTCATCAAGGCCGATCTCTCTAGCCTCGTGAGCGAGCAGGCCATGGACCTGATGGCCAAGATCGCCGAATATCCGTCGCTTCTCACGCTGGCCGCCAAGGACCATGCGCCGCACATGCTC
>OHGS01000774.1_pt1 | contig 12769 bp, 6 predicted proteins | sample 1567831 | NCBI WGS metagenome assembly OHGS01 (sample SAMEA3879596, study PRJEB24766) | human gut metagenome | biome: human-associated habitat; feature: feces | place: USA | collected 1985/1987
AAGGAGAACATCAAGACTTCACACATTCCCGTCATCCTGCTTACAGCCTGGAGCACCGACGAAGGACGCACTGAGGGCTACCATTCGGGAGCCGATGCCTACATAGCAAAGCCGTTTGACATGGAGGTGCTGCTGGCTCGCATAGACAATCTTCTGGAGAAGCAAGAGAAGCGCATCCGTAACTTCTCCCACAATCTGTCGCTCGACCCGAAGGCTGTTACCGACTCTGCTCATGACGAAAAGTTTTTGCAAGAAGTGATAGCTTGCATCGAGAAGAATATAGACAACACGGAATATACCATCGACTCCTTGGCTCATGATGTGGTGATGTCAAGAATGAGTCTCTATCGCAAGATGAAGGCGCTGACCGGACAGACTCCGGCCGATTTTATCAGGACGGTGAGGCTGAAGTCGGCGGCGCGTCTTTTGAAAACGGGACGATACAATGTTTCCGAGGCTTGTTATATGACGGGATTTTTCTCTCCTCAGAATTTTGCCAAGCATTTCAAAGATATGTTTGGTGTCTTGCCGTCGCAATATGGCTGATTGGTACGTTTCACATACATGGATGGTACGTTTGGCATAGCTGCATCACAAGGCTTTTGCCTACTTTTGCAGCAGAAAACATCTACCGTTCAGTCTTATGTCACAACCAATCACCAACCAAAGACAATTCATCGCCGATTTCTATACGTCTCACAGAGAGGAATTGGTCAACTTTGCCTCCTCACGCTTGGGAAATCGTGAGGAAGGAGAAGACCTTGTGCAAGATACTTTTGTCAAGATGATTGCCTATGACGGGCTCATCAATGCAGCAACCGTCAAGTCGTTTGCCTTCACCATTGCGGCCAACAAGGTGAAAGACTTGCTCCGCCGCCGTATCTATCGCCACCGCATGGAAGAAAGCCACAAATATAAAGCTGAGGTGCAATATGATTCTGTGGAGCGCATAGCCGAGTATCACGACACCTTAAGCATCATGGAGCGCGGAATGAGGCTCCTTTCCCCCGCCTGCCTCAAAGTTTACCACATGAATTTTTTCCACGACATGACGACCGGAGCCATTGCTGAAGAACTGCACGTTTCCCCACGAACCGTAGAAGCCCAGATTTTCTGTGCCCGCAAAAAGATGAGGGAATTTATGAGAAAAGAGGCGTAAAAGCTTGTTGCCCACTCTCTCCAATAGCACAACCTTTTTGTCAAGAGACCGTTTTTCTTTCCACTTAGGTTGCAGTTTCATTTTAAATTTCTATCTTTGCTGTCATAAACACTCAATCAACCCGATTATGACACTCCAACAGATTGAATATGTGATGGCCGTCTACCGGCACAAACATTTTGCCAAGGCGGCAGAGGCGTGCAACGTGACGCAACCCACACTGAGTTCGATGATTCAGAAACTGGAAGACGAACTGGGCGTGAAGCTCTTCGACCGCAAGCGGCAGCCCATCTTGCCCACGCCCATCGGCCGGCAGGTGATAGAGCAGGGATGGAAGGTGCTGGTGCGGGCACGCAAACTGAAAGAGACCGTGGAGGAGGAGAAACACTCGCTGCTTGGCACATTCCACATAGGCATCTTGCCCACCATAGCTCCCTACTTGATACCCCGGTTTTTCCCCCAGTTGATGAAGAAATATCCGGAAATGGACATCCGCATCATGGAGATGAAGACCGAGGACATCAAGCGTGCCTTGCGCCACGGCGACATCGATGTGGGCATCGTGGCCCTGCTCGACGAGATGGAAGATTTCGAGAATGTACACTTGTTCTACGAGCAGTTCTTCGGCTACGTGTCGGAGGGTGACAACCTGTATCAAAATAAGGTGATCAAGACGACCGACCTGAAAGGTGAATATCTGTGGATGCTCGACGAGGGCCACTGTTTCAGAGACCAGCTCGTGAAGTTCTGCCACCTCAAAGGGGCCAGCCAGAGCCAACGGGCCTACTCGCTGGGCAGCATCGAGACCTTCATGCGCATGGTGGAGAGCGGCAAGGGCATGACTTTCATCCCCGAGTTGGCGATACTGCAACTCACGGAGAAACAGAAAAGTCTTGTGCGCCCGTTTGCCATCCCCATCCCTACGCGTGACATCGTGATGCTGACCAACAGAAACTTCATACGCACCACCCTGCGCCAAATGCTGGTGGAGGAGATACAGAGTGCCGTACCCGAAGACATGCTGACACTGAAACAGATGCAGCAGAGGGTGTAGGGATAAAAAAGAAGGTCTCACCCCCGGCCTCTCTCCGAGGGGAGAGGAGGGAGTGATACACTTGGCTTCTTGAGTGGTCTGCTCTTAGGCAAGGGGACGACTGTACCGAAGAATCCGGGCCTCATATAGTTTGACTTGTGAACAAGAGGACAATGTTCTATATAGCATGAAACTTACAAAGATTGAGAAAAAGCCTTACACACAATTTTTCCACACTCATCTTTCTGTCTTATCTCATTCGTCCCATTAGCCTCATCAGGCTTATCAATTTCCTCACTTGGCCCAAACGACATTGCAAAACGGCCACACTTGGAAGCTCATCCGGGCCGAGTCGGAAGCTCATTTGGGCCGGATGACACCCCACTTCAAGGTGGAAACGTATCTTTTTAAGGAGTTGACGGACCGGTGAAGGGCCGGGAACTAAAAAAAGGAAGCACGCGTGTGCTCCCTTTGCCGTTGCAAAGATACAACAGAAAGTCCCGAATTGCAAATCGATGGTGAAAAAACACGACAGTTATTGAGCCGGACCATGTTTGATTGCTGGCAAATTGGTCGAATGGAATGAATAAGGTTGTGGGAAGAAAATTTCATGTTCGTTCGATTCTCCGTCAGATATTGTCTTGGTCGGAAAATGATGCTGATTGAGCGAATGAGATGTATGCAGGAGTCATAGGAAGAATGGCAGAATAGCCCAAACGCAGAAAGACACATGTCGAAGGTTTGCCAATGAAAAGTGTTAAAACCTGACTAATTAAAAGCAATGGTATTGGTAGTATCAAAAAGAATACCTACTTTTATGCGGAAAAAGACCATATAAGGCTCTAATGGGATGTCTAAAATATTCGGATTATGGCACCGAACCGTGAAAAACGGGCTGTTTCGGTATCTTATCGTTGTATTTGAATCCCGGAAATTGGCCGAACTAATGTTTCACTTAAAATAAAAGTTACAGCTTATGAGACTATTTACATTTTTATGGGCGTTGCTCCTGTTGCCTGCAATAGGAATGGCGCAGAGCGGCAATGAAGGTTTTGTTGAGCCGCCCGCAGGGGAGCCGACGGATTATTATTATCTGAGTGACGAACTCCGGCTCCACGACTTTGGGTTTATGGCACGCAACGTGCGTGAGATACAGTTCTATTTCACAGACGGCAACGATGTGTATATGCGCGACCTGATCGACTATGGAGGCTACTTGAAGGGCACCTTCGACAAGATTTCGGGCAAACTCTCATTCCCCAACGGGCAGGCTGTGGAGCAAGTGCAGTTTGGTGTCGGTAGCAAGATGCAGACTATCTTTTTTGCCGAACTCGACCCTGTGACAAACACGCCTATGGCGGGCAACATGACCCTGCAAGTCAAGGAGCAAGGCGGACGGAAGGTCATTTCGGCCACTCCCGGCATGAAATACGCCCTCTACTATGTCAAGGACGGGAAGAATATCATTTACAAACAGGCCCGGAATCCGTCATTTGTCGAAAAGAGTGTCTTTGACTCTTTCTCGGGAAGCGCACGTTACACCTACACTGACAATCTCTATGGTTCGGGTAATGCCGACCGGAGCATTACCTGCACAGCCGTTGACCGCACCATTTTCCTGAAAGGGCTGGAAGAATTGTTTAGCGATGCGTGGGCCCATGCGACCGTCATCGACGACAATGGCGGGAGAGCACTCTTTATCCCCACAAACCAATACCTCGGCAACTACAGTGCCGTGGAAGACTTTGTGCTTGTCTCCGGGGCGGCAACGAGCGACTATAGCCTGAACACGGAGGGCTACACGGGGCTCAAACTACCGATGGCTTTCGATGCCGGAAGCAAGACCTATAAATGTGTGGCCGACAAAAAAGACTTCTTCGGAGCGGCCGATGTACATGCCAATGGCAAGAGGGAGTGGGCCACCATCTATGAAAATGTCGTCATCTATCTGCCGGAGAACATTGTCGGCACAGCCACGGGAGTGAAGAGGGTCAATGCTTCTGCCGGAACCAAAGCGGCGGACAATCTCTATTACGACTTGCAAGGCAGGGCCACGACGGCTCCGGTGAGGGGTGTGTATATCCACGGAGGAAAGAAAGTCGTGGTGAAATAGCGATAAGCTCATACGTGATCGTGGGCATTCTTCCACTTTCCCACCTCCTCTGGCCTGTAGAGACTGCACCCGGGAAAGTGGGAGTTTTCACCACTTCGGAATCCAAATAACAGCTTGTAAAAAGCCCCGAAAGTTTCATGACTGACTTTCGGGGCTTTGCATTTTTAGGGTTATCGTTTCTTATTGTGCAGAAGGGTCTGCCGTCTTTCAGTCGAGGATGAGGCCGCCGTTGGGCTGGATGACCACCTGTGCTTCACCGTTTTTGCCCACTTTCAGCCGGCCTTTCATGCTCGGGAGAAACTTCTCGCCCTTCTTCTTGGGCAGGTCGGTGTAGTGGTTGACGGTCTGTCCGGCAAACATCGGCAGCCGGAGCGTCAGTTTCAGAGGTTTGTCGGTGGCGTTGAGGCCTGCCACATACCAGCGGTCGCCACTCCTTCTGGCCAACACGACATAGCGGGTGGGATAACCGTCGATGAACTTCACATCGTCCCAACTCTTGGGGAGCTGCTTCAGCCAGTCGAGTTCCCATTGCGGCACATCCTGCAGGTTGTTGGGATAGAGTGCCACGCAGTTGACACTGATTTGGTTGGTGATGCCCGTAGCCATCTCAAACACATCGCCCGTGTGGCGCTGATGGCGGCTCTTGTTGTCAGGGCTGAGATATTTGTTCATGATGATTCCGCCCCAGTCGAAACTTCCCACGGCATTTCTGGAGTAAGGGTGCATGGTCATCTCAAAAGCCTCTTTTTTGGCATGATAGTCCGTGAAAAACACATTCTCCGAGGCCAGTGCCGCTTCGCTGCCCACGTAGTTGGGATACAGCCGCTCCCAGCCGCGGGGCAGGGTGGCTCCGTGGAAGATGACTTGCAGCCCGTAGTCGTTGGCATCGCTCAGGATGTCTTCGTAGAGTTGCATCGTCTGTTGCTTGTCGCCCCCGAAGAAGTCTACCTTGATGCCCGTCACGCCGATGCGCTTCATCCAGGCCATCTCCCGCTTGCGGGCTATGGCATTGTTCATGATTTGTCGCGGCGTTTGCGGGGCATCGTTTTCAAATCCGTTGGAGTTGTACCAAAGCATCAGCCGCACTCCTTTACTCTGGGCATACCGGCTCAGCTCCTCCATCCGCTCGCGGCCTATCTGCTTGTCCCACAAGCCGTCTACCAGCACACTCTCATAGCCCATTGTGGCCGCAAGGTCTATCATCTTCACCTGGTCATCGTAGTTGGCTGAATTGTCCTGCCATATCAGCCAGCTCCATGTGTACCGCCCGGGTTGGTAGTCTTGCGACGGCTCGTAGAGAGGTTCTGTCACGTCGAAAGGAATCGTGGTCTCCACGATGGGAGCCGGCGAAGGCCCCACGGTGATGGTGCGCCAAGGCGTTGTGCCCGGCAGGGCGATGCCCGCCAGTTCGCTTCCAAGTCCGTTGTTCTCTCCCTTTTGCGGAAAGGCGATGGTGTAGCCCTTGCCTTCCTCATAGTCACTGAGGCGACAACCGGGATAGGCACTTGCCGCCCCGGCTTCGCTCACCAGCACCCAACCGTGTTGTCCCACCTTGAAAAGGCAGGGAAACGTGTAGCCCACGCCATATTGCGACTTCACGTTCATGGGCGCATCGGGGGTGTATTCTTCCTCGTAAGACGGTTTGGTGCGTTCCCATCCCGTCATGGGCGTTATCTGCGGACAAAGGAAAGTGGTCGTCTGCGCGGGGAAGTTGAAGCCGCTCACCTCTCGTTGTATCACCACCGCTTTGGGATTGTCGGCTTTCGGCCGAAGCAACTCGTAGCGGTAGGCCAAGTCGTTGTTTGAAATGTGCAGGTGGAGCGTCATGGAGTCGCGCTTGCCGTTGGCGAACCCCACGGTGGCTTCGGTCACCTCATGGTCCACCGCCGACCGCTTCGTGCGCGTCATCCGGTAGGTCAGACGCTTCGGCCCCTCTGTCTTCAGAGTGCCCATGGCCAGTCCCTGTGAGAAGTCGCTATAGTCGGCCACCAGTCCCAATGCCGAGCGCACGAGCATCGGCTTTCCGTCGTAATCTACCGTGTAAAACGCTTTCCCCTCTTCGCATCCGATGTTGACCACCAGTCTGCCGTCGGGCGATTTCACCGTGTGATTCTCTGCATTTGCATAAACTGCGCCCAGCAGCAGGAGGCATCCTAACATTGTTTTTCTCATTCTTAGTTGTTGATTTATAGAGTTGTTGGTAATCTGGAGGTTTTAAGAAATGTTTGATGTTATGTATATGGAGGGTATAGAATACTATTAGATGATGCTATAACCCTTTTATGCTTTTTATGATCGTAAAAAGCATAAGATAAGCGATCTTCATCGCATTGAAACAAAGGTATAAATATTTTTTAGGATTCGATAAACTTTTGAAAAAAATCTTGTAAGTAGGGATACTTTTAGTTGTAAAGAAAGGATGACCACCGCTTATTTCCGGCAGTCATCCTTCCAAAAAGAAAACTTATATTTCATCGGGTATCAAACCTAATTGGTTATTAATGGATAGCCCGGATCAGAAATGTTATCTGGGTTCTGCTTTAATAAAGGATTAGAATCAAGATCTCCTTGAGGAATTTTCCACAGAAACTCTTTCTTGGGAACGAAATTCGCATGACGGAAATAGTACATATTTTCTTTTACACCTTTTTCAAGGAACTCATAAATGTTTTTCCCAAGACGATTGGTGCGTAACTCATCGAAATATAGTTTTGCTTCACCGATAAATTCCCATCCGCGCTCTTGAAATATGGCATTATCAACATTTTGTTTTCCAGAAATCGTAAGAGCGGAAAGTCCGGCGCGCGAATGCACCATATTCAGATATTTAAGTGCTTCTGAAGTTTGCCCCATCTCATTGAGAGCTTCTGCATAGTTCAGCAAGACTTCCGAATAACGTAATAACATCCAATTATTGGCTGATTTCAAGGCAATGGCACTTTCTGCCGAGAAATCATAATATTTTCCATTACCTGGTGTACAACATTGCCAGCCTTTACTTCCGGGATAATGCCCTTTGTCAGTTGGAACGAATTCCATATTGTAGAGCGTGCTACTTTTCTTTGCCGTACCTTTCACAACAAAAACCTGTTTCCGAATATCATTATCGGCATAGCTCTCATAAGCATAGATGGAAGGGCCGATGCGAAGATAGAAATAACTCCCCCCTACTGAATTGTAATAAGAATCGCCAAATGTGCCGAACATTTGGTGTAATTGATTATGTTGTCCCGAGAGACGAGTATATGCCAATTCAAAGATAGACTCATCATTATATTTAGATTTTTCTCCCGCAAACATATACCAAAGACTCTTATAGTCGGACAGTAGATGGAACTTGCCAGACCCTATTACTTTTTTATTGTATTCCGCACTCTTGGTATAGAATTCCACATTGTTTTCCATTGAGGCACGCCAAAGATAGAGAGAGCCCAATAGGGTTTGTGCAGCTTCTTTGGTTGGACGAAAAGCATCGTAAGCTGTCATGCCTTTTGCCGGTAGATTGATTTCACAATATTCTAGATCTGCAATAATATAATCCCACGTTTCAGAAACGGAACTACGGCCTAATCCTAAGTCTTTCATAGAATTGGTCATGTGTCGAGGTATTGGAACTCCTCCAAAAAGCCTTACCAAATAATAGTAGCAATAGGCGCGCATGAAGCGAGCTTGGGCAAATACCTGTTTCTTTTTACTTTCATCAATGGTAATCCCGGCTCCACGCTCCAATATAGTGTTGGCCCTATTTATTGTAATGTAACAACGATTCCACATATTGCTGAAAGTTCCAGTACTATTGGCACTATTCACATTATACCAATCATTAATGTTCTGGTTGTTATCTTTAGGGCCACGCGATGGTTGTGCAAATTCTGTGCAACCTTCCAAACGCATGATATTTTGCCAATTTCCGGCAACATTGCGGAATGCGCTATATTCGGTCATTAACGCCTCGTCAAGTTGTTTTTCATTCTGGTAGAATGTGTCAGGTGAGACAAATGTGTATGGAGTTTCTGCAAGATCGGTACAACTATTTAGCATAGCCAATCCTAAGACACTCACAATAAAATATGAATGGATTTTCATAATTGTCCTTTATTTAAAACATTAGAATTTGATATTAATTCCCAAAGTGACAGATTTCGCCCACGGATTAGAAATATCACCATTGACCGGATTGTAGCCTCGATGATTGGCAATAGTCACGAAGTTCTGAAAATTAAGACTGACAGATAGGCTGCGAATTGTCTTCACATGGATCAATGATGTCAAATTATAAGCTAATTGGATATTCTTTAGTATAAAATAGTTCCAATCACCGTTAGTTCGGTCGGAGAGAAATGTGTTATGTGCTCCGGCAGCAGGGAAATTTCCGTTAGGATTAGTCTCAGACCACATACGATCGTATGCATACTGGGTAGGGATATAAGTCAGATTAGAAACTTGATTCTCTCCATAAAGCAAGTAACTGCTTAAGTTGCTGTATCCTATGGCCCACGCACTGCCCTTTGTCGAACTGTTTTCCGAACCAGCTATGGAGGCATATTTCAAGCCACCTTGGGCGTATACAGCCAACGAAAATTGCTTATAGGAAATATTTAAGTTTAATCCATAGAAATATTTAGGCTGAATAGAGCCGATACAAATATAATCATCGGCAGACAGGGTGCCGTCCTCATTTGTATCTTGATACATTTCGTCACCTAATTTTGCAGTGGAAGCTACTGAAGGAACAGATTTCTTATAGGCCTCAAGTTGCTCTTGTGTGCGAATAATCCCTAAAGAATGGTAAGCATAAATAGCATCTACTGCCTGACCAACAATGAGTCGACGACTTAATCCCATAGATTGGTCTTGGATTACTACTTTGTTTACACCTCCATAAAGTTCTTTGATTCTGTTTTTATTATATGTGGCATTGATGGAGGCATCGATACTCCATTCCTTGTCTTTATAAATGTTCGCGCCGATTGTTAGTTCCCATCCATTATTCTGCACTTGGCCTATGTTACTTAATATTGTTGAATAACCAGAAGTGGAAGGAATAGGGACATTGTAAAGTAAGTCTCGTGTGTTGCGAGTATAATAATCGAAATTGATGTTTATTCGGTTATATAAGCCTATGTCTGCCCCAAAATTCCACTGGCTTGTACGCTCCCATTTTAAGTCGTTGTTACCAATACTTTCATAGAAGCCAATCAAATAGTCGGTTCCGTCTGTGTAACCGTTGCTTGTGTCAGAAGTCAAGCGTGGCAACGACCTGTAGTTTCCAATCTCTTGATTTCCGGTTACACCAAAACTGGTACGTACTTTCAAGTCGCTGATAATGGAATTACCGGTGAGAAATTTCTCTTGTGAAATGCGCCAACCTAATCCTAATGACGGGAAATACCCCCACTTGTTGTTCATCCCGAAACGTGAACTGCCATCTAAACGGCTTGTCGCGGTAAGCAGATACTTATCATTATAAGCATAGGTGACGCGTCCTGTAAATGAGATTAATTTGTTTGCATATTTATTAGAATTATAGGCGACAGTTGACCGGTCTGCCAAATTCATATCCCATGCTCCGGTCTGATCCATTTCAAATCCACTACCATTAATGCCAAGATTCTCATAAAGGAAATCTTGCCATGAATAGACACCTGTCACGGTAAAGCGGTGAACATCCCATTGGTTGGCATAGGTAAGGACGTTCTCCATTACCTTGCTTCGATTGCGGAACCAATTATGTCCTCCACTTCCCTTGCCGGTTCTGGAATTAGAAACTGTTTGCGAAGTGTAAAAGTCATATCCTTTGTGGTTTCGGATGTCTTGCCCTATGCTCAAGCGATAAGTAAGATGCTTTAGTAGTTTCATTTCTGTGAAACAATTCAAGATAATACGATTTGTCTTGATGCGGTGAGTTTCATTATGAAAATCTTTCAAAGGATTCCAAGCATCGGTGACATAAGGATTGTCTGGCACGACATAGTTTCCGTTTTCATCTGTAGGAGAATCCGTGGCCCATCCATAGCGTGGCACATTGCCTAAAGCGTTATCTTGATTGTTGCGGGTGGCATACGTGTATTGTACATTTGCTCCTAAAATTAACCAGCTGTTAAACTTATGACTCACGTTTGTGTGAAAAGAGAATTTCTCATAATTTTGAGTAGGTATCAGTCCGTCTTGCTTATAATATCCACCACTCGTCATATATTGTGTGCTGCCAGATTGACCATTGAAATTTAGATTATAGTCTTGCACTATGGCAGAACTTTTTAAAATCTCGTCTTCCCAATTAGTGGCAGCTTTCTCATTACCTTTGAAGATAGGTTCTCCTCCTTGATTTATATAAGCGGCATTTTCAAAATTAATAAAGTCTTTCCCGGTTATCAAATTCATCTTACGCCCGGGGAATTGTACACCAAAAGAAGAACTGATATTTAGGTTTTTCATTCCTTCATGTCCTTTTTTAGTTGTAATCATCACAACCCCATTTGCCCCACGACTTCCATAAATGGCTGTAGCAGAAGCATCTTTTAGAATTTCCATTGATTCGATATCGGAAGGATTGAGATCACTGATATCAGCATCCATCAAAGGAAAGCCGTCGACTACATATAACGGCTCATTACTTGCACTGATAGAACCGGAACCACGCACACGAATAGAGGGTGAAGCCCCAGGTTGGTTGTTGTTGAAAACAGCTACACCAGCAGCTTTCCCTTGCAAGGTCTCCAATGCGTTGCCCGTAATACTGGAAGTAATAGCAGAAGGTTTAATTTGGACAGTTGTTCCTGTCAAATCAGATTTTTTCATAGTTCCATACCCCACTACGACAACCTCATCGAGTGCTTTGGTATTTTCTTTCAAAACGATACGTACAGATTTATTCCCTTTAACACCCGTTTCCACGGCATCATAACCGATATAAGAAACTCTAAGTATTGGATTTTTTTGATCCGATTTTATCGAGAAATTACCGTCCATGTCGGTCACAGCCACATTTTTACTATCTTTCAAATGGACTGTCGCACCTATAATAGGTACGCCCGAAGCATCTATAACCTTTCCCGAAATAAACTGTTGCGAATCAGCGGCCGAAACTTTACCGGGACCGCCCTGCTCTGTCTGCTGTGCAGAAATCCCAAACGGTTGGGAAAACAAGAGTACCATACACCCCATGAGGCAACATACTCTCAAACCTCTTTTACTTTGTTTTTTCCTTGTCATAGCAACGTGTTTTTCTCCATGTTATTTTTTCATTTTGCAAAAAATGGTATTGGGTTAAGAAATATCCTTACGTGATGCTAAATTAGATGATCTGGTAATACTGCCTTTCCAACATATTAGCCAAGAATTATGGTATCTTACCATAATAAATAAAACCAATCTATTTTTTGGATATTTACCATTATTTTTTATCTCAAATGACGGGGCTTTCCTCCTTTTCTCCAATACTCCTCTATCTTCTCCAATGTCACGCCTTTGGTTTCGGGAACATAGAAATATCCCCATATGATTGCGGCAAGAGCTACTATCGCATAAAACCAAAAAGCACCTGCCGGATTCCCCAAGTTTTCTCCGTCCAAATAAATTTCAGTACCTTCTACAGTGAACGCCTTCACTATTTTGAAGAATGTAAACGTTACCACTGTATTGAACACCCAAACCGATAACGAGCCCAAAGAAGAACCGAGGCCTCTTACTTTCTGAGGAAATACTTCTGAAATAATGAGCCAACCGAGCGGGCCGATACTGATCGCATAAAAAGCGACGTAGACGAACACGAGAATAATAGACAACCATTTACCCATCTCTCCGAGATAAGAAAAATGAGTAAAACAGATACCGAGTAAAAGAAGAGAGACAAAAATACCTGTCAAACCTGTAAAATATAGTTTTCTTCGTCCCAAGCGATCGACAAAATAGACCGAAACAATAGTGAACAACAGATTGACGACTCCAACACCGACCGCCGCCCAAATAGCCGAAACCGCCCCATCGAAACCGGCCATCAAGAATATCTTGGGACTATAATAGATAACCGTATTGATACCTACGAATTGTTGAAAGAACATAATCCCCACACCGATAATTACGGCATTACGCAGCCACGGTTTCATCAATTCTTTAATACCCGACTTATCTTTTTCACTTTTTATCAGCTCATTCTTGATGGTCTTGTACGAATCTTCCATTGCCTCATTCCCTTCGATACGAGCCAACACCGATTTTCCCTCTTCATCTCGCCCCCTGCTTATCAACCAGCGTGGACTCTCTGGCATAAATGCCATACCTATCAACAGAATTAAAGCCGGAACGACTCCGATATAAAACATAGGACGCCAGCACGACATATCGCCTTCATCGGCAAACATCAAATCCGATAAATAGGATGCCAACACTCCTATCGTGATCATTAATTGAAACATCGAGACCAAACTGCCCCGTTTATTAGCCGGTGAAATCTCGGCTATAT
>OHGS01000776.1_pt1 | contig 12750 bp, 7 predicted proteins | sample 1567831 | NCBI WGS metagenome assembly OHGS01 (sample SAMEA3879596, study PRJEB24766) | human gut metagenome | biome: human-associated habitat; feature: feces | place: USA | collected 1985/1987
GAATAGATGATCTTTTCTTTTACTTTTTTCCCAGACATCTGTTCCAGTGCCTTCGCATAGTAACGTAACTGCTCCTGATATTTCTCTGCCAGTTCTTTTCCGTTATTCACCTTATCCGTCTTATAATCCAGCACAACCAATCCATCCGGTTCTTCAAAATAAGCATCTATGATTCCCTGTATCAGAATCAGTTCCCCGTCTTCTTCCTCAGGATACAGCTCTTTTGCATCCACACCGAGTACAAATGGCTGTTCTCTGTAAAGTTTCTGCTTTCGGGCTGCTTCCTGCATCCGCTTTCCCGAATTACATTGCAGAAATTCCAGGATATCTGCCTGCCGGATACATCCTGCTGCTTCTTCTTCCATCCTTCCATGCCGCACCTGTTCTTCCAGCCAACCGCCGAGCCACTGCTTATTCCCGTATTTCTGCATGCCTGCAAAATCTAACAGCTCCATCACCCGGTGGTATGCCGTACCTCTCGGTGCCCCTGTCAGACCTTCTTCCTGCCGCATAAACCGGGGCAAAAGCGGCACCACTTCCGGTTCTTCATAGAAACATTCTCCCTGCTCTTCCTCCCTTTCGTCTGATGCAATCTCATAGGCTCTTTTTTTCAGTTCCGTGACAGTGAATTTCAGCTTCCTTTCACTGCTCTTTTCATAGGGATAGGAAAATGCAAACTGTTCCTGCATCATCTCATGCAAGCCAGGCTCATAGATTTCTTCTACGTTCCAGTTTTCAAGAACAGTTCTTGAAAGACCGCTCTTTTCTTCTTCCTCTATGCTTTCTTTTACCACATCCTCTATATGCAGGATCTGTATTCTGAACAGATCCTCCCTGCACTTTAACACTGCTGGCAATATCCAGTCCCAGTATGTGGAGGCATGACTAAGCTGAGAAAATGATAATGTCCCTTCTGTATCTTTCCCAAACATCTGATATCCGGCAATCTTATCCTCTGGTTTTGAAAGCGTTCCTGTAATGATCAGTTTCTCTTTCGCACGCGTCAGGGCTACATATAATACACGCAATTCTTCCCCGAGACTCTCTAATGCTTCCTCCTTTTGTATCACTTTTTTGATGATACTTGGAATCTTCGTACGATATTCCAGATCCACTGCATCCAGCCCGACTCCCATACCGGCATGGAGTGCCACCGCACTTCTTGCATCCTGCATATTGAAACGCTTTCCCATTCCGGCTGTGATCACGACAGGAAATTCCAATCCTTTGCTTTTGTGAATCGTCATTACCCTCACTGTATCCGCATATTCATCTTCTATGCTCGCCTCACCATAATCCACGTCATACTTTTGTAGTTGTTCGATGTATCTCACAAAATGAAACAATCCTTTATAACTGGTTGCTTCATATGCTCTGGCTTTTTCAATCAGCATATCCAGATTCGCTCTGCGCTGTGCTCCACCAGGCATTGCTGCCACATAATCCCCATATCCCGTTCTGTCCAGTATCTTCCATAAAAGTTCATGCATCGGTGTATATGGTACGATCAGGCGTAATTCGTCCATCTGTCCCAGGCACTTTTCCAGCTTTTCCCGGATCTTTTGTTCACGCCCATGTACTCTGTACTCTGCCACACTCTCAAAGAACGGCTTATCCGGATACATACACCGTATCTCTGCCATCTCTTCATCCGACATTTCTGCAAATGCGGAACGCAGCACTGCTGCCAGCGGAATATCCTGTCTCCGATTATCCAGAACCCTCAGATAATCCAGAAGTACACCTACCTCCTGTGTCTGAAAATACCCTTCACTGGTTCCCGCATAAGCAGGGATACCTTCACGGTTCAACACTTCTGTAAATACATCGGCAAATCCTTTGATACTTCTTGTCAGGATCACAATATCCGAATAACGCACATTTCTGAGTTCGCCGGTCTCCTTATCCACGACTTTCTGCGAACGCAATAGTTCGCGGATACGCATGGCAATCATACGGGCCTCCAGTTCCCTTTCTGAGACAATTCCTTTTGATGTATCCCCATCCGTTTTCTGATATTCATCCAGGTCACTGTCCATTAACAGAATCTCTGTCTTAAGATTCTCTGTCTCCGGATATTCTGCCCCCGGATACAATGCCGCCTGCTCATCATAGACGATCCCGCCCAGTTTCTCCGTCATGATCTGCCGGAATATCGCGTTGGCACTCTCCAGCACTTCCTTCCGGCTTCGGAAGTTTCTGTGCAGATCAATTCTCTGAGTCTGACTTTCTTCTATATTATATGTATAAAACTTTTCCAGAAATAATTCCGGTCTCGACAGACGGAATCTGTAAATACTCTGCTTTACATCTCCTACCATAAAGATATTATACCTGCCGCTTCTGCAGGTTGATACACTGTTAAGGATTGCTTCCTGAATCAGATTGCTGTCCTGATACTCATCGATCATAACTTCATGAAACTGGTTCTGATATTCTTGCGCTATTTTTGATGGTACAAACCCATCTTCTGATTTTTCTGTCAGGATACGCAGTGCATATTGTTCCATATCCGAAAAATCAATGATGTTCTGTGCCCGCTTCTGCTCTTCAAACTTTTCTCCAAACAGCCGCACAAGATTCCCCAGCTCTTCCATCGCCGGAGCACACATTTTCAAATCCTCCACCAGTTCCTGCGGACTTTCATAAAAATACTGCCCGCTGATATTCTTTACAATTCCCTTTACAAGTTCCCGGATCTTCTTGACTTGTTCGATCTTTTCTTCTAATACTGTCTGATCTTTGTTTGTCGCAATCCTCGCCCATTTTACATTCGCAAATGCTTCCGCCATCTTCTCATAAGACCGGATAGCTGACAATTCTTCAATCACCTGCATATCCTTATCCAACGTTGCTTCATACACCGCCGGACCATCCGGACTTAACGCAATCATCTCTGCCTGAGCCAGCAATTCTCTGGCATCCTCCAGATTCTTCCTTATATCTGCCATTACTTTTTGCATGAAGCTGCTTTTTTCCAGTGTCTCGACATCCGGTATCCTGTACGCTTCCACACAAGACTCCAGCCACGCTTCACTGTCCGGATAGCTTCTGGAAAACTCATAGATCTTCAAGATCAGATCTTCAATCTTTTTATCATCTCTCCCGGTACTGTAAGCTGCTGCAAAATCAAGGAAGCTCTTACTTCCTTCCTGATATTTTTCCTCCAGCATTTCTTCCAGTACATCATGTCTTAGCAGTTTCAGTTCCCCTTCTTCACCGATCCGGAATCCCGGATCGATATCAATCGCATGAAAATGATCACGGATCACTGAAAGGCAGAAGCTGTGAATGGTTGTGATCTGTGCATTATGGATCAGTGTTGCCTGTTGTTTCAGATGCTCATCTTCCGGGTATTCCAATAGTTTCTTCTCAATCGCCAGACGTATTCTTTCTTTCATCTCTGAGGCCGCCGCCTCGGTAAATGTCACGATCAGAAGTTTATCTACATCCACCGGAGGGTCATCTTCTGTCAGCATCGTGATGATACGTTCTACCAGAACAGCTGTCTTTCCGGAACCTGCTGCTGCCGACACCAGAATATTACGATTTCTCAGTTGTATGACCTTCTGCTGTTCTTCTGTCCATTTCACACCCATTCCTGGTTTCCTCCTTTCCTGTCATTTTCAGATTCACGCTGTTCTATCCGCATTGCCGCCATGGCCTCTTCTTTTCCCATTGTTCCGATATCACGGTATTCATATCCCGGAATTTTAACATCGAATCCACAGACATGCCTGTATGGACAGTAATCGCATCCACTTTCCTGCCCACGCTTATAAGGAAGGGCTCCTGCTTCACCATTCAATATCTTCGTTCTTGCATCTTCCATCTGCTTTTTGGCATGAGTCATCATTGCAGAAAAATCCTCTCCCCCAACCACTTTGGAATACCCTGATACGCTGCCGTTCTTATTATATTTTACCGGAACTGCCAGAGATTCGCCCGAAGTATTATGATCCAGATGTTTTAATATCTCTGTCCCAAGCGGAATGATACCATCCGGCTTCAACTGCTTTAGAACCGCACGCTCTGCTTTTTCTTTGTCTTCTGTCTTATCCACCAGAGGATCCTGAATACGGTAATAGAACACACCAGCCGGGATTACCTCCTTATCCGGATGGCGCTTTTTCTGAAATTCGACTGCTGCATCCATATAGACCATAAGCTGTAATTGTAAGCCATGATACAATGCAACCACGTCAAATGCCTTACTTCCGGTCTTGTAATCCATAACTTTGACATATATCTGCTCTTCCGTCTCACATATATCAATGCGGTCAATCTTTCCTCCGAAGAAACGTAGTTCATATGCCTCCGGCACAAAGTCCCCGGCTTTCAGCTGGTTCGTAAGTGCCCATACTGTTCTCTCCAGCATCTGCTTCATGCGCACGATCATCTGTTCATTTCTTGCCGTACTGTATAATACAGAATTGCCATAATCTGTAATCGCTTCTTCCACACTTGCATCGATCAGCTTTTTTCTTTCTTCTTCCGGCAATACTGTCCAACCGCCCGCCTCCGACGCCTTTTTCGAAAACAGTTCCAGGGCCCTGTGACAGACATTTCCCAGATCGACTGCTTTAAATTCATACAGCGGCCGTTCCTTCAGGCGGAGCCCGTAAGCAAGGAAATGTGCACACGCACAGGTCGCATACCGTTCCATTCTCGTGATGCTTCCTTCGAAATTCTCTCCATAAAGTTCTCTTGCTACACGTTCCGATAATGGATCTTCCGGACGTCTGTAGTACCATGCGCGCAAAATCCGGTCCACCGCAGCTTTCCATTCTGGAGATTTCTGATACCAGGTATATAATTCCTGCCAGGTGAGGTCCAGATTCTTCTCCTGCAGTCCACGGATCAGATAAGCAACTCCACTTTTCTCCGTCAGTTCTTTTTCCTTTAGTTTTTTTGCTTCTTCATCCTGAACCTTTAACTCCGGATATAACCTTGATAATTCCTGTATCAGATAAGACGGACGCTGTGCTTTCCCTCCTGCAGACACTTTACTATAATAAATCTTCAGTTTCTCCGATGGCTTAGTCAGGTTCATATACAGGTAAAACTTTTGGACATATGCTTTTTCCTTTCCGCCTGCCGCTAGCGCATGATCCGCCTGCCGGAACTTCTCTCTGTCCTGTTCTGTTAACAGACCGGTTCTCATAAGTGCTCCGGGAAGGAAGCTGTCATTGGCTCCAAGAAAAAAGAGTGCCCTGATGTCTTTTAATCTTGTTCTCTGCATATCTCCTGCCACTACCTGATCCACACTTGGAGGAATTACACCGACTCTTGCCTCTTCCAGTCCTGCATCCAGAAGCTTACAATATTCGTTCAGTCCCACCGGTTCCTCACCCAGAAGTTCTACAAATTTATCAAATAATTCTATAATGATCCGGTAGACCTGTGAATATTCCTTCGCCAGTGCCAGCTCACCTGCTTTCTGAAATTCTTCTTCTGTTCTTTGCAGGCGTTCCTGGATATTTTCCTTCACCATGAACTCATATACTGCCATCGTGATATCTCGCACCGTTTTCCTCTTTTGTTTTAATACAAACATCAGGTTATCCACTTTTTCTACCAGTTGTACACGGTAATGATTCAGCCGGTCCAGTTCCTCTTCTTCCATCCCCTTCAATCTGCGGATCCAACGGTTCTGCCAGCCTTTATATCCCCTGATTCCCAGTCCGAGCACATAGTTTTCCAGTTCATCGACTTCCTCGCAGGCGAATCCTGCAAGATTCGTTCTTAAGAAGCGGAATACACTTTCATAAGAGAAATTCTTTTCCGCCATATTCAGAAGACTCCTTATATATTCTACAAATGAATTCAACAGGATGCTTCTCTTATGATCCATAAACACCGGAATCCCGTAATTCTCAAATGCCTGTTCCAGATAGTCTCCATATACATTCATATCACTGACGATCACACCGATATCTCTGTATCTGTACTGATCTTTACGTACCAGTCTGCGGATTCCCTCTGCCACTGCATCTGCTTCCTGTCTTGGGTTCCCTGCTGCATGGATTTCCAGATTCTCCACAGCTTTATCATACCTTCCAGACCCGTACCGGAAGATATTTCTCTCCAAAAATGCAAGTTCCTGGTTCTTTTCAAATCGTTTCACCGGATATCCATACAGGCAGACCGGTTCTTCTACCTCTATATGATCTTCCCCCGCCATTCTGACCAGTGTCGTTACCATCTGCTTACTCAGTCCAAACAGCTGATATGGATGTTTATAAGCATACGGATTCTCCCGTTCATCCATCGTAACTGTCACCCAGACTTCCTTGCAGCACCGCATAAGTTCCAGTATCAGCCGGTTCTGCACCGGTGTAAATCCGGTAAATCCGTCAAGAACTACAACACTGTTTTTCAAAAGTTCTGATTCTTTTACCTGACTGTTCAATACATCCAGCAATTCTTCCTTCGTGATATACCGCTCTCTTAAGTAATCCTGAAAACCTTCATACAAAAGCCTGATATCTTTTAACTTGTAATACAATCTGGAGTCTTCATCCAGATGATCCAGCATCTCATCCATCTCTTCTTCCCCGATATCATACTGTGTAAATTCGGATATCACGGATTTTACCTCACTGATATAGCCAAGTTTCTTAATATTCCCTTTCAATACCGTCAGTTTGTTCTCATAATCCCCTGCAATCTTTCTGAGGATCAGGTTTTTTCCCTCATCATCCAGAACCTGCATCTGCTTTGTACCGGTCTCTTCAAATACCCGGTAAGCAAGTCTTGCAAAACTCAGTACATCGATATTCATGATACCGTGTCTCGGATGCATACTGACCAGATCCTTCTGCGTCTGCATTGTGAACTGTTCCGGTACGAGCACTATGAAATTCTTCAGTGGGTATTTTTCTGATTCTTCTATGACATGCTGATATAAATAAGTTGATTTTCCTGAGCCGGATGGCCCGAATACAAATTTTAAAGGCATAAGGTTTCCTCCTTATGCCCTAGTATAACACGAATATATGTTTGTGTATAGCCGTAAAACCTGCTTTTATACTGTCATTCACGACAGCTTTTGCAAGATTTCCCCGGTATCTTATAATGCACGCAGTCTCTCTGCAAATTCATTACTAAGTGTCATTTTCGCAACGTAGAACACATCTCCTGTCATGTATACATTCCAGTCATCTTCTACTTCTACCTGGAGTTCTCCTCCCGGCATATGAACGATCACTTTACTGTTCGTAAGTCCCAGTTTGTACGCTACACCTGCTGCCGCACATGCTCCGGTTCCGGATGCTCTGGTGTATCCTGCACCACGCTCAAAGATCTCGATCGCAATATTCTCTTTATCCATCACCTGCATGATCTGTGTATTGATTCTGTTCGGGAAATATCTTGCGATCTCGGAATAATCACCGATCTTGCATACCAACGGTTTGGAAATCTCACGCATAGGGATCACGCAGTGTGGATTACCGATGGATACACAGGTAACCGGATACAACGTCCTTCCGAATACCATGTCCTCGTTGATCACTTCACGCCTCTCGCCGATGACCGGGATCTCATCACTCCAAAATGATAATTTTCCCATAGATACACGCAGCCGGCTTCCATCTTCATTTAAGAAAGTCACTTCTACCGGACCGTTTCCTGTATATAATTTGAAATTCTTTTTCTGTACGTAACCGGCATCTTTCAGATATTTTGCAAAAATACGGACACCGTTTCCACTTGTCTCTGATTCACTTCCGTCCGGATTCCATACTTTTACATGCATACCGTCTTCTTTCAGGATCGGTCCTTCCAGAACTCCGTCAGCGCCAAGCCCCTCATTACGATCACAGATCATTTTTACATTTGCCTGATCCAGTTCTAATTCATTGTGATTCGGATCAAATACAAGATAATCATTCCCCAATCCATGATAACGTTCCAATACTACTTTCATCTTTCTTCCTCCTGATTTTTAATCCCCGTCTTTGATTACATTCAAAAATTTCTTCTGCTGTATTTTTATTTCTTTTGACTGTATATAGTTCACACAGAGTATTCGCCGCTCACTGCATCTGTTAGCTGCATCTTTCTCTTTATCCATATCATAACAGGCATTATTTCCATAATCTACACAAATAATGCCATGTTTCTTGCAAATAATGCCATTTTCCTATAAACTGATTACAGATACTATTTGCAGCTTTTTATCTGTCTCGAATCACTCTGATTTTGATATTGTATTTTTAATAATATATGGAGGATATATATGGAACAATACGAGAAAAAAGGATATCTGAACAGTGAATTCAGACTTTTTCACCTGACTGATCAGGATACCAAAGAAATAGATTACCATTATCACGATTTTGATAAGATTACAATCTTTATTCGGGGAAAGGTCAATTATATGATTGAAGGCCGCTCTTACGACTTAAAGCCTTATGATATCGTTCTGGTAAAACAGGGAGATATTCATAAGCTGACAGTAGACAATTCCTGCCCTTATGAGAGAATTATTGTCTACATCTCTCCGAATTTTATGAACGCATATCAGACCGAAAGCTACGATCTGAGTTATTGTTTCCAAAAAGCTGATCAGGAGCACTCCAATGTTCTGCGCATTCCCTCGCCGGAAAAGAGTTCCCTGTTCCGTTCTATCTCTAATCTGGAACATTCTTTCACTGACGGCGGCTATGCCTCCGAACTCTACCGGCAGGTAATGTTCCTGGAATTCATGATCCATCTGAACCGTGCGGTAAGAAAAAACCGGCTGGAATACATTGACACGGATAATTGTAACGAAAAGGTGCTCGACATCCTTGATTACGTCGGCGAGCACCTCTGTGAGAACTTATCGATCGACCTGATCGCCGGGCAGTTCTATATCAGCAAATATTATATGATGAGATTATTTAAGCAGGAAACTGGTTATACACTGGGACAGTACATCTCCCAGAAGCGGCTCCTGCTTGCAAAAGAACTATTATCTTCCGGTGTGCCGGGCACACAGGTCTGTTATGATTGTGGATTTAAAGATTATTCTACGTTTTCCAGAGCTTATAAGCAATTGTTCGGTGTGACGCCTTCCGGACGTACCTGCCCATAAAGTTCTGCCGGAACGAATGCCCTCACGAAGATACCATCCTCCCGGTATTCTTCCTCCTGAAGTTCTCCGTACTTCCGGATCTTTTGGATCTTTCCGGCTTCTTTATATGGATACAATGCCTCAATCTCCACTTTCCGCTCCCTCAATACAGCTTCTATGGACTGAAGGAATCCTGTAATTCCTTCTCCCGTCTTTGCCGAGATTTTTACATGATAATCTGCACGCAGGTCTCTCGGAACCCAGGTATCTTCCATGCGGTCAATCTTATTAAATACCGTGATCACCGGCTTATCTTTCACTCCGAGATTCTGCAGTGTCTCATATACGGTATACATCTGTTCATCCATCTGTGGATTCGAAGCATCCACTACATGCAGGATGATGTCCGCGTATTTTGCTTCTTCCAGTGTACTCCGAAAAGCCTCTATCAGATGATGTGGAAGCTTTCTGATAAATCCTACCGTATCCGTCATGAGAATTTCCTGACCGCTTGGCAGTTTCAGATCCCTGGTAGTGGGATCCAGAGTTGCAAATAATTTATCTTCTGCAAGAATTCCTGCACCGGTCAGAGTGTTTAAGAGTGTAGATTTCCCTGCATTCGTGTATCCTACGATTGCTGCTACCGGAATGTGGCTTCTGCTTCTCTGCTCTCTGGTCACTTCCCGGTGTTTTTTGACATCCTTCAATTCACGGTTCAGTTGTGCGATCCGGCTTTTGATCAGGCGGCGATCCATCTCCAGTTTCTTCTCTCCCGGTCCTCTGGTTCCAATTCCGCCTCCCAGTCTGGACATCGCTCTTCCCCAGCCGGTCAGTCTGGTCTGCTGATACTTAAGCTGCGCCAGTTCTACCTGTATCTTACCTTCACTGGTCGATGCCCTTGCCGCAAAGATATCCAGAATGATCAGGGTTCTGTCCATAACTTTCACATCCAGTTCATCCTGCAGGTTCTTCATCTGCGCCGGAGACAATTCATCATCACACACAATCCCGGTCGCACGCAATTCCCAGATCATATTTTTTAATTCTTCAATCTTTCCCTTTCCGACATAAGTTGCCGGATGCTGCTGTTCCCGGTTCTGGATCAGCATTCCTGCCGTCTCTGCCCCGGCTGTCGATACCAGATCTTTTAATTCTTCCAGTGATTCTTTTGTATCATCCTGATCTGAGAGAGCAACTCCGACCAGAATCACTTTTTCTGTTTCATCTTTTATTTCTATCATATTCTATTAACGCGTCTCCAGGAATTCTGCTTCTTTTTTGGCTGCTTTGTCATTCGGATAACTTTCCAGATATTCTTCCAGTTTTACTTCCGCGCTCTCCCAGTCTTCCATCTTCTCATAGGCAACGATGATATTATATTTCATTTCTTTCTTCATCTTCTTGCTGACGTCATCCTGTTCCAGTCCAAGATTATAATAGTTCAATGCTTCTTTTGCTTTTCCCAATTTCAGATCACAGTTTCCAATGAGATTATAAATGGTTCCTGTCTTCTCGGCATTATTATCCAAAGCCTTCCTGAATGCATTCCTTGCCCCTTTATAATCTCTTTGTTCCCATTTCGCGATGCCGATTCCTCTCCAGGCATCTCCGGTATTCTTATTCTTTTCTATTGCCTGCGCAAACTGTTCAACCGCCTGATCGTATTCTCCTTTTTCAAGATACTCGACTCCTTTTTTCGAAGGATTCCCACAGGCAGTCAGTAACAGACCTGCACTGAATATTGCAAGTAGTGCTTTTCCTCTTTTCATACTTTTTCTATATACTCCTCATTTATTCGATCTGCCAGTCAATCGGCTCTATTCCGTGCGCTCTCAGATAATCGTTCGTCTGACTGAATGGCTTACTTCCAAAAAATCCGCGGTACGCAGACAGCGGACTCGGATGCGGTGCTTTCAGGATCAGATGCTTCGGATTATTCAGCATGGATTTTTTCATCTGCGCCGGACGTCCCCAGAGCAGAAATACCATGGGGCGATCCTGCTCATTAAGGATCTTTATCGCCGCATCGGTAAACTGTTCCCAGCCGATATCCTTATGGGAATTCGCCTGATGTGCCCTTACGGTTAATACCGTATTCAACATCAGCACACCCTGTTCTGCCCATTTAGTCAGACAGCCGTGATTCGGGATCGTACATCCCAGATCATCATGTAGTTCTTTATATATATTCACAAGCGAAGGCGGCACATCCACGCCTTTTTTTACCGAAAAGCAGAGTCCATGCGCCTGTCCTACATTATGATATGGATCCTGCCCCAGAATTACTGCCTTTACATTATGAAGCGGTGTCAGATGAAATGCATTGAAGATATCATCTGCCGGAGGAAAGATCTGTCTTGTTCTGTATTCCTCATTTACTGTCTCGAATAATTTCTTATAGTATGGCTTTTTGAACTCTTCTTTCAGAGCGTCCAGCCAGTCATTATTAATCGCTGCCATTATTTTTCACACTATCCTTTTTATTTTTTTGTCCACGCTGTCATACAGACTACAAACTATAGACGGACAGATACACCTTTTTCTCTTAAATATTCTTTTACTTCCCTGATCTCCAGCTCTTTGTAATGGAATAAGGATGCCGCCAGCGCTGCATCTGCCTTTCCCTCTGTCAGTGCATCGTAGAAATGTTCCAGATTGCCTGCCCCGCCGGATGCGATTACCGGAATACTCACTTCTTCTGCGATTGCTCTTGTAAGTTCCAGATCATATCCTGCTTTCGTTCCGTCGCAGTCCATACTGGTCAGAAGAATCTCTCCTGCACCAAGCTTCTCCACTTTCGCTGCCCATTCCACAGCATCAATTCCTACATCGATACGTCCGCCATTCTTATAGATATTCCATCCGCTTCCGTCTTCTCGTTTCTTTGCATCGATTGCCACTACCACACACTGGCTTCCGAACTTTTCCGCCGCTTCAGAAATTAAATTTGGTGTATTGATTGCAGATGAATTAATAGAAATCTTATCCGCACCCTCTCTCAAAAGAGCTTTAAAATCGTCCACTGTACGGATTCCTCCACCTACCGTAAACGGAATAAACACATTTTCCGCTACTTTGCGGACCATATCGACGACTGTACCTCTCGCATCCGAAGATGCTGTAATATCCAAAAATACCAGTTCATCTGCCCCTGCCTTATCATATGCCTTTGCAATCTCGACAGGATCTCCCGCATCCCTTAAAGATACAAAATTGACTCCTTTTACCACTCTTCCGTTATTTACATCCAGACATGGAATAATTCTTTTTGTATGCATTGCCTTGTCCCCCTATAATTCCACAAAGTTCTTTAAAATCTGAATTCCTATATCACTGCTCTTTTCCGGATGGAACTGGCATGCAAAAATATTATCTTTCTCCACAGACGCATGGATATGTGTGCTGTAATCGATGGTCGCTTTGACAATTGCCTCTTCTCTGGCTTTTAAATAATAGGAATGGACAAAATAAACAAACGGACTGCCTTCCAGATTTTGAAACAGTCTTCCATTGTTCTGCAGATCCAGCGAATTCCATCCAATATTTGGAATTTTCAGTCCTTCCTTTTCCGGGATCCGGAGGATTTCACCATCTAACAGATGCAGTCCTTCCACTCCATCAGACTCTTCACTTCCTTCAAACAAAAGCTGTAATCCCAGACAGATTCCCAAAAATGGTTTCTGCTCTGC